>Ga0181612_120096_pt1 | contig 14895 bp, 4 predicted proteins | sample HoacroProtozoa21_FD_119630 | JGI IMG/M metagenome (GOLD analysis project Ga0181612, IMG submission 119630) | Hoatzin crop microbial communities from Cojedes, Venezuel. Combined Assembly of Gp0051906, Gp0051904, Gp0051908 | reverse complement strand
TTAAACTGAAAGAGGGGAGATGTAGACTGGAAATAAGGAAGAAATTCTTTACTCTGAGCGGTGAGGCACTGGAACAGGTTGGCCAGAGAAGTTGTGGATGCCCCTTCCCTGGAAGTGTTCAAGGCCAGGGTGAATGGAGCTCTGAGCAACCTCTAGTAGAAGGTGTCCCTGCCCAGGGCAGGGGGGATGGAACTAGATGTTCGTTAAGGTCCATGCCAACCCTAAACATTCTATGATTCTATGAATAATATAAATCGTTTTGGTATCTGAACTATAGAAATCCAAAATTATTTGGGATTAGTATAAGTATCGGTTCTTTTCAAGGTGAAACAGGATGCTGTGTTTCATTGTGAAGTTATCTAAAAAACCCCCAAACTTTTGGTTGCAAAATGTAGGAAGTTCTCTAGTGCATCGCTCAGTTTCCAGGGAGGACAATATCTGGATGCTTAGTACAGCCAGCAATAAAAATTAGTAGTTTCTAACAAGCAGACATAAGAATATGCATAGTAATAAATATAATTCCACAAAATGTACACCAACAAAGCACTAGGTAATAAATTGCTACTTTCAGATGTATGTGCTTTATCCCCTGGAAACTACTGTCAGTCGGTATTTAGAGCTAAAAATGGCTGTTCACCTTGTAAGGTTTTATAAAAGTCCCTACTGCTTTTTGAAGTAAATTATTTTTCTGTAGCCTGAAGCTGCTAACAGTACCTGAAGAATTAATAATGTTGTTGGCACAGGTCAGCTCAGATCCTGCCAATTCTCTCTCACACTAAGCACATGCACCAAAAATACAGTACTTGCAACACTAGTGGATTTCATTACACTTGCTGATAGTGACGATGGTAGTGATCTGAAGTGAAAAGGAAAACAGAAGGGCACTAAAATACATTGATAATCAACAAAAGAAATGCATCATTAAGTGGAAATTTTCAGGACTCCAGCAAAAAGCTGTTGGAAGACTTTAGGTTATCAGATACCCATCAATGATTCGCTAAGGGAGTTTAATTCCTTCCTGTAAGAACCTGGCACAATTAACCGATTTTACCTACCGGAAATTTTAGACAGAAACTTGAAAAAAACGAAGTAATAAAATCTGGTATTAATTCAGAGATGTTATTTGGCTAGCTTCTGGCTTATCAGTGTCTTGAATTGTCTTGAAAAGCTGAGTGATATTCCAGTACGGTTAATGGGGGCGGGAAGGTTGTGTTTTCTTTAGGTTTACTTGTCAGGGTTTATGAAGCTGATCTGGAGACTGGATTTAGAAGTTTTAGGAAAGTTTGATTAATAAGGCTGAACACTTTGATTATTATTGGTTTTACTCTTCTTTCCTGTTGTGAATCTGAGGCCAGGCCAGGGTCCCATTATAGAAGTCACTAAGTAAACATATAATAAAATGATAAAGCCTGTTGTAGAGTTCACAACCCAAATAACAGCCTGACATTTCAACAATGTTAACTTAAAGTATATCAGTGAAGTTTTATTCCTATGATATAATAGGTATTTAATCATTAAGAAATGTGCGTGAATACAAACATAATTTAAATCAGAAATCTGTGTATTTTAAATGATAATTTTAATCAAGTGGCATAATTTTGAAGTCACGGACATTGTGTTACAGTAAGATATCACAGTGATTCATTTAAGAAGTAAATACTTACAAACTTTATTTTTAAGAGAACATAAGACAAATTTCTCTAGAAACATTCAGTTTCTTTCCGTATGAAAACATGTTGGAGACTCTCCTTTTGGTGAGATCCTCCCTAAGCTTGGAAGTGTTTTTTTGCATTCATTAGGCAAATTACAGTATTTCTAACCAATCTCAAGATCAAATTAAATCTCATACACATACTCACAAGAGCTCATTCACTGCCTTCATTTCTGTCCTATCCAAATCGACATAATGAGTTTTATTTGGCAGAAACTATTCTGGCTCAGTTTAGACATGTCATCCTAACCTTAGTGATACTGCCAGGATACCTGTAGACAGTACAAGCTTCCAAAAAAGACCAACTGAAATGAAGTAGAATACATGAAAGCAGTGCTTACGTACAATGATATATGCGAACGGCAGGTGGTGCTGTACCTTCAAATTAAAGGTAAACTGCAGCCACTGGTGTGAAGGCAGATGAAGTTTGAACCGTATTTTATTTTTTTTTAGAGCTGTATGGATTCATATAAATATGTGTGTGTGTTTATATGTGTATGGTAGCTGCTATTTCTAGTTTAAAATTTCTTGTGAGAGTTGTCCTCTTGTCTGTGTGAGGCTCTACAGTGCTAGCAGTCAGGGGCTTAGTCCGTATTCCTTGCTACAGTCAGAATTAGTCTTCTCAAGTGTGACACCCCTCTTCTGGAGGAGAAACCTTCTGATTATTTCCTTTATACTTTGAAGCCTGAGGTAGATAAGGCATATAGACCTATCTACAGTGAAACAACTTGCGTCTGTGACAAGTTTTTCTTTGGTCACCATTCTGTTGTATTTAAGCGCCTTGAACGCATGTATCCCAGTTCTACTGACAGGGCAGCAAAGCACAGAGATTGTATGTAATTGTCCTAGGAAGATCTTGGACTTCCCTCCTCAAACAAGTTCAACCCATGCTCTAGCTGTACAGTTTAATTATGGCGTAGCCCATCTCGGGCTGCTCCTTGACACAGGTATCTCTGTAAATGGTGGTGAGAGCTTTGCGCGTAGAGCTGAAGCTGAATTTCAATGTCTCCGGCAGGAGTAGTCTGAGTAAGTAGTAAATTACAAAAATTTGTTGTAATTTTTGTTTGTGATTTGTTGACCGCATTTCTAGAGGATCTTGTGAAGATAACCCAATGAACAGTGAATCATATGAAGTACAAAACAATTAATTTAACCTATCTAATGGAAGGGCTGACAGTCATACTAATCAAAGGCAGAGTATTGTAAAGCTCTTAAGATTTCTCCCTCCATAAGCATTTCTATTACGAAGTTTCCTTTCTGTATAGGTATAACTCCACTGACAAACAAGAAGTTCAAGTAGAATTTCGTATCCAGAAAAATGTCTACATGCAGTGTATGAAAAATGACAAGTGTGAAAAGTCTATTTATGAGATTTAATAGGTGAATTCTGTGACCTACTGAGTTAAAACATAGTCAGTTACTGAATCTATGAATTTGCTAGTTGTGTATTATTATGGATGAGGAGTCAGATAATGGTATTTTGTTCAAAAATGTATCTGCTAATTCAAAACTGCCTTAAATGGTTCTATGTCAAGCTGAGCACTACAAAAATACTGCTACCATTGCATTGGACACATCTACAGAGACTCCTTTTCTATTTCATGAGAAAAAAGGAGAGGTTATTCTTAGAATGTGATGGTACCGAAAACAATTACCAAGGTAATGCTTTGAATACCTATTTAAATAATTGCCTGCTAAAGCTAAATGAAAACCACAATATTTATCGGATTCAGTTTACAGTCAAATTGACATAAGGAAGGATGTTATTGACAACCTAATTATCACGAGGAGCCAGATGTGAGATACACTTACTCTGGAAATTTAGAGAGTTTTCAGTTTCGTTGATAGAGACACAAAGAATGACAAATTCTTTCAATAAAATGAAGCAGTTGTTACATATTGGGCTTAAATTGTGTAATGCATGATTATTGTTTTGCAGTTCAAACAAAATAAATGCATGTTAATAAGAGACTGATCAAACAAATTATTTTTAACATAGATGAAGAAAATAAATAAAAATTCTTAACATTTCTGTAGCTTTCTAGTATATGTTAGATGTAAAAACTATTATCATTTTATAACTGTTTTTAGGACTGCTGTTAATGATTTTTTTTTTCTTTAGGTAGGATTAATAATTAGGAGAAACCAACACAAAGACAACTTTTTTTTGCCTTGCTGCACATAGCTGAGATATAATTTGATGTTTTTATATGAATAGATTAAGACCCTGGTGCTTATCATCCTGTGCCTATATGATAGGTACTAATAGATGAGCATGGGTTAGAATCTCATACAGGATTTCACTGCTTTTAAAAGGCTTCTCTTAAGCATACATAGATTTATGTGTATTTAAATTGTCGCTTAATCTTTGGGTAAAAAACACTACTTTTTTTTTCACAGTGGATATTACGTGAACGTGTATTATGTTAGTTCCAAAGTGAGTGTTACTATAGAAATACGGATACTAAAAGGAAACATCCTGGGTTTGCTGCTGCTAAATTCATAACTCTGCAAAAGACTCATCTGAAAACCCCACAATATGCAAGCTTTATTTTGTCTCCTTTCAGTAATGTTCTTTTCATCATATGGTAGACCTCTTTTAAAGTTAAACTTTTACCTAAGTGCCTCTTTGATATTGATGTTTTATTAATCATCTTACAGATGATCAATAGAATATTATTCTATTAAAATTTCAGAAAATGTTTAGAACGATGTCATGGTTGCAATAAATGTCACTGAAGATCACTGCAGGTCTTTTGGAACAAAGTTGATACAGTCATCGTCAGGGAAACCCAGGAACAGCTTGTACAGCTTTAAAAGTATGCCTGTCTAGACAGCAGATGAATGGAGAAGAAATTCTTCCTGCGTTGGCCTTGAGCAAACTCTATATGAAATCACAAGTTCTTATATAAGCCAAGACTGCAGTGACCAGACAGGATAGCTTAAAATCCTCATTCTAGATAATATTTTATGTAATTGTGACTTGCTTACATCTAATGAACGAACGTGTTTGGTACTCTGCAATAATATAATGTATGGCTCATGGAAGCCCAATAATAAAAATATATCCATAGAAAGAAATATCCTTATGGAAGGAATAACAATAGTATTCTTCCATCTCTCATAGTGTGCCTTTCCTGGCAAAAAAAATAAGCTTCAGGATAGAGCCGTAAATCTGAGCTCCGGTACACTCTGCAACATTTGTGGTTGTGCCACAGGCTGACAAGAACTGTGACATGGCTCTTCCCCCATGTCATTCTGGTACGTGCTTCCTCAGTGCAGGCCAAAAGGCTCAGCTCCTGTACAGGGAGGTCTCCCTTTCCCTCCAGGGAATTTCAGTCATCCTAAAGCGACTTTGAAATACAATGAGCAAAGAGACAGGCAAACCACTAACACAAGGTGTTACACAGCAGTCACCAAGAAACATAGAAAAGTTGGCTGATGGTTTTCTCTTTCTTAGGGCAAGGGAGCTCTTGCTCAGATATTGCCTCCCTTTCCCCTGTATTTACAGAGTAAATATTTACTCTGTTAGATGTTCGCACTTGCAGGCAAAATATGGCATGAACAGAACTAAAAGCGTATTTCTGCACACTTGTTTCTATATAGTGTAGCTTAAGCCGTAGTAAAAGAGTTCAGATAAATCATGTTACTTCACATTTATTGCAAGATAAGAACATACAGTATATGTGAAAGGTAGCTCAGCTGGTGCTTGGTAAGTCACAGTAACTTGATTCATTATCAGTTCCCTGGGAAGCTAGGCCACAAATCATATAAAGCTGCATAGGTTAAAATCTCAAGAGGTTTTAACAGATTCCTGGTGTCAAGAGGTTTTAACAGATTCCTGGTGTAACATGCTCAATATATGACGGTCAACCTACTGACATTTGCAAGTTTTAGCTGAACTCTGTTTAAAAATACTTCAGAATAGAAATTCTGCGTAAGAGTTATTATTACAAATGCTAAAAGGGTACGGCAGATATTGGGATCATCAGAGTATGGGGACAAACCTGAGCAATCAAGCAAGGAAGGTGCAAGCAACACAGTTTACGAGTGTTGGCATGGACTTGATAGAAACCTCAGGGGAAAGCAGTGAAAGACAGCAGTTTGAACAGCTGTTTCCACAATGTACCAACATCATCTCAACAGGAAGTAAAACCTGGACAGAGCGAATTGCATGCAGCTAGTCCTGAACCTGGCAAGGTTCCCTCAAGTCAGCATGCACACAGACTCTGGTGCCAGGACAAGCAGTAGCGCATAAGAGCTATGAGGATAAGCAAGTAAGAATAATCATAAGGAGCTCAGAGCAGCAGCAGCAATCTCGCCAAGCCATCTCTGTCACTCAGCTCTAACTGTCTGGAGGATCAAAGATTGAATAGCACTATGCATTAACTGGAGGAAGCTTAATGCAAAGCATGCATGTATTCAACCCCACTAAGGCAGCCTCTAGACCTGAACACAATGGTAGGAAAAAAGGCATTTTAAAGCGTAACATACTGCATGTTTTACTGCTGCCTGTGCTCATGTTCATTGTCCATTTGCATACTTAGTATTAGAACTCAGATATACAAAAACTGTCGTGACCTGAAAAATCAAATAGGCGACAGCACACTGGGATGAGCTAGATGGAGCTGCTATTTTGCAGATTTTATCTGAGGGCTAAATGACTGGTTTCTTCATTCATCCCAGCAGTGACTTAAGCCACTGACTGCCAACGCTGTCTTTAATCCATTGTCAATAGAAAAACTACTAACCTTTCCACATTCGCCGTGTCAGATGCTGTATTTCTTTACACACGCTCTGCTCTGCCTCTAGGAACCTTTCCACATCTCACTGACTGGAAATCAGAAGTGTAAGCAAATCTTGGTCAGTGAGCAACCATTTCCTAAAATTTCCATTTATTTTTTCTACATTTGTTAAATTCATGAAGTCATTCAGAACAGCCACCCAAAAGTTACTTTAAGGAGTCTTATTGGCAAAAGGGAAAGCAAGCCATATGTGTGATAGCTATCTTTATTACTAAAATAGCTATCTTTATTACTAAAATAAAGAAAAGTTCAGACAAATTAATGGTTACAGCCCTGACATGATAGGAAATGAGGAAGTATTAAGATATAACTTTAGGGAAAAGTTAAATGAAAATCATAGTTCTTTTTTCCTTTCTAAATCAGAAAATGTTTGTGTTTATTACTTTTCTGTGTATAATATATGGGATCTGGCAGTAAATTCAGGATAACACACTCGATTAATTTATCATGCTAATTTGAATCCATATAAAAGTCTCATTAAATATACTTTACCTTAACAAATATAATTTCCTTTTTCTCAGGAAATAAATCTATATACCATTTTCCTCTGAATTCATTAACGAGCCTCAGACACCTTAAAACCAATTGTATTTTTTTCTACTAGACCCCTTCTTCTCTTGCTAATTTTAATAAAACTCCTAATTTTGTAAATTTATTTTTTAAGTAGCAGGTAAAACCTGAAAGGGAGCTCTCAGTCTCCACTTTGTCCCCATGTTTTCTGTATTCCCAGCTTCCCCAGAACAGGCAGAGGCAAGCTGGCAGTCAGCCTAGAGGAGGAAGGGGAGGAGCGGACAGTCAGGGCACTCAGGCTCCAACAACTTGCCAGAGAAGCACATGCCAATTCCACTTTTCCCCTGCAGTGAGAAAATTAGTTGGATAAAAGCCTTTCAGGAAGGCAACAGGCAAACTGTTTATTTTTTTCCATTTGTGTACCTAGAATGGGATTTTTCTATGAATCTTCCTCTCTCTCTCTCTTCTCCTCTCGCTAATTTTTAAAAACTGTCTTTATCCCAATTTGCACCATCAAAAATACCTACAAAAAGCATGGAAGGAGAAACAGATGGAGGCAAGAAGTGCTGGCGAGAAGATGGAAGGCTGAATAACTTTGTATAGCTAATTGGGTGGTTAATAGCTTGTATCCGTATCACTTTACAGTATTACACAGTAGCTTCACCAGATAAACTGAGAGAGAACTGGAAGATTCCTACTGAGGTGGAGACGGTCGGAGGAAGTGCAGCACAGGGTTTCAGGGATCCTGCGGACTTACAGAAAAAAAATGCTGGGTAGTAAAACAGAATGAATGTTTAGAAGAAAGCTAAATCATGTAATATTTGGACTCCTTAATCTAATATGATTATTTGCTAAAATATGTCATATTAATGGATTCAGTTAAACTTCTATTTGTAGGGCATGAATATAGTCCTATGAATGCAAATAGCAGCTCTGAAGAGTGACAAACAGGGTGCAGGAAGGAAAAAAGCATCCAGCAACTGAGTGCCTAAATAGTATGGAGGAGGGCACTCCATTTTATCTTCTGTACTTGCTAGTAAAAGAGTTTGTTGAATTTATAGATCGCAGTGCTCTACTGTGGCTTCATACAAAGCGAGGCCCTGAAGAGGTTTTAAATAAACGTTTACAGTTCTTCATAAACTTGGAACTTGTAGTGCAGTTGCAGATACTTAGTTTGTTGCAGTGAGACAATATTTTAAGTTCATACTCCTAGAAGAACAGAGTAAGGACTCTGAGTTACATTGGTACAAGTATGCAAAATCTGAGTGTCCTCCCATGCTTCTTCAAGAGTGGTTGACCAGGAGATTTCCATAACCTCCACTATTGACTGTTAAAGGTGATTCTAGACAAGAATTTTACAAAAATTGCAAAAAATAGCATTGATCATTACTCTTTCGATATTTTCTTTAAACTGAACCTACACTTCTGGCATCATGATTCTGGGAAATTTTAAGATTTTCAGCTTGGGTATTTTCTGGGAATATACATTGCTGGTTTTTAAATTACTTTTAGCCCCTGAAGTGTCAGACGATCAACTGAAAATATAACTAAAATGTATCTTGAGTTTTTGTTTGGGTTTGTTTTCTTGTCATTTTAAGAAAGAAAATTGCAGAACCCCAAGCTATGCTTTTTATCATTACTTTTAAGAGAGTCTTGAGATTTTGGGAGGCAAGCTGATGCTGAATGCTTGTGACTGCTAATGCTGTGATAACAAATGAGTGACTACATTAGCAAAGAGAAAAATTCAAGCCGCCTGTCGCATTATTTTGTCTGATTGTGGAGGAGGGAATTTAAAGTCTGATTCTTGATTTTTTACGCAAGTATGTTGGACACTGCAAGTCACAGCCAGGAGGCTCAGAGGACAGCCAGGAGAGGTTCGTATCTACAAGATTATGAGAGGTCACAATGCATACCCGGCTCGGCTGTGCTTGCTGAACCGTTGGCCCTGCTGAGGATTGGTTTGAAGTGGGCTCGCAGAAAATTCACTATGTGCTGTGTCACTGCTGTGCAATGCCATGTTTTTTAACTTGGGCTAAGTAGTAGACTAGATACAAACTTAATGAGGAAAAAAAAAATTGCTCCAGGAGCATCAGGGGCTGGTGCGGACCATGGGCCAGTGGGACTGTGGCCTCCTCTCCCCTCCTTGGGGGGCACGGTCCCACCACGCCCCAGAGAGCCAAGTGGGGCTGTGCCCTGGGGCCTCCTGCCTGGCGATGTCCAGGCGAGACAGTGGTGGCTGTGATGAGGTGGGTGCCAGGATGAGACAGGTGTTCGGGGTGGGGAGCCCCATGGCCAGCGCTGAGGGCTGGGGCTCCAGGACAGCTCCCAAAGATGGAGGGAGGCCGCTGCCAAGGTCTGTCCTGGCTCCCTCCCATCCCGCACCTGGCTGGGCTGGGCCAAGGGGGCAGGGCGGGCCACCAAACACCAACAAGCTGCTGACATGGACCTTCGAAGTGAAGGACAACACACTTCTCCCATCGCTTAGCCCGTATCAACCTCCAGGGCACACAATAGGGTGAGCTGGACATCTTCTGTTAGACTTTTACCTCATGTTAACTCCTGTTAAGACTCTGCTGTTTTCTAAGTATAGATACGTTTTCATCCAGACCAAGTGCGAAATATTATGCAAGAGGCTGTGCAAAAGCATTGCCATTAGCACTGGGCACAAATTACGCTGGCAGATGCCAGCAAAGATTTCAGCAGAAGGAAACCAATGTGGCAGTGGCATTGCTCTTCATCAGGCTTCAGCTTTGACTGTATACTGCATTTAGTTGTGCATCTGACTAGGAAATATGGAAATACATAAAACCAAAATTTAACGCCTAAGCAGTCTCATGCGATCTTTCTGGGTATTGCTTTATCTGTTTTCTCAGGTCTGTAGTTTATCACTTATATGGTATTTCTGCTGCTTAACAGGACACGTGACGTTCTTTAAGGAGAACAGCTGTTTAAGAGGGAGGAAAAAGAGTAACACATTCTTGATTTACTGACATAATGTTATACTTTCCCCAAATTTTATCAGATAGTAATATTTTTAACTCACAGGATAGCAGTTATCCACGTGCATCAAGTGTACTGTACAGCCAAACAGTCAGCTGGGCACAGTTGTGTGGTTGTGTCTCAGGGATTACCCCTCGTGGGTGGTTGGTGCGCATTAAAAAAAGGGAATGAAAAGTGTTCTTGAGAAAGTAGCAGATCCATGAACTTCATAATTTCTGGCATCTGAAACCAAGAGACAGTTGTCTTTATTAGAAGATGAGGCCATTAAGAACCTGTCATTTCTGAAAAGGATCCTAATGATCTACTAAGAAAATAATAACGGTGCCTGTGAATGAGTGCGGCTGTATGTGTGTGTGCTAGGGCATGAAAAGCAGACCACAGCTGATGTAACAGGTAGAGGGTGTCCCCCTGCACCTTCAGCACCCTGTCCATGTCTCCAATGGCCAGGGGCTGCCATGGGGATCGCATTGCAGGAACTGGGGCCTGATTACAGCAGTTTAGTAGAAGAACATTTATCCGTGTTTTGTTACATTGCAGACCTAATCAGCAGCTCTCTCTACATCTACTTTTTTCATTTCAGACTTAAAGTGCATACTCCTCCAGGAGAATCAAACCAGACCTGGAATTTGGAAGACTCATTAGGGAAAGGTCCTGGGAATGTGCTTGAATTGTAGTAGCAAGTTGTTTCAACAAAATGGAGGTTTTAAATGAGGTCATTACACAGGCTATGTGACATGTAATTTAATTTATTCTCAGTATACAATTGTTTAGAAAACAAAGATCTACATGTATATTTCTTCTCTATTGGAAATTATTTCTCTTCTGTTTGAATGAGAAATCCACCTGATTTGAAAGCCGTACCAATAAAACTATAGCATTGGCAGAAACCTATTCATAAAATGTGGAGATTTTGCTGTAAGTTCTGGAGGAAAGTCAATGTTGCAAAGTGAAGTGTAAAATTATTCCTGTCTCAGTGTTATTTTTGAGTCATATATCTCTGCCTTTTATGAACAGCAGGCATATTTGGAAGAATTATATCTGAGTCATAAATCCCTATTTGCCTGGGACATGACTAATAGGTATCCTTAACACAGTAAGATGATATTACTGTCTTAACTTGCAATTTTTTTAACTTCTGAAACACATAGAACAGATGAAGTTTAAATAGCATGAAGACATTAATCTACGGTCTGTCAGAGTATTGTTACCTCCCTCCTGTTCAGGTCCATTGGTTCCAGCCAGCAGATACTGTAATTGATATGAGTCTCTGAATTTATTATATCGATATTTAGTGAGTGGAATCGGCATGGTTGCTTTCAGAACCCGCTAGTTGTCACAATCCATGGGAGAAAGGGAGAAAGTGAGTCAAAGGAGGGGAGGAGGCAGGAGATCTTTGTTCCGGCACTCGTTCACACTGCATCCACTGGGGCTGTGACTGAGGACAGAAAAAGCCGATTTAAATGCATAATGCTGCAAGGTCTATCTACTGTAGAAAGTAGAGGGGCTTGTCTGTTGTCTGTAGGCAGTTGCTGACCCCTCATGTTTGAACAGCTACACATCTTGAGTGCCAAAAGAAAACCTTCATGAGCGAGTGTCTGTCATCCTCACTGCCTTGTGGAAAATACAGAGACCAACTCTAACAACACATCTAAAATATTAATATTTAATATTTGTCATTTCTTATGCTAGTCTAAAGGCTGCCAATTATTGCTTATGAATAGGTTCTGACTTTTACAGCAGAGCTTATCATTATAGTGGCAACAACATCATCTTCTCTGCATGCCATTACTAGCTACTTTCTTATCATCATCACTATTATTAGCCATTTATTTATCTGTTGTAGGTCAGACTGTGCACTCCTGCACAGCATAATGCACGGGTACACTGGTTGCCCCAAAACTTATGCCCCTCAAAAGACAAAGCCTTCATGTCTGTATATATGCACAATGCATTACATGATGCACTGATAAATGTTATTATATATAATAAGAATAAACAATACTTGGAGTCTCCTGAACATCCTCAGTTGTTCCTGACAGTGTGTTACCTGCAACATTAATTTTGGCTGTGCAATGTGAAAATAGCATCCAGAAATTTCTTTGTGAAATTTTGATGTAGTTAGGTCTTTAATTGTTTGCTGTTCAGTGTTCCTGGTATGCAGTTTGTCTCTTAAATCACACGGCATTGTATTTGCTCAGTCATTAGCCTAAATTTTTAGAAGAAAATAACTGTTGAGGAATAATGAATGAGGGATAATATATAATGCATCATTGATATGGAAATTAATCAAAATTTATGCAGAAATTCACAAACCCTTCAGCAGTCACCAACATTTTTTATAAATAAAATGGTAGCTGCCCAAGTATTTGCAAATAAGTAACATGCCCTACCACTATTGTGGAGCTAACTGATAAGATATATTTGCTAAAGCATCAACAAATTACAGTTTGTGCTATTTGATCAGTTGTAATTTATTCTAGATGTTCCTCAAGGGAGATTCAGTTCATATGAACTGATTATTAGCAGTGATGAGAGCTGGATGGTTAAAACCATATCCTTTCTTACAGCCTTCAGGAATATCAAAGCAATTGCTTGTACATTAAATAAGGAAGTGATCTGTGTATTCAAATATGACACATAAAAGAGATTTTCTGCTTCTGTGTTCAAATATGACACATGAAAGAGATTTTCTGCTTCTGGTAGAAAAGGTAATCAGAGGTTTTGTGTATTTTGAACTTACTTTTCAATATTTTCATTTCCTTTTTTAGCTAGAAACACATACTGCAAGATAACACTGCAGCATCCTAAAACATAGAAAGTGACTGACTGCTGTTTAGATTTAACACGTTAGCATCTACCTCTACATGAAGCATGGTGGTTATGTAGTTTAGTACTAGTTAGGAATTTATATTCTTTACATTGGAGGATGACTTTGTGAGTTCTGGGCTCTACTTGAAGAAGAAATGGCATCTTGAGATACCAAAAAGTACATGTTTAAAGACAAACAGCTGAAGTGACAGCAGCTGTTGCCTCCAGGCTTATCAAGCTGAGCACTGAAAAGAATTATTTTAACCCTGTACTGTGGAGACTATCACTTTCTGATGTAAATAACTGACATGTAACATTTCGTATTAAGGAGTAAGAATTGTAGGCAACATTTGACAAATGAAAGAGAAACTGTGCTACTACATCTTCCAGTCCTTGAAGGCTACAAACGATGACACTGGCTGAAAAATTTAGACAAATATTTTGAATACTTTTTATTTAACTATGCTAAACTATTTTAATGGAAGAATATGAAAAATAGCAGCTGTGAGAAAACTGCAAGGCAGGAGTTGATTTTTTTTGTTTTGTCTTGAAAGTAATAACTTCTGTGTTACTGTGCTTTATTTTAAGTGCAGTGTTCAATTTTAAATACATGATTACACATGTTCAGAGTGTGGATTTCTAGTTCCAGAGCTCTAGCTCCCTCAGACACCATTACTTAATGAGTGGTATTATCAAATACGCAGCAGAATTTCTTGGGATATTTACCTTCACTACTAGAATTTTAAATAGCTTTTCTACATCAGTAATGTCTTTGGTAATCATTCTGTGTTCTTAATACAATATCTTTTTTCATAGAGTTCCACAGTTCACATATTGTTAGGTTTTCATATGGCATATCACTATTTTAAGTCAGGAATGGGATTTGGCTAAGACAAGAAAATAGAGTTATTCAGTGCTTGAAATATACCTCCTGTACAATGCTAATTTCCTATTTTAAGAGAAATTAAACTCCTGGAGTGACTGCATCTGTTGTTTACGCTACTTTTAATCACAGATATTTGTTAAAGACTGAAAATATCTTTAGGATAGATATTATTTGTCAATTTTTAAATTTTTTATTAAAAAGCTTAATTTTCTTTCAGAAAGCTCTCAGGTTTGATTTCATCTCTGAAAATAGGTTGCACTGTATTTACCAAAGAACTACCAAATTGTACCCTCTTCTCATAACCAAAATGAGTTACAGGCAAACTGGGTTACTGGGTGTCTAATTCAGAAAGTTTACTACCAGGCTCCTAAGTTGCTGGAACTCTCCTTCAGGAAGTTTATTATTTTTATTGTATTTGTAATCACAAAGAAAAGCAACAAATAAGCCTGTGGAAATTTAGCTTGCAAATGATTTCCATATTCTTAATAGAAATGTGTGATGTAAAGCAATATCTCATGAAAGATTTCTGCACAACGACTGAAAATTTCAAAATGTGCTTTCTGAAAGTTTAAGATATGAGATCATACTGCTGACCTAACAAGGACAAGTATTTAAATTCAAATTTCTGAGAGTAAATAGCTTTGTAGAGAATTTGAAAATATTATCTTTTCATTTTGACATATACTGTATATACTATTGTCTTAGTGTCCAGTAAGGGATGGAAAAAAGAGGAAAAATCTCCACATCAGTTTAAAAGTGGTTGTATGTATACTATAGAGTAGATGAAATATCACAATCTCACCAACAGTAGGTGTCAGTTAGCAATATATGTGCTATGTGGTGTTTTGACAAAAGTTTATATGGGACCAATATGCTATAGAAAGCACAAAGTTTTCTTCCTCATGTATTATCAAAGATCTTTATAAAGGCAAGGTCATACTGCATTAATGTTGGTGGCAAAAGAGAAATATGCAACTTTGTTGTTAGATTTTTGTGTTGTCTGGCATATAAAATTATCATCTTGAAAAGCATAAATACCATGTCAGACTAGTAAAGGAGAAAAGGTCTGAAATCATAGAATCATAGAATGCTTTGGGTTGGAAGGGACCAGTACGGAGCCCTGAGCGACACCACTTGTCACTGGTGTCCATTTGGGCATCAAGCTGTTGACCACT
>Ga0181612_112203_pt1 | contig 14895 bp, 5 predicted proteins | sample HoacroProtozoa21_FD_119630 | JGI IMG/M metagenome (GOLD analysis project Ga0181612, IMG submission 119630) | Hoatzin crop microbial communities from Cojedes, Venezuel. Combined Assembly of Gp0051906, Gp0051904, Gp0051908 | reverse complement strand
TGAAAAGACATGATTTGCAATTTCTTAACTGTTGCGTGGGTGACGTTGAAACTGCCAGAATGGGTGTTTTCTTGTAGTTTTTTTATTTTGTTGTAAGGTATACATACACACATTTGTTCTTTGGCTGTTCTTTACATTCATACAGAATTGACAATAATGTTAACATGTGAGGTGATTAAATCTGAGCAGGATTTTCCATGTCAGTAAATGTGGCTTTATTAAAACAGAAATTTTCATAGGAAAGCCTCCTTTTTCTTTTCTTTTTCTTTTCTGAAGATTTCATGGGAGATGGAAGTATTTCAGGTCTGTCAGTGTTTAATTTCTGCCTCAGCAATGACATATAGAAATTTTTGCTTTGGATCTTTCATGCTTTTCTTCCCAATAGAAAAGATGCTGTGCATCTGGACTATGTTTTCCATACAGCATGGCAGTCAGTCCCTGGGGAATCGATGCTAGCAGAGAGAATAGATGCTTTTATTTCAGTTTGGATGTGACAGATCAGATGAAATACATTGATTCAGGGATATTGAAATAATTCAGCTAAAAAGCTGAAAAAGAATAAAGAGAAATTTTAAACTTTTTTTCTCAGTTAATTACAAAAATAAGTGTCAGAGTTTCAGATTTTCCTCTGGGGTGGAAAGTTCATTTTTGCTCAGCTATGCCACTTACAGATTAGGCAAAGCAGATGGTTATACTGCAAATTCTGATTAAGACATATAATCTTTTTTTTTTTTTTAAGATTTATATTCTATTCTGTTTTAGGCTCTGTGTGTGGTCTGGACACGGCCTCAGTAGAGCGGAGACTTCAAGACGTGTGCCAAGCTGTGCAATGTTATGGTGGTCTAATGATATGGGTTGCTGCTATTTTCTATTTTAATAGCAACTGTTTTCTTTTAACATTATAAAGCTGGCAGTTGTTAGTGTTTTTAATTGAACTACCCATGAAGTGTGAATGATAGGTGGAGCTGGCAGAAAGGATGATTCAGAATGGATTAATAATATTAATAACAGGACTGGCGTTTATTTCGCCTACAGAAAAACCCTTCTCTGTGACTAGCCGATAGACTCAGCACTCGTGTGTATGTGTCTCCATCACCACCACAAGCCTTAATACTTTGTATAGTCTGTTTCACTTTAAATGCTACTTCAGGCCTGAGTTCACATGTCTTTCCTTAGCTCATACTATTTTTGTAGCAGAGCCAACAGCCTGACAGGACTTTTAAAAAAGAATGAATGGGGTTAAAGTGCCCAGGTACCAATACACTGTTTTTATGGCTGTTCCCCACAGTTTTGACTGCTGAGCAGTCAACTATTGGTAATTCACAGAGAACAAACGATTGAAATTCAGATTATAGTTTTCTTGTGAACTCTACCACAATTTTATTCGTCTAACAGTGAAATACTTCCTTTAGAAAAGCCCCTCCTCATAATGTCACTGTCAGGAAAGTTACTGCAGTCTGTGTTATTCCAGCCCTACCTGCCCTAGATGGTTTAATTTACAGAGGTCACACACACTTGTTTCAAATATATCTGTATCTCGCCTGCGTTGTGGTGTGCCTACTGGCACAGCAGCTGCAGCTCCATTAGTCAGCACGTGTGAGAAGGGATTTGGGAACCTAGTCCAGGACAGGCCAGTGGGCTCTCGTTATCCAGCCATCTGGACCCCAGATTACTGCAGATATGACATGTGCAGTGAAGGCTGCCACACGAATACGTGTTATGAATTTGGCTCATTTTGTTTTGAGTTATAGAGCTTTGAATTCACTCTATTCCTTCATCTACAATAAACAAACACATGTGTATGTGTACACACACACAGACTACTGCCTTTAGATGCTGTACCTACCTGCTCACCCACTCACACCCTGGTTAGCTTCACTGAACTTGCTCCAGTGAACGTCCATCCTCCAGCTTCCACAAGCTTCACCTCTGCGAGGTTGTTATTTCCACTTTTAGCTCATACTGGCCCCTCTGTCTTGCTGACTGGCTTCAGTGACATTTACAGTGTTCCAGGAAGACGACTTCTCTCTTTATCTCATTGTTAAATGAGTGCCATGACTATGTGTGGGGGGAGAAACCTGGCAGTTCAGGAATGGGAAGCAATTATACATCATACACCCTGTAGCCTTTATATTTATATTTTATATTAATGATTGCTGGGAAATGAGAAGCCAAGCCTTTGAACAAAGAAATATATAACAAGCTGGGACAAGTGTGGTAAGGCAAATGTTCATGTGGAACAAATATTTCTATAAACTGATTCAAGAGCACAGGAGAATTTTTAAGGGACTCATTTGCAGGACATAAATGCTGACCTTATGTAGTTTCTATGTATAGGAACCTTCCTCAAAGTTATACTATAAAGTACAGACTAGAGTTGGAGGAATCAGTTTATAGAGAGTTAACTCCTGAAGCATTATTTTACTTCAATCTCTGAAGAACTGGGATAAGGGATCGCCTGGGGATAGCCACACTGTCTGACTCTAGGCGCTCAACTGAAGCACCCAGCCTGGAAGACTAGCCTTTCCAAACTCCTTACATGCACTCAGTGGAGGACACAGACTCATCTAGAGGCCACTTCTGAAAAGCTGCCTGACAACTGCCTGTTCCTCTCTACTCACTGTGGAAATATCAGGCAGGAAGACAGAATCCAAAGTCAGTAGACGAAGGTATGTGGTGTGAAATGCCTGTATGATCCCACACTGTCTTCTGTCAGTTCCTCTTTTTTTTTTTTTCCACAAGTTTATATTATGTGAAGATGTAGCTAAGTGAGTTTATTTCAGCTTGGAAAGCACGGGCAAATATGGCACTGAATGTATTTTGGATGAGCACCCTCTAGTATAATACCTGCTGTACAACTGTCAGAAACTGAAGGAATGGATGACTTGAACCCATGCATTACTCTGGGCAGAACACGGTACAGCTACCTCTACATCTCTAAATTGCCATATGAAAGCAATCCATTACTCTGAGGAGGCTGAGTTTATTTAATTATATTAATTACTTACAAGTTCATACATCATACTCTTTGCATCCTAAAACAGTAACTGGGTTTGTTACTGGATCTCCATTCCCTGGCTCCTTGCTTTTTCTCTAAAATAAACACCTTTTGGCTTCTTGCAACAACAATCTTTTTTTTTTTTTCCTTGTAGGCTTTTTACTCACTTCTAGCGCCTATTCTTTCCTAACCTGGCTCTCATACTTCCTTTTGACTGTAGCATAATTCTTTCTCAGTTAACCACATTTCCTCAGTATCTCTTTGGCCCCCTTCTCCAGTTAAGTTGAATATAAATAGGTATAGATTGCCATTCCAGTCATTTCTCTCTGTAGGCATTGCTCTGGTGTCATGTTGTATTAAGGTCAGATGCTCTTTGAACTGGTATTGTCTCTCTGCTTCTTAGGCACCTGGCATGTTTTCTCACGCTAGAAGAATACTAAGGTCAGTTTGCAGAAATTCCTTTCAAACATTACTGGGTATCCTGTCTGGTAGAAGAGATGAACTTCTTTCTCTACATTTAGATAGCCATCCAAACCCCTTTTGTCTCAGCCCTCTTGTGCATTGTTCTGGGTGTTTTCTTCCTGTGGAGACAGCTCAGCAGATTCATGTGGACCATCTCCAGGTCAGTCCCTAGGTCTTGCTGCTTTACAGCTCCTAGTTAAGAAAGATTATGAAAAAAAAGGGTCGTTGTTGTCTCTGTTCCCTCTTGTTCAATTTGGAGGAGGTTCTGGCATGCAGTGAGCTTCAGTGTATCCTGGTGATCTGGCACTGGGTCTGGGCTTTGCTTACTTCCTTACTTAGGCTTATAGGCCAGGAAAATGTTGTAATGTAGTTTTTTCTCTCCAGTTAGTCCTTGGAGAGTCCTCCTCTTCAGATTCAACTGCAGACCTTCATATATTATTTTCTCTGCTGTTTTTTAGCTCAGCAGATTTCTTGTAGCTTCCTGCCTAACGGGTCCATCTCCTCCTCTTCACTCTTTGTATGAGCACGAGGTCATGGTGAGGTTGTTTACTCATAAGTCTGCTTCCAGAAACCCTTGTCCTCTCAGTTTGTAACCTTTTAAACCCTTACAGGACTTTAAACATTTTCAGCTCAGTTGATTCTTTCCTTCTGAGTTTTCAGTTTATGTGATTAATCTTTATTTTTCAGTGTGTGTACTTGAGTGCTACAAGATTCTTATGCAAACACAAAAGACAAGAAATAAATACATTGTACAAAAGGCAACTGGATAGGAATGAGAAAACGGTAACTTCAGTTTTAGCCTAACGAAAAAATGGAAAGAAAAAGGGAGATGTGATCAGGACAGGCAAGCTCCAAAGAGCAAAAACTAGGCACCTGTTCTTCAGGTGTTTCGCAGTTGGCATTGATTGATTGATTGATCCCAAAGAACAGCGTTGTAAGATTCTCACACTGAAGTCTGACACTCGTGCTTTTTTTCCCTGTACATTTGTGGTCGCAGTTGACAAAGGATAAAATATATACACACAAATTAGGATTTGAGCTTAAAATTTCTCTCTCTTTCTCTTCTGTGTTCAAGAAGGTCTGGACACTTCATGTGAAATGCAGGCAGTGGTACTAATTTAGAAAGTTCTGGGCATTGTTACATCAATGGGAAAATGTTCCCTGATTTTAAGAATATTATCTTAAAGCTTTACCAATGGTTGAAGACCAGAAAGACAACATAAGGAAAGACTGTCAAAATTATGTCTCTTTACCTTTGGGCATTTAAAAAGTAAGCACATGTGGATGGCTGACCCCTCTGGTACTGGGAGAAAGGAACCAGAACACAGCAACCAAGTCTACGAAGTTATGTTCCCAGATCAAAGGTAGCTAACAGCTGCTGGAGAGGGAAATAGGATAAGGAAAAATGCAGACCTTTGGAATGATACGAATCAAAGCAATAAAAAAAATTTCTTGAGAGGAATCCTGAAGCAGCTGTTATTGGAAAACCTGGTAAGTATATAGTTTGTGTGAATTCAAAACCTAAGGACCTTTCAAGGTAATACAGATAGGCATCTGGGGGCTTGTCTTCAGTGTGTGTTCTAGGTCACTACAGAAAATATTCGAAAGTTAGGAGTTAATTAAGCATCCTGTCCAGAATAGGGTAAAAGTGATTTTACTATTGACACAGTAGGCTTAGTGTGAGTGAGTTAGACTGATTTAAACGCAGGATCCATCTTCTGTCTGAAACAGAGAAAATATCTGAGAGCCAGAATAATGGTTAATACAATTTATTTAGAGTTTGGTGGGTCATACATAAAAAGAAATGTGGAACTGCTTTTTTTTTTCCTTTGTTAGTTGTAGGAAATTGGATTTGGAAAATTCTTCTTCCCAACTTGTCCAGAACTAGGTGGAGAATTTAATTTTGAGCAACAAGAAAAATAAACTTACTGTCTGTACTCTTTCACTCTCAAAAAGGTTTGAAGAATGGGCTTGTAGGCTGATAATTATGTTGCTTGCAAAGCTGAAGTCTGTTTTAATGGAAATATGTATCAAATAGTTGCCCACACACTGAAAATGCTTTTCATTTTTGAAAACTTTACATGTTTCAGGAAATATTTTGAACTTTATAGTTCCACCCTCCTACTGACAAACCCATACGAGAAAAAAAAACATTTCCGACTAAACATCAACTTTTGCAACTCATAGAACCAAGCATGCTGTTTTAGTAATAACTTGTCAGCATTGCCATGATTTCACAAAGCAGATCTTCACTGGAACTGTTCTTCCTTTCTTTTCAGATACATACCCATATATTCAGGTATATATGCAGAGAAAGCTCTTTTTCTTAGTTGCAGTCCTTTCATGAACAGTGTCGTAGGATCTATGCTGTAACCTCTCCCAGTCAGAGAGTCTACGGTGTAGACTGCTCAGAAATATAGATGTGTTTGATGTGCCTGTGCACAGCACTCTTCTTCCTCTTTATTAGATTAAGTCATAGTATTTAGTCTCTTTGCACACTTTGGATTGTGCAAAAAGAACAGAGACTGTTCTTTGTACATTGTCAGCACTTGACATTCAAGTACATTGTCAGCACTTGACTTTATAGACCAGACTGAATTCAAGCCAGAGCTCCAGTGTGTGGTACTGATTCTCCAAACCGCTGCCAGCACTGGGCAATGCCCTCCCATGTGGTGCAATGCAAATAAAAAAAGGATTTTAAGGCATGACAGTGATCATTCTGAAAAGAAATATGATGTGGTGTTGCAGGTAAGATTTTAGTAATGGGAGGGTTTTGCCAATAGGAATGATGCCTACTGTTGAAGAGAACTTCTCTTCTGAAGGAAAGCCATCAGAACATAAGAAGGCAGTGACCATGAAGAATTTCTTCACCTTTTCTTTGATGATAGTGGCCAGCAGATGGGATTTCTGAAACTAGAGTAAGAGATCTTTTTGGGAATTATATGATGGAGAGGAAAAGCCTGAATGATTTGTCACTGGAGGACTTTCTAAAGTTCCAGGACTTGATCTGAGAACCACCTACTAATAGGAAAGTAATAAGAAATATTGATGACTAACAGTAGTGATTTTTTACTTTTATTCTCATATATAGTCAGTGCATATGTCATTTTCTTTTTTATTGATTTATGAGGACTTCATCGGACTACGCTTGGTTCCCATGAAGTATGACAAATACAAAATGAACATCAATGGTTTGAGTTATTTTGCCCCCAAACCCTATAAACTGCCTTTTGTTTCTTGAATTTTCTAAGTGATATAGTTTAACACAGAACTACTCTGAAACTGCTTTGCTAATGACAGGTAAGGTTAACTGAAACATGTCTACTATAACCAGTGCATTTGCATTTATTGGTCGTGTAAACATGAACTAGAAAAATCTTACAACAAAATTGGTGTAAAAGAGATGACTTGAACCATTCTGACCACACACACAATCAGTTAAAGCAGATGAGGTTCATCTCTTCCAGATCATTAAACATAACTCTTCGCACAGGATTCTTCTCCTAGGAATTCTTGCATGATACAAATTCTCGAATGCTTTACTTAACTATTATCAAATTGTAGCCTAGATTACATTTATAAATAAAAATATAGAAAAGGACCTAGAGTTCCTGTGTTTCCAGCTCCTACTTTAATCAATGTGAGTTTTCCAGTATCAGATGTGTTATACGGCATTCGTTCTTTTTTCCTGCAGTTCTCTGAATAAACACTAATTAAAATTAAGCTAAAATGTTAAACTTTTTAAATACATATCTTTTTTTTTTTAAATGTACTTTTCTTCTGGATAACAAATGTGAATACAGATGTATTTCCTGCCTAACTTACTTTCCCATGCCTGTGTGTTTTCTTCTTTTTTTGTCCTTTTTTGTATGAAGGAAAGAAATGGTTTTGGAGAAAGCTGAACCCACAAAATCCACTGGGTATTGTTCTATGCTAGAGATTGCTAAGCATAGTGTGCTAACAATGGGCCAAATACTGTACTAATTTCTCTGGGATAACTTTTGGCATCTGGGAGTTGTGCTGATTGAAGGAGGATAGCAGAGCCTTACTGTACAGCAGAACACCCAGAATGCTTTCCTGAACACATTGCTCTATCCTGCTGTATAAAGTTTCTCTATACCCCTGGTCTTTCACCTGGCAAGGTAATATTGTAAGACCTGATGTCTTAAAACTATACAAAAATGCTAATTCATTAGGCCTTTCTGTTAGTACCCAAATAACTGGCCAAAGTCTGATATTGTTATCTGGAGTATGAGGAAGGAATTTTTCCAATTATGGTCCATTTTGGATGACCCATAAATCTTTCAACTGATTGCTAGCGTGTCTCAAATACACACTTCAGACTTTCTGCTCTTTGTTGTGTGATGTGTTTTAATTGGAATTAAACATTCCCATGCAGTGAACTGAGAGTCAAACATGGAAATGTAAGGGGAAGGTAAAGTTTGGGGCTAGTAAGAGATTTATACGGCAATAGTGCCTGCAGAGCTGGTTAGGTCAGGGACTTAGGTCCTTAGTGAAGGAAGAAGTTTGAACTGGATGGGAAAGAAGAGAAGAATGATGTGTATATGTGTGTTTGTGATATAACAGTGTATGGTAGGAGTTAGGTTTGATTTTAAGAATGGGCTCAAAATTCTGGTTAACTGACATTGTAGACACACCTTTGTGTAAGGCTACAGTGCATCCTCGGTGTGGCTGTGGAGATGGGGGTAACGGGGAATATGAAAAGCACTTAATAAACTTCTCACAGAACACTTTTGTGTATCTCAGCATAACTTTTCCTTAAAGCCCAAGCCAGAGTTCTCACTTTGCAATTTCTTGGAAAGTACTGCATGAAGTCAGATAGGGGTTATGGCATTTATAACCCTGAATGTAGTTATTAGTAACAATTTGCAGTTGCTGACAAAGGCAAAGCACCACACAGTTGCTCCATAAACAAATATTTATGTGTAATACATTGAAAGTGTAAACAGCTTTTACAGTGTTTCTTAAATAATTTCTCAATGCGATCAAGAAGTTAACCTACAAGTGTTTCTTCCTGAATAGACTAGTACAATCTGTTGTTATTACCATATACACTCACAGAATTAAAGTTTGTCATGTAACATTGACTTATAATGTAAAGAATCAGTACTGCATTTGGATTTCAGTGCTTTAACAACTGTGTATGAGGACATTAATTTCTGTGTAATCTCTGTTTCAGAAATTATTTCAGTCTGTGTGGCCTGGAATACAGAGGTGCAACTTGGATTCGTTTTTAAAGCTGGCAAAAAGACTTTCAGTGCTCCTCAGGCCTTTCAAAAATGTTTCTCTTGTCAGCAAAGAAAGGTTTGGCAGAGCCTTATTACGAGACATACTCGGCCCTTTTTCATGACTTGCTTGCATCAGCTTGTGTGTGGGCAAAGAAAAAATCAAGTATTGCCAAACTTGAGTGCTCAAACATTATGAATTGGGCTCCAGAAATTCAGCAAACTGCTTCAAAATCATGAACTTAAAAAAAATTTATTGAAGAGCCTTCCCATCTGCTCTGTGATGGTTGAGAATTTTGACTCATAATTTGAAACTTTTCTCTACAGCCAATACAAACCTAAATTTGTTTTAAAGGGGAAAACTGCACTTAAATTCATGTGTCTTTTCAAGATTTCAGAAGTTGGACTTTTAGGAACACCACCATATAACAGCAGACTTGCAGTAAAATTATAATAACTGCTGACATTGAAAGTACGTAATCTGCAGCAACAGCATTACAGGTTTTGGGATGAGAACTGACAGCAACGTCATTCTTTCTCTATCATTCTATTTATCTTCTAGCCAAAACCCTTGAGCTTCCAGTAACACCTGTGTGTATGACTAAAACTGGACAGAAATCAGCTAGCCCATTTCACAGAGTATTTGGATATTTCTAAATTTAGTTTCATTCACGCAAAACTAAATCTAGACATACTTTTTTAAATACTGTGCTTGTCTTCAGGTGGCTTTACTTGAAGCCCATACTCAGAGGGAGAACTTTGGAAAGTGGCGTTGGCCTCATGCTGTCCTTCAAACACTCCAAAGAGCTTTGAGTAGAATAGTCAAAAAAGCTTCACTGCACTGGAGTTTCCAAAGAATACGGTGTTTTGTTGAAATGGAACCTTTTAGAAATGTATCAGGTTGGATATATGCTTTATATCAGAGCACGAATTTCAACCTCTGATGTCCCAGGCTTTTGTAACAATCACCATGTGAGAGACAGTTGAATTCCTCCAGCATAAATCTGCCACACACATACAAATTTGAGAACCTTTGTTTTCATTCCAGTATGGAAAAGACTTTCATGTCTGTTTAAAAAAAAAAAAAAAAAAAAAATAGAATTAAGTTGTTCTGGAGTCAGTAGTAGTCTGGGAAGACTTAGGAAGCTCCAGCTCTAGGGAAGTCTGCCTGCCCTGGACCCTATTGGACAGGGAGTGTGAGAATGAGAATCCTCCAGCTACTCCTGGCTGTCAGTTCACCTGGGAATGCTTCTGCTGGGCTGGATGCTGTTAAACAAGAGACCAGGGCCTGCTCCAGAATCTAGCTGGTATCTGGCACAATATTGACAGATGGGAATTACATCTTTATAACTATACTGATATAGATATCTCTCTCTCTCTCTCTGTACATATACTTAAATGTACTTACACATATAAACTTTAAGAATGTAATTTTGACAAATCCCAACTGAAGAAAAAAATTGCTTCTGATTTTTTGTGACTTACTCTCTTGCTGACCAGTGTCCCACCTAACTTAGCTCTGAGCCTTCGAGCATGTGAGAAGTGCAAAACAGCCTGCCTGCACTAGTAACTTTATCTGGAAAGACCCCAAAATCTGTGTGTCTAAGTGCCCTACACCCTTGTAGCTGAAGTGTTCACTTCTGCTGTCTGCATGTAGGCAGTCACATGGTTCAAACAAAACATGTTTCTTCCCTCTTTTTTTAGAAATAACAAAATCTTGACATTTGACACATAAATTCTACAAGTAACAAGGAAGCTGGATGTGTGAGTTTTTGAAAAGCACCAGTTTTGCTTTTCCCTCTCTTTGGGAACCTCCCTGAAAATTTGACTTAGTTCCAACTTCTTCAACAATTGGCCAAGACATAATTCCCAAATTTCCCTTTCCATCTCTCCCCACTGAATAATATTCTACTTCCCCTGACATGTCTGCTAACTTTTCTGGGAATCTTTATACAGACCACAATATTTTCAAGATGAAAACTCACAGCAGTTTTTCTTCTTCCAGCCTGTGACTATCAGCTCTGTTTTTTTTCCTGTTCAAAGCCAATGTTAATGTCAACCTTTCTCTTCCTCCATCTGCAGCTGAGTTGTTATTTACATGCATCCCACACATCCAGACCCTTCTGTATTGTCTTCAGTTTGCATCCCTTTCCCTTCGTCCTCCATTGTCAAGATTCTGGTTCATACTGTGCTTATCTCATGTCCTAACTGCATTTCTTTCCAGTTTACCCCTCCCCACTATGCCGTGAAGTGCTAAGCTCCTGAGAAATCCTTCCTGTACATTTTCCTGATCTCTCAGGAGGAGTAGAAACCAGATGAAAATGTGAAATTCAAGCTCCTCTTTTCCATATTACACATTTCTCTCACTCAATTGTCTTCTCCTTTGCCATATCCCAAAGCTTTTTCTGAGCAGTTTTACAGAGGTTACCCTTTTAGTTATTTCATTCTGATTTTAAAGTATTCTACTTCACAAAATCTCCAATTATCCTGCTGTAAAGGATTAGCGATTTTTCTGCTTATCTTACAGAGTTGTCTCTGTTTAAACACTGCTGCTAACTTGTTACAGAGATAAGATTCTTATTACATTTTGGCACAGCCAATGACGTGCATAGAGAAGTCTATTTACATACAACTCAAATGTTTAGCTCTTAATTACCAGACTGCATCCATCATTCATCCATCTCTGCATCCAGAGACTCTCTATAGCAAAGTCTTTTACCGATAGGAAAGAGTCTTTCTCCCTTCTTTCTTTATGAATGCTCCAAAAGTGAATTAGCTATACCAAATACTTTTTTTAAGGCTGGAATTACATTGTTCTTTAGCTATGACACCATCCGGTAAAATGACACGTGAGACTATGTCATTTCATCTCCCCAGAGCAATAATGGTTTATGCCTGCTCAACTGTTGTGCTTCGTGGCCTTAATTCCTAGGCAGAACTTCTGGAATCTGCTTTCTGAGATTAGCAGTGCCCTCTCGCCTGATTTTAAACAAAAATAATTGGAAAGGCACATGTACCAGCTTCCAGTTTATAAGAGTTCATTATTTGAAATCCCTTGAGCTCCTCCAATTAGAAAACAACTTTTTGACTTAATATCCTTCAATTGTTAAAAACTTGCGTCACTGAGAGATCACAGCGAAACGTAAAGGTCCCAGCACATTGGCACTTGATTGTGAGGGGATGTGATTGTTCCACATTTAGACTGGAAAGGGTTAGGAACTCCGCTTCCCAATGTGCTTAATGAATGAAAGGAAAATTGGACCCTTGAGCCAGAGGCAATGACCTAACTGAGTGAAAAATGTTTGCAGGTTAACAAGGGCAACTGTTCCTTGCTATAATTCCCACTGGAGGTGAATGACAAAAAAGGCCAATAAACCTCAGACTTTGGATTATTTATTAACCTGTTTTCTTCCTAGAAGAAAAGACCTTACTGTAGATCTTGGAAGACAGAACTGAAAAAAAGTGTCCTTTCACAAAGGGTAAATTAATGACCAATGTGCACTGCCTAAAAAGAGTAAGGTGTAATATCTCATATCATTGCACTCTCTGTGATCAGTCAGATTTTTAAAAAGGCAACTTCACTGGGACTGAAATGCAAGGAGAGTAAAAATAAAATTGTGATTAAATGACACTAATTTAAGCCATATTAGAACAAAATGTAACTGGAAATGACATACAAGCATTGTTGATGCTGAATCAGAGAAACATATTTCATGTCTTTATAAGCACTGCTGCCTAACATGCTGACACAGCAAATTTGTAGCTTTCCTACAAGTACTCAGAAACTAGGGTGTGGTGGGATATCCAAGTGTCCTGATGCAGACTGGAGCCTTTCTAGTTCAGAGTCATGCAATTCACTTCTCACCCCAGAGGGCAGACTTTCCGATCTCAAGTTTCCAATCTAAACCGTTTGTCATGAAGTAATGGAAAGATTCCTGTTGTCTTCGCTGAGATCAAGTCTGGAGCCTAACACAGAGGCGATGGAAAAAAATTTCAGGGTAAATGCAGAACAACGCAGGAAAAGCCTTAAGACTAGTAATAACCAGTAGAGCAGCTGTCAAACTACCTTTACAAAAAAATTTAAGTGATGCCTTTTCAGGAAACTATGTAGACTAGTCAGGAGAGAATTGAAGGGTATGATCCAAAGGTGAGCTGCTTCAGTGGGCTTTGTGTTGTAGTAGTCCCTCACAGAATACACAAATAACGTATTGCTTCCTGTATTTGAAGTGCCAAAAATGAGACAGTTGCAAGCATTCTGCAAACCATATGTCTGAGTCAGTCTGGGACTGAAGCAAAAGGAAGGAATATGCATTTACATAATGCAAGTCTCTCTGCAACATAGATATGATACCCATAATGCATAGATGTATTTTCAGTAATGAGAGCTGCATTTGACTTTCATGTTAAAACAACCCCGCATGTTTCAAAATGCCCTTTCCTTACCCTGTTGTGTACCTGCAGACGAAAAGGTGAACACTGCATTTCTCTATTGCTTTCCTCTCTGAATGACAGAACAGCCTTCCTGCTCAGACCTTTTCCTGAAAATGTATGATTAAATTTGTGTGGTCTTCAGCTGTATGTTTGCAAGTCTTACTGACTTCAAAATGGCCAGACAATTTACATTTGATTGTTAATTCTTAGCTAAAGAAAGTATCTGAGAGAAGCAGAGCTTCGCTTCCTGTCCCAATGACTTTTAAATAATGCAGGTTCGTGGTACCTTTTTAAGAAGACATAACTTCATTTGGAGTTCTTATCTGCTGCTTGTACGAATACAGAGAGAAATAATATTTTAAATATGGATTTTATTCCTATAAATTAAGATTAGTTTAAAATACAAGGTGTTCTAGAACTAACAGCACTTTATGTCTTTTAAATACTATTTAGCCTATACTATTACCATTAACTTGATTCCTAAGCTGAACTTGCATTTTATGGAGCACTTGTGTCAGTCAGAAAAAAGATGTCCGGTGATACCTGCTAGCAATGAGCACATGGACTTTTGCTTGTTTGGGACTCCTTATGAAATTTTCTGCCACCTTACCAAAACAGTAAGTACCTGAATTCTTAATAGGCTTTTAAGAATTAAAAAAGGCTGCTCAGGATTTGTGATAGAGTGCAGGATTTGAAAGAGGACAAGTTTTGTGAATAACTGAGCATGTAACAGAAGAGGCAAATACCTGTGGTAGTAATAAGGAAAAGTGGATGAGTTAGACCTGGACAAAAATTCGTGTATGAGAGCTCAAATTTAAATGTGTCTGCAAGGCTAAGATTCAGACACATAAAGCAGGTCTTGGAAAATGTCAGTTATGCTGAGAGAGTATCTGTGGCTGAGTAGGGCTCAGAATGACTGATGAGTCCATGACTCATGTTGTCATCTTCTCATAGACATCTGTTCTGTTCTGCAGGGTTTTGCCTATAGGAAATTAGTTGCTTGCAGGAAGGCATCATCTGTTTTGCTGTGTTTTTCTTGCCATGGAGAAGGGAAGGCAATAGTCATTAACAGTCTTGGAAAGCTGTAGTAGATCTCAAGCACTGTATAACTGTGATATAAAAATTGTTATCTCTATTCTGGTCAGTAGAACTGCCCCTGTATGCTGCAGGCAAGTAAGAATTGTGCTTTCCCAACTGAGTGCAACACCTGAGCTAAACTGAGAGTCTTCAAACTGTAATAAGATCTGCTGACTTCAGGATGCACACACCACCTTGAGATATAGATAATCATAGAATCATTTAGGTGGGAAAAGACCTGTAACACCATTGAGTCCAACCGCTAATCTAACACTGCCAAGTCCACCACTAAACCATGTCTCTAAGCGCCATATCTTTCAAATACATCTGGGAATGGTGGCTCAACTACTTGCCTGGGCAGCCTATTCCAATGCTTGGTAACTCTTTCAGTGGAGAAATTTTTCCTAATATCCAATCTAAACCTCCCCTGGTGCAGCTTGAGGCCAGTTCCTCTTGTCCTATCGCTAGTTACCTGGGAGAAGAGACCAACGCCACCTCATACAGCCTCCTTTCAGGTAGTTGTGGAGAGCAATAAGGTCTCCCCTCAGCCTCCTCTTCTCCAGACTAAACAATCCTAGTTCCCTCAGCCACTCCTTGTGAGGCTTGTTCTCCAGACCCTTCACTAGCCTCGTTGCCCTTCTCTGGACATGCTCCAGCAACTCCATGTCCTTCTTGTAATGA
>Ga0181612_175732_pt1 | contig 14896 bp, 8 predicted proteins | sample HoacroProtozoa21_FD_119630 | JGI IMG/M metagenome (GOLD analysis project Ga0181612, IMG submission 119630) | Hoatzin crop microbial communities from Cojedes, Venezuel. Combined Assembly of Gp0051906, Gp0051904, Gp0051908 | reverse complement strand
TCCATCTTTGTAGCCACTTTTAAATACTGGAACTTGGTGATACTGGACCATTTGGCTTTTATAAACTATCAAAACCCAGGATCTTGATAGAAAACTGATCTCTTCTGTGTTGCAGAACTCGATGTGAAATACACAAACTTATGAATAGATGTATGCATAACATACGTACCCATCCCCAGAGGAAGACAGTTATGAAGGGCAGCACAAACCTGCAACAGCTTTGTGTAAGCGTAGAGAAGGGGGGTGGGTGGAAACTAGTTTGCCAAATTGCCCCACAGGATTCACTTGCTTCTTTACCTGCCCAGTGGCTAGTCAAAAGTTAGACCACATTTTTTTTCTGCTGATGCATATAATACAGATTCCTATGATGTAACAACTTCTCCTCATAGTCATGGAAGAGATTTTTTTCATAGATGTATCACTCAACCAGCAGATGATGGGACACTGTGGCAACAATTTTTAATCCAAATATAGCTGTAACCAAAAAATATTTTGTGTTACTTATATTCTCTTCATTGACAGCTAAAAATCATGAACTTTCCAGAAACTGGGGGTGAGGGAGGGAAATCTGCAACATTTTTTGTATGAATAAAATCCATCTTCAAGGCATCTGTAAATAAAACAACCGAACATGACCCCACATTTGGTAACTTTACAGACTCACCGCACTGTACAAGGTAGCAATTTTCAGTGCTCAGAACGTTTTCTGACTCTCCATAACCCACAGTCTTACACCTTCTTGAATGCTGTTTCCAGCCACTCTATTAACAAACTATTTTTACTACAGGCATGATTGTTAATTCTACGTAATACTAAGGCTGCCCAACACTTTCCATTTTGAACATGTTTTCCACTGCTAATGGCTTTGTTGAATTTTCATGTTCTATGCCACTGTTTGCCTCAAATTAATTAGCTTTGCAGAGTATAGAATGTAAATATAACACAACACGCACCCACAAAGCTTTGCCCAGATTAGAGAAATTGTAAATGATGAATTGAAAAAATTCCATTTATCCACGTCAAGCTTTGATGAGGGGACCTGAAATATGGCAGGAGGTAGTTTCTGTGTTAAAGATGCACTCACTGCCTTTGCTGCAATATCTGTACCACATCAAGCATTTTAAAAGCTTTTTTACATTTTTCCTTACCTTCACTGTCAATATGTTTATCCTCAGGAAAAGCTACTTACTGTTTAGCACCTCAAGTCCCAGAGATGGGCTACTGCAACTTAGCCTGTGTGTGCTAGTTCGGCACAGGAGATTTCATCTTGTGCTCTTCTGCTTAGATTTCTGCCAGACTGGGGCAGTGGGGAGGGGAACAGGGAGATCCCAATGTCAACAGTAACGAAACAGATGGGCAGGGGTTGAGAGCAGGGACACAGGGAACAGTCTGGGAAGTTGAGCCTTACAATTGACATCTGGGAAGAGAGAGAAACCAGGAGAGTGGAGGAGTGCGACAAGTGGCCCTCGAGAGAGACTGAGAAAGTGATTGAAAACAGGAATGAACGGGATAGCTGGAAGCAAATGAGTGGTGTATAAATGGAAACCAGGAAAGAGGGGGAGGCCAGGAGAGAGGGCTCTGCTCGCTAGGACTGAGCACAAAGGCACGGGCACGCTCACAGTAAGTTTCGCATAGGTCTCCCATGGTACAGAGATCCTCTAACGAGCGGTGTGCAAGCTGTGAACTGACAGAGACAAAACCAGAAAAACGGTAGGATTGAATTGTGCATTGTGGTTATACTCCTTCTATTAGTTACAGAAATAAGGTGGCAAAGCCAGGAGGCTGGAGTCTGTGCGCAATGCACACAGCTTCTTGTTGGTAGCTGCTTCCTGGCCCTGGTGTCTGAGCCAGCGGGGCAGAAGCTTGCTGCTGCCATCCAGCTCTCCCCACATCTTCCCTCTCTGGCCAGACGCTTATGTTAGATGGATTTCTGTTGAAACGCTTGCCTTTGGGAAGCTTCTCTGTTGCTCAAATGCTGGAGGTGGATTATAAAGAGGGAAGGACTAGTTAAGAGTGTTTTGAGGTGTGGGAAGAAGGAAGTTGCTAAGAGAAGAGACTAATTTGAGCTCCTAAATGTCTCATTACTTGCTCATGCATATACCTAGTCCAAGGCTGAGCAAGAAATCACTGCATATCCAGCCCTGACAGCAACTTAAAAGCTGTATTCTACATTATTTCTTTCTTTCTCACTGACGAGGCAAGGAGATCTTACATGATTTTTAGGTTAGGGCTCTGTTACTTCAGCTGTGACTTGAGCTATGCACGCACATGTTGGGAAAGATACTCCTGCACATGCTCACATTATCAGTTATGGATGCAGGGGAATAAGCAGGTTCTTCTTATGTCCTTTATCCTCTCAGGCCAAATAAGCACAGCTAAAAACTGTCAGAGCCTTGAGTGCAATCATTTAGTACTTAGACAGCATATGTGAAAGAATATGGTAAATATGGAAAGAGAAAAGACATAACTCACTCCAAAGAAATAACATTCTGCATTTCTCTCCTGCTTCCTGCTCAGCCTACCACTTCATGGAGCAAAAGAGAAAAAAATCGTGATCCAGAGGGTAATGGCTGGCTAAGATAGGCTCCTAGGTCCACTGCAGGCATGCTATGGTTCAAACCATAGCTCTTGCTCAGTACTGACAGCCAAAACCTCATCTTTGTAATCTATGTTCTGGCTATGAAGTTCTCTGCTCTAATTATTCTGCATGTGTCTCTCCTCATAACCTGGAACAGACTTTCTAAGGGCTGAGAGCACTGGAGCAGGGAAGATTTATGGAGCCAGTCAGCACTGGTTGTGTTCTGCAGAACCTTGAATACGAACCAAAAGACTCTTCCAAATCTTACGAGTGAAGTTTCCCTCTGCTTTGAGGATTACTCACTTCCTGGTGCACTGAAGTTGAAGGATTAAGTAACTTTTCCCAGATACAGAACGTATCACACCCAATCACACGCACGCACACACTGCTGCCTTCTTAAGTGAGGCATCTGAGGAGGAAAATGAGATTACAAATTTAGGAGTATAATGAGATCAAGTCAAATTCACATCATTTCACCGCCTAGGCACAATCTATGTCATTAGAAAGGATTAATTTTTCTGTTGCAGTTTCTAATCTCATTACACCTTTTGTTATGAGAATGACTTATCAGAATTTCAATAATTAATGCTATACATTTTGTGAAATATTACATTATGTTTTAACATAGTACCTACACTTGACTTTTCCAATATTCTATATTTTCATTAGCTGGTATCCACTCACTCATGCTGTACCACTCAGCACAGCTATAAATAGAAAGGCCAGCCAACCAAATCACACAATATTGAAAAGGTCAAAGTAGTATACTACATTACTCTAATTTAGAGAATACTATTCACAAAGTATTAAAACTGGCGCCTTATTTATGTGACAATGAAAGTAATGAAAATAGAAGGTATTGCAAAATGATCACATTATTACCATAAATCATTGGGAGATTGAGGGATTGCAAATCCTGCAACCTGATTATCTTTATAGCCTAATATAAATTTATGTTATTCTTTAGGTACTGTACCTCTTATGCTAAGTTTCTGTCTCTCTCACCAGAAAAACAATCGTTTCTTCATTATTTCTTTTGATGTTTTTTAAATACAAATATTTAAGATGCTTTTAAGGAATGTTCATAAGCATTTTTTGAATCATGGCCCTTTTTTAGAGAACCTTTAAAGAAATATAGATAAAGGCAAAAAAATGGGAAAATCAGGCTAAAGATTGTTATTCCTGACTCCTTCCCCAACCAATATAATAAAAGAATTGTGGCCTTGCTCTCAAGGTCTATGGAAAGGACCTGTTTGAACTCAGTGGCTGTGCCACCATACCTGGTCATACAAAAGTACTTTTAGAGTGGCTGTGAGCACAGGCTGTTCAGCAATGCATCCACCATCCTGTTGCCCCTACAGACGTCCATGTTCACATGGCAAAATGTATGTGTCCTGACAACTCCATGGTCCCTCACCTCTTCCCCACAGCCCCGGGTTCCTAAGAGATCAGGTACATACTGTAGAAACACCTGCAAATCAGCAGCTACCTCCCCAGGCCCAGGTTCCACCAGATGTCTGATGTACTCCCTGCATCACTGATCCTGGTATCCAAAGCTGCTTGATGCTGCAATAGTCTCTGGCTAATGTGAAAGTCAGACTCCGTGCCCGGTCATCTCTAGGCATGCCATTTTACCCAAAGAACATGAAGTACAGCTGTGCTCTTCAAGACTAGGAGAGCTGTCCCAGAGAAAGCAGTCATGGGCTACATTAGATAATACTCCTCACTCTACAGGTTCACAGAGCAAAAGTAGATATTTTTAATATTATCTCCAGAAAAAAAAGGACCAATGTAAAAAGGGACAAAGAGAGAGGGTATCAGCTAGGCTTTTTGAGAAAGCTGCAGGAGAACTTGGCCTAGTACGCAGCCCATAGTGGACCCTCCAATATGCTCGAGACCCCCCTGAACCCCTGGACAAGTCCAGGTGTCCATGATACAACAGGCTGGGGAAGATGGAACGGAAGCTGCCCTGCTTTCTCCCAGTATAGACGGCAGGGTAATCTGGGGCGATGTGTATCTAGGCAACATATGCTTGATTAGATCCCTGCATTATAGAGCTCTGCAGGTTTGGGGTATCAATAATAATGACTTTTCAGGGGACTTCATTCATGGCATCGTAATTAATCTAATGGGTAACTGAGAAGTAAGCTCAGCTAATTTCAAAACAACACTAATCAGTGACCTGATTTCTAATTTATGAGTCTCATTGTCTTTCATAAGAGAATACCCATTTCCTAGTGAGTAAGGGGGGGGATGCCAGGTTAACTCTTTTTGAGGACGATTTATGATTTCAAGTTTGAAATGCCACAGTTGAAATGATGCATTGCAAGATTTCCTAATGCTGGGCTAGAGCTGATCTGGCATCTCTCTCCCACTGAGTCCCTGTTAAGCAAGCAGAGAGGCTGGACTGCAGCAAAGCTGCAGTGTCTGCAGGCAGTACAGCTGAATAGCCATATTCAACCTGCTGATGCTAGTTAGGTGCTCATATGGCAAAAAGAGCCTGTAGCTTCTATTTTTCATACGTGAAACTTGAAGTTTGGTTTTGGGTGGGGCTTCTTTTTTTTGGGGGGGAGGGGTGATTTGGGGTTTTTTTGGTGAGTTGTTTTTTGGTTTGGTGCTGTTTGTGTTTTTATATAGAAAAGCATATGATAAGACCTTGTTTAAGGCCTTGTCTACATAAAATTAATGTCCTAGTAGAAGCGATGAAGCATTCTCCCCTGACAGTCACATCTCCCATACAGATGCTATTATTCCAATACCAAGGTTGTGCATGCCAATAACCAGTTTACTAAGTAATTATATCCCACCTGTGCTACACAATCTTGAATCTAGCTAGAAAACTGAGTCTATACTCTTACAGCTGACTAAATGTCTATAGGTAAGATAAGCAAGTAATTTGCCAGGAGGAAGACTAAAAAGAAACCCACAAACCACCAGGCTTTATCTTTGTCAGCAAAGGTTACCCAGGACAGAGCGAGCGAGAGAAAAGTGATGTAACGCATCTCCTGGCTGATCTGTGCCTCCCGCAGACTCCCACCCTGAGCTGGTGCCTTGGCACGGTGCTGGCAAAGCTCGGGGCCCTCTGGCAGAGCAGGTGGCTGTGGGCGTCGTGCTTCACCGTCCGCCTACTTCCAACAGATTTGCTGGTGCTGGGGGCGTAGAAAGCGAGCTCCACCTGAACAAATTGAACCCCTTCATTTTTGCGATGATGGCTGGAGGGATGGAGAGAATGCCTTATGGGATTTTGATGTGAATTTTATAACATATGGAAATTGGTCTGCGAGAAGAGTGAGAAATATTTAGAAACAGTTGGAAAGGCTGTCATTGAAATTTATCCTGGCTATGTCTAAACATGGAAAAGGACAACAGAAACCAATGTTAACTTAAGAAAAATGTAAAGAGAACTGACTATGCAACAAGCAGAAGGCTTATTTCTTTTTATGTATAAACAATCTGGTGAGGAGGAAGAAAGGCAGAACTATAAAAATAAGCCAAGGCAAGTAAAAAAATAATGAGGGTAAAAAAATAATAATACTCTGCATCGGTTTGCAGAGATTTTTTTTCTTGCACAGCAATCTCCAAATATAACTTTCTTAAGGGAGAAGCCAGACAAAATATTTCTGTTCCAAAATATCACAGTGGAGAATCGTATAAAAGGAAGGTGTACTGGGAGAAGTGGATAACCTTTAGCTATGGACAAGCTTTTTAGACACCTTCCTCGGGAGACTAATCTTTCTAGCTTCCTTACACGGTCAATGGAAAGAGATGCTAGCCTCCACAGGGCAATTCAATACCCCTAAATGCAGGTGGCATGGACACCTTATCTACAATAAGGATAAAGACTACAACAAAACATAAAACACGGGTCATTTTCTTCAAGCTTTGACTGTTTTGAGGCCTGGGGTGAATTACAGGTGGAACAATCACTGTGTTCAGGGTAAGTTAACCAAATGGGTGTGCAGACACAGCACCCTTGTGTGATCCTTCTCCCTTTTTTCCATTCATGAAGTGCAGCATTGTGCATCAAACCCCTGCCTTCCCACTCATTCTCTTTGTGGTGTTTTTCCTCCCTTCAGCTCTGTAATGTTTCTTTTCACTCCAGTGCCACGGGCAGTCGCAGACAAAGGGAGCTCCCAGGCTGCCTGCTTGCAGAAGTGCAGACCACCCCCTGCTTAGTCCACAGATTTCCTTCCCCACTGCTGTTTTCTGCTGGTGGAGAGGTCCCAGCCGTAGGCAGCAACTCTTTATTCAGAACAATAACTCATTCACACTTGCAACTGAAGTGTCCTTTGTGCAGCAAATCTGTAGTCCCGAGGTAGAAATTTTGTTCCCAGGGAACTTGTAAAAAGGCCATATTACAAAGACAGTGGAAACATTAGTGTGGAGGCAGCTTAACAAAATATTTGAAATACCAAGATTAGCAATGACTATAATCAAGGGTAAGGACAGATATAGAGAATGTAATTGCTTCTAATTTGAAGAACATAGCATTTACCCGCTTTTCATAGATGCCAAATAGGCAAGATTATCTAGATTTTCAAGTAAGTTTATCTATGAACAATTGCCTGAGTAGACTGACAGAAAAAGTAATACAAGATGTTGAATGTATAGCATACTTATTATAGAAACACAAGGACATGGAATGCTGTTACTGCTGTGTAGAGTGGCTGAATCTAACAGTATAAATTCAATGCAAAGCCTGATTTACTTCTTCACAATTCTACTTTGGAGAGGCAGAGCAACATAAGTTGTCTTATATTTCCTTTAAAAAGTTTCATTTTAAAAGTATATATGTATGTACATGAATTAAAACAAAAATCATAGGATTCTTCCATTTTTCTTTCTTCCCACACTATATCTGAGATGATCAATTTTTCCTCCATTTCTTTCACTTTTCTTTTTAGGATTCTGACAGAGCTGCAGTTTGTCTTAGGAGGCCAACTCATTGCATTAACTCACTCTATTACCTAACAAACAACTCTTCATTGTGCAACTACTTAGAAACAACTAAACAGAAAAATCAGTATGTTTATGCTTATATTCCCAGAGTATATAAGCAATCCTTAACTTACAACTATGAATTTCAGCTGATAACTTCTCAGATCTAAACTTTCAAATTCACTGGTTACTCATAATCCTTTCTGACAGAAGACAGGAACTACATCGCATGCTGCATTTTGCCACCTGCTGCCACACAGAATTTCTGTAAATGATCGCAAGCAGTGTGCAAACCACAGTTTATTTTTTGGTAGAAATTTCTCCATAAAACTTCAGTATTGCTTACAAACTTTTGCAAAAAATATATTGAAGAATTTGAATGCATAACGTACTGGCTTGCTGGTAATATTTGGCAGCTTTTAGAGATTTCAGAAAAAAACAGGAAAAGCAGAAATATTCATTGAACAATGCATGGTTAGTAGTGTATTACATCAATTCCTCAAATCTTCCTGACTCATAATAAAGAAAGCACACTCAGTGTTGAAGAAACATGGTATTGCCTGGCCTTCATTGCACACATGCTGAAGTGCCATCCTGAGTTAGGCATTCCATGACATACAAACAAAATGTACCTCACATAGCAGGAAGACACCAGCAGCACGTTTGTGTAGCACAGTATGGACATAAACAAAACTATGCCAGGCTAGAGGTGACAAAGGAGAAAAAAGAACAGATATGGAACTGAATTAAAATACAAGTGAAACTCTTCATGGCTAAGGCAAATCCACTCAATGATCAGTACTATCATTTTTCAGTTTGTTCATACAGGGAATATTTAAATAGTCTCATTTTTTTTTCCCCTCCTATCACTCCCTTTCTCCTCTTCCTAGCTTTCTCACCTCATACCTCTTGTTTCTTAAGGTCACTTGTGAGACATCTTCCTACATGCATGAAAAAGGCCACAGTGAATACCGCACACCAAAAGATGAAACAATAATCTGTTTCCTATAAACGTCTCGACCAGCTGCCACCAGGAAGGGAAGGGAGAGAGCTCTTCTACTTTGCAAGTAAGGGTTCCTAGCGAGGTGACATATTTTTCTGTTTCTGTAGGTTAAATGTACTTGTTATTTATAAGAAATCCATCTGCTATAACATCCTACATGCCCAATAGGACCATACAGTTAAACCACATTAAAAACACATTAATGTGTCTTTCCGTACTGTGACGTGTTAATAGTGCAAAAAGCTATTAGGAACAGGCTGTCAGATATAAACAATAGATTAATTGCTGGGTCAGCATGAACTTACACTGCACCATAATTCATAAAAGAATACCATTAACATACAGCAATACAAGCAGACATAAACAAAAAGAAATTCAACATTTAATCCTGATTTTAGCCATTCCCAAAACTTTTGTCCTTTCAGCAACTAAATTCTTTGGAGCTAGGCTAAAAAAACCCACCTGTGCATTAGTGGCCCATTTCTTCAAGTGCCTGAAAGGGAGACAGAACCATCTACGGGAGCAGACATATTCAATGCACAAGCAAAAGATGGTTTTGCCTGTAAAAATTAGGTAGTTGCAAAAGTTAGCTGTGTTCTCATTAGCACAGTCATCTACTTGAGCACATATGTAGCAGGTTATAGTGCATGACTGGTATGCACTTTGAGGGAAATATACAATTATTTCTTTTTTATGTTCAGAAGCAAAAAGAATAAATATGATTAACAAATCAGGACTTACCTGCCCCACTCAAACAGATCTTCCATACGGTGATATTTTGTGTTATTTGGCCTTTGCTCTGGTAAGATAAACGTTTAGGGAAGGAGAATGACTCTCCATGTAGAAGAATAAAAAATAAAAAGCACTGTTAGCAGCTTGGCAACAATGCACACAGATATATCTCCTTTTACTGGCATATACATATCAATTCTACTAGTCATACACACGTATCTTAGTAGGTATGATTATATTTTCCTCTTGACTTTGCTATCTTTCTTACCGCATTTATATGTTCCTCAAAAATTTACATACAAAAGTGCAAGGTCTTTTTGATCGGATGAGAGGTTCCTTTGCGAGTTATCTTTGCCTACTCTTCTAAAAGCCATATAAAAAGCTGGCTCAGTATGTGCTTGAATCTTTCGTACTTGTTTTGCTGAATCCCTGTTACTTTACGTGTAACTGTCTAGCTGTTGCCATTTACACACCCTCCGAACTGTAGGATGCTGCAGGACATACTGTGCTTGCTGACACATTTTCGTGAAGTAAATCCTTACATTCAGCTGGCCAACATATGAAACTACATTTGACCACAGGTCATAGAATGATGGAGCTGTGCTTATGACAAAGGAAATCAAAACATTTCCTCCATACAGTTCTGTGGAGAAAGAGGGGGAGGGGAGCAAGAAGCACCAAACCCTACATCTCTATCAGAGCATAATGAAAACAAAATATATCCTTTCGAAAGGCCTGAGGTTAAAAAGCATAGAATTCCAAAATCCCAGAGGCCAGTGGAAGCTGAAAGGATTTGGCATCCATTTGGACTGGTCCTATTACTTCAGTACACTATTCAAATCAGCATTGCTCTCTTATCAGTTTCAGCATATATTTTCTAGCATTCAGAAGAAATCGGTGCCAACTGCAATGACAGTACTTGGGGCATGGCAGTAGTAACCATTACTAGCCGCTAAGCGCAAGTCAGAGACAATCTTCAGTGCCTGTTTAGCACACTGTTTCCACATGGAGCTTGATAGAGATGGAAAACTATTCAGCTTGTTGCAACATACTCCACAAGGACTACAGAGTGAGTTGAAGATAATAACAGATAAACAGATGATTCAAAAAACACCTGGATTTAGACATACGATATTGAGGTAAGAGTTTGGATCTTCTCCCTGTTCAGTTTTCTGAGCTCAGGCACTGGCTCTGCTGAACTGCCAGGCTTTGTCTTCTGCTGTGAAAAGGGGAACATCACTAAAGTCAACAGATATATCATCTGCAAAAAAAAAGTTAACGTTACAAATTCACACTAAGACCCACAGTCCGAAATGTTTCATGTGTTTCAAAGTGGGCTGGGGTACATTTATGGTGATTTTTAATGGAGCTAGAATGCCTGGTCCCGTGACAGTAAACACTAAAAATACACGCTACAAAAATAGTAGTGGTTCACAAATAACTTACTAATACTAAAGTGTCTACATAAAAGAAAAGAACACCTTTGTGATGTGTAAAGTATTTAAGCACTTAAAGAACTCATCCTTTCAGAAAACATGACTGATGTATTGGCACAATTTTTTGGTTTCATCCAACAGTCACAATTCAGGTCATAGCCAACCACCTCTTTAGAAAACACTCTACCAAGTACTCTCACTCTAAGCTTTGCGGAAATGTGCCCAGGACGCTCCATGCACAATTTAAGAGGTTTTTCTTAGGCACTACCTTACTTTTTGATGTGCAGGATTTAAGTATCCATTCACAACAATATCCTATTGTCTTATGTAGTATGTCCACTCTGAAGACCACTTCTGGAAGTTCCCCGTATGTCAAATCATGAACAAGATTTATGAGATTCCCAAAGAGAACAGTAATGAATCTAGGATCAACAGCATGCATTTAATATTTCTCCTTGTATGCAGGTGTTTTACCAGTTCACCCTCAAAAAACTACAACAAAGTGTCTGAAGTCTAAAACCAGGAAGATGCTAATGTATTTGGGCAATAGAAATACTAATTTGGTATCTTTAGAGGGGGGAGAAGAGACTTGCACATTAGACTTGGTGTCACTGTATACAATCACAGGGAATTAACAGTGGGAGAAAAAAAGGCAATTATTTTTCTAATGGTCTTTCCATCTAGGCTAGATGAAAAAGTAGGTTTAAAGTAGCCACTGCAGCCATAAGAACAGAAAGGATGTATCTCTATGAAGTCCCCAACCTGTGCTGTTCTGGGCAAGCTGTTGTCAGGAGACTCTGAAAGACCGAAGGGGATTCATTATTGTTGCATACAGCCATAATAACTCAAGGGTGTTAAATCTCTTTGTGAATTTTTCCCATCCATTGTTGGGAACACACTTGGATGTATAAATCTTCTCAAATCTTTAAATGTTATAATAAAGCTGACTCTTCAGCAAAAAAAAAAAACAACAAGACATTCAATTTTCTGAGTTCAGGACAGTTAATAAAACCAAGGAGTTGGACCACTGCATTGGTGCCTACCATGCAGATAGTTAACAGATGAATAAAAGATATTGTGCTGCTCCAGGGCAACAGAGAAGCTAATCTCTGCTAATCTTCACAGAGCAATTGCAACTGGCAGGAAAGCAGCCTGTGCTGAAGAAGCACCACCCATTGACTGAGCCGCTTTAATGTTTGGGCGGACAAGAGGACAGTGGCGAGAAGGTATGAAAAAATACAGGATGCTCCTATTCCTAGTGTTACTACTACTACTAATGCTATGTTTTAAAGTTTTGCCTATTTGTACATTTTCTGTGCTTTTGACTGGGTCCTTCAACTGAGCTACAACACTGCTGAAAAGACGCCCTGACATCCCAGCTCCAACCTGTACCTGCCATGGCAGCTCTAACTCCGTCCTCTTTTACTGCTGACTGCAGAATTATTCTTCCAGCACCGCCACTCCTCACAGATGTCTTTGTTTAACTTCAATATCCCTTGGCATCTGCCAGCATTTTCCCCTAGTTAAACTCCTACTAAATACACTTTACTTCTCTAAGCCTCATCAGCTATTGCTCTAAATGCATTCCTTTGAAAGAAAAAAATCTTCACCTGCCTTTAATATGTGTATCAATCAGATCAGGATTACACATCAGCACTCATAGGCTGTGTTAAAAAAACTTCTTTCTGCCTCAGTTTATGCAACCATAAAATGGCTATAATATTTACTACAATATCTCAAAAAATAGTTAAGCAGCTTAATGTTATTAATTCAATACTACTGATTCTGACTTGCTATGGGGCATATATAAACATTTCTATGCAAAGTCAATAAATATTTCTAAGATTTATAGTTTATGGTTTGTAGTCATTAGAATAACATCATCTGCAAGGTCAATAGCCCAATCCTGTGGAGCGGAAAGTAGTATACGCTTTATAGACAAGATTATATTTTTATTTGCTAGTTATTCCTTTTAAGTAAGTCTGTAGCATTTATTTTCTCCTATAGGGTAGTATTATTAATAAATACTTACTGCCAGTAAGCTTACATAAATATATTTAGAAACTCATTGTTTTAAAGAATTTCCCTGGAACTAAATTAATCTTTTTTTTTTTTTTCTTTTAAATACATAGGGCAGAATCTTTTTCATATAACGGCTTTAGCAAGGTTTTTCCCTTAGGTCTGTGTATTATGGCAATAATTTCAAGAGAAAGTAAAAAAATAAACAGAGGGAAGAATCAGTAACCCCTACAAGTACACAGAATATCATTGTAACGTAAAGCCAAGAAATACTATTTCTAAAATTACAGACCTGAAGTTGTTCTTTAAAAAAAAATTATAAATAGCTTCCAAGTTTGATTCTGCAGGCTATATTTACTGTAACATTAACAAGTGAGAATTTCTGCTGTCTCTCTAAAGGAAAGAGGGTTGCATTTAGCTGTACTTTAAATCTTCTGTAAGAATTATTCTGATCTGTACATGGGATGCCTGTCAGCCATTTCCAGGACTAATTGGGCTAAAGTATGTTACGATATAATTTTTCAGCATATGCCACCGAGGACTGAGATTCCTAAACGCTTCAGTCTTAAGAGTTTTGGTAGTTTGTATTAGTTACAACTTCATTGTATCCAACTGCCAGCAGAGGGAGAAAACATGATATGAAGTATAGAGATGTAGTACAATACACAGCCTCTCATCCGCAATACTGAAATAAATATGATGTGGTTTCAACCATTTCTTTTCTAGGACAGGGTATACTCCTTGTCGGTTCCCCAGTCTACAAGCAATCTGAGTAATTGTTGGGTTTTTTCCCCCCCTCCAGTCTTTTTTCCCCCCTACTCCCCTTTTGCCTTTCATTCCATGCAGGCTGAATCTTTTTGAGATGTATAAATAGTGGAAGAATTATGCAGAAGACCTTATTATGAAACTAGAAATCATTTCATTGACATTAATGGGAAAGTCTGTCTTTTGGAGAGCTCCACATTTCTAGATGCCATTTCCTATTCTCAAGGTCCCCTAATGCAATGAACCAGGGCAAGATGGGAATTGCTTTATCTCTTTTATGCTTCAGAGACACATGTATATGAGATGGGCTGCCGAGGGGCTACTTTTTTTTTTTTAATACTAGCGGTTAGTCTTCTATATAGACTGGCTTCTGCTTTATTTAGTAATTTCCTAAGCTTACTGGCACATATGCACTTATTTTAATCAGAGATGTCCACATTTTCCCCCAAAGCTGCTCTCCCCACATATGTGCAAGCACACACATACATGTAAAGCCATATAATACGCTATTTAAATAAAGTGCTTTCTCGTTCCTTCCTTAGGCATAAAACCTGTCAGTTGTAACAGAGGCAAAGGGCAGACAGGTCTTGCTGCCGCCTTATTGCCTCTTAGCTTCTGGCACTGGGAGGCTTGGCTGGCTAGGTCAGGTGTCTGGTCCTCTCTGCATGGATCCTCACACTCCAGGTGAGGACACAATTGTGACTGACAAGTTAAATGCTCTCTGCTCAGGATCCCCTTCCTCCTCCAGATACTGCCTGGATCACGGTATCATGCACCACCTGCTTTAAATAAGGGGCTGAGGATGCATTGATACAGCCAAAGGGTAGAGATCCCAGGCATAAATTACTTTCTCATTGCTCTCATATTCCTAAAGCAGTCTGCCCTTTAGGTTGCTTTGCTCTTTCCAGCTGTAGCGTGTTACAAACACAGATGATCATGGACCTAATAGCAAGTGATGGCAGCGCTATATCATCTGACACTTCTAGCTGTCTCCAGGTGCCCATGAATCATCTGGTGTTTGGACTATTTCTGTTTCAAGGCTGAATTAAACTAAACTATGGAGGGGTGAATGACAGCCAAAAAATGTTAGACACTCACTGTGTCAAACGCCCTCATTGATAAGACACTCGCCAGAAATGGGATAAACCCCCAAGTGAGTTCCTCTGCCAGCAATCAGAGGTTTGGCTCCAAGTCTTCTATACAACAGACCTCAGTTCCTACTGCTGCAGGATTGGCTTCTCTGAAACAGAGATTGGGATAAATCCCTCTCTTCCCACTTATGTCTCCCTAGGTTAGAAGGGACATCAGAAACCTTAAGCAGAGCAGTTTCAGAAGGCAGAGGTCTTGAATAGGGCTGCAAAGACGGAACAAGAGGCGACAGTTGAAATAATAGTAATAGTGCAAGGGAGAAAAGCTCCGCAGCGG
>Ga0181612_167231_pt1 | contig 14896 bp, 8 predicted proteins | sample HoacroProtozoa21_FD_119630 | JGI IMG/M metagenome (GOLD analysis project Ga0181612, IMG submission 119630) | Hoatzin crop microbial communities from Cojedes, Venezuel. Combined Assembly of Gp0051906, Gp0051904, Gp0051908 | reverse complement strand
TGTGCTGGCGGAAAAAGTTTGCTTGAACGGGCGGGAGAAGATTCTTTCCCTGACACCGGTGTATCTCGCGGAGGAGAGAAGCGCGGACGGCGAGGATTATACCGCGCGCGTGCGGAAAACGGAGAGCCGGGTGGATCGGGTGAGTTTTGAGGAACAGGGAGACGTGTTCCTTTCCGTGCTGTTTGAAGGATACTACATGGCGGAAGAGGAGAAGATGCCCTTCCAAATCCGGATGCAGCTGACAAGAGGGTCGGACCGGATTCATTTTGTGAACACTTTCTTCTTTCACGGGGACGAGCAAAAGGACCGTATGAAGGGGTTGGGGATTCGCGCCGCGTTCCGGATGGAAGATGAAAATTACAACCGGCACATCCGTATTCCTTATGACGGGATCATGTGTCACGAGCCGGCGATGATTCTGGAATCCCGGATTCCACGGACCGGCCCGGAGATGAAGATGACACAGTTCTCGGACGAGATGGTGCGCGTGCCGGAAGATGAGGAAAAGCGGAAGAAGATGGAAGCGGCGATTCCGGAACTGCCGCTGTGGAACGAGTTTTCCGTGTGGCAGGTGAACGACGAAAGCTGTCTGCTGTCGAAAAAGACGAAGGATGGGTGCTGTGACGTGCCGATTCTGCTCGGGAAACACGCGGACGGGGCGGTTTGCGTGACCGGGGAGAACGGCGGGATCACGGCGGGGATCCGGGACTTCTGGCAAAGGTATCCGAGCGAGATTTGCGTGAGGGGCGCGGGACAGAGCGAGAGCGAGTGCACCTTATGGTTTTGGTCGCCGAAGGCGGAGAGCATGGATTTCCGCCACTACGACACAAGGAGCTTTGAGAGCAATTATGAAGGGTTCCCGTGGTTCGGGGCGAGCCCGGAGGGTATCGCCGCGACGAGCGAGTGCGATTTCCTGCTGACGGACCGGTATCAGAAAGATGAGGATGTGCTGAGGTTTGCCCGGTCGGTGCAGAAACCGGCGGTGTATCTGGCAGACCCGGAAGTGTATCACGCGCGGGAGGCGTTCGGGCCGTGGAGCCTGCCGACGGGAGAGACTGAGGAAGAAAAGCTGATGGAGCGTGATCTGGATACCGCGATCACGTTCTATCAGGAGCAGATCAGGCAGAACCACTGGTACGGGTTCTTCAATTACGGCGACTGGATGCATTCGTATGACGCGAAGCGGCACAGTTGGAAATACGACATCGGCGGATGGGCGTGGGACAATACGGAATTGGTGCCGACCTACTGGCTGTGGGCAATGTTCATGCGGAGCGGACGGGAGGACGTGCTGACCCTCGCGGAGAGCATGAGCCGGCATGCGTCCGAGATCGACACCTATCACTTCGGCCCCCTGCAGGGGCAGGGCAGCCGGCACAATGTGCGTCACTGGGGATGCCCGTGCAAGGAGCCGCGCGTCGCGATGGCGGGGCATCACCGGCCGATGTACTATTTGCTGGGTGATCTGCGCGTGGGCGAGTGCATGGACGAGGTGAAGAACGCCGCGGAGACGTGGGGAAACACGAGATATGTGACGGATATGCTGAAGGAGAACCGCGCGCGGACGGGCCCGGACTGGTCGAGCTTTGTGTCCGACTGGATGACGGCGTATGAGCGGACGCTGGAGCCGAAGTGGCGGGAGCTTGTGAAACGCGGTATGGAGGATATCGCGAAGGCGCCGATGCGCCTCGGGTCCGGCCCGGCGTTCAGGTTTGACCCGAAGACGGGAAGCATGGAATATATCGGCGAGCGGACGGGGAATATCCATCTGACGCTGTGCTTCGCGGCGTTCCAGATTCTCTATGAAACGGCGGAGGCGATGGATTTGCCGGAACTGCGCGGGCTCCTGGCTGAGTACGGGGACATCTATGTGATGGACAAAGATGAACGGAACGCGAAATACGGCGACTTGGTGAAGGACAAGGGGTACGTGATGAGCTATATCGCGGGCGGCATCGGGTCCTTTGCCGGGGAAAAGACGGGACGTCCGGAACTGAGAAAACGCGCGTGGCGCGCGCTGATGCTGGCGAGCCCGGAGCGGAACAATCCGGACGGATTCGCGAGCGAGACTTACGCCGTGACCGCGGACGGACGGGAAATGAAGGAGATTCCGTGGTCGTCGACCAATTACATTGCGCAGTGGTGTCAGAATGTGATTATGGCGCTCGAATTCGCAAGGGACGAGCTGCCGGGAATGGACGAAATCGACGAGATTGTGCATTCGGACTATCATCTGGACCTGTAAGGACAAAAAGAAACCGGGGAGCATATTTGAAAATGCTCCCCGGAATTTTTATGCCTGTCAGGCGTCTTCAAAGGTACTTGCGCATTCCTCCAGCAGGGATGTGATTGACAGATGCTGCGGGCAGGCGCCTTCGCACTGCAGGCAGTGGATGCAGTCGCTCGCCTTACCTTTGTCCCTTGTGCGGCCCTGATATTCCCGCGTGGTGGCTTCTTTGTTTTCAAAGAGGGTCAGCTTATTGCGGGTGGCGAAGATTTCCGGAATCGGGATATTCATCGGGCAACCGTCCGTACAGTAATGACAGGCGGTGCAGGCAATGGTTTTTTCCTCCCGGAGGATACGCTGGGCTTCGGAAATCACTTCCTGCTCTTTTTCGGTAAGGGGCGTGAAGGATTTCATGTAGGAGACATTGTCCTCGACCTGAGCAATGTTCGACATGCCGGAGAGCACCGTGATGATGCCCGGCAGGGAAGCGACATAGCGGATGGCCCAGGAGGCGTATGACATGTCCGGGTCCGCCGCGCGCATGAGGGAGCGGATTTTCTCCGGCGGGTTGGCGAGGATGCCGCCCTTGACCGGTTCCATGACGGTGATGGACTTGCCGTGGCGGCGGGCGACCTCATAATTCGCGCGGGAGGCAATGGAGGGATGCTCCCAGTCCGCGTAATTCAGCTGGAGCTGAATGAAATCGACATCCGGGTGCTTGGTCAGGAGTTCATCGAGGAATTCCGGCGAGTCATGGAAGGAGAAGCCGTAATGTTTGATCAGGCCTTTTTCCTTCTGCTCGCGCACGAAATCCCAGAGGTGATAATCATCGTATTTCTGAATATTTGAGCGCTGGACGGCGTGAAGCAGATAGTAGTCAAAATATCCGGCGCCGGTTCGCTCGAGACTGGTGTAGAACTGCTGTTTGGCGGAGGCTTCGTCGTGGCACTGCATCCAGGCGTTGATTTTGGTGCAGATGGTGAAGCGATCCCGCGGGTAGCGGTCGATCAAAGATTCCTTCAGGGCTTTTTCCGACAGGCCGTTGTCGTAGACATAGGCGGTGTCGAAGTAGGTGAGCCCCGCGTCCATGAAGATATCCACCATTTTTTTGACCTGCTCAATGTCGATGACACCATCATTTTTGGGCAGGCGCATAAAGCCGAAGCCGAGCTTCGGGACATCTTTGCCAAAGTAATCCATACGCACAAACCTCCTTATTCATCCCATTCCAAAAGAACGCATACATCTTTATATTTCGCCGGGGGAGGCGGGTTTTCCTGCCGGGGAAAGGAGGGGGGATTTGCGCGGGAAGATTGATTTTCACGAAATTTTCACTTAATCATCACGCGGAGAAAAGAAACAGGGCGGATACTATGGGAGAATCTGAGGAAAGGGGTCATTCGCGTGATTGAAGTACGTGATCTGACAAAAAGATACGGCGCGCATACGGCCGTGTCACATCTGTCCTTCACCATTGAGAACGGGAAAATCTACGGATTTCTGGGGCCCAACGGCGCGGGAAAATCCACCACGATGAACGTAATTGCCGGATACCTGGGTGCGAGCGAGGGCACGGTGCTCATCGACGGGAAGGATATTATGGATGAGCCCATGGCGGCCAAGCGCGGCATCGGCTATCTGCCGGAACAGCCGCCGCTGTACATGGACATGACGCCCAAGGAGTATCTCCGCTTTGTGGCGGACGCCAAGGGCGTGAAGAAGGCGGCGGACGAGGTCGAGGCCGTGATGGAAAAGACCGGCATTGCCGAGGTCGGGAACCGGCTGATCCGGAACCTGTCCAAAGGGTACAAGCAAAGAGTCGGGCTGGCGCAGGCGCTGCTCGGGAATCCGGGCACGATTATTCTCGACGAGCCGACCGTGGGTCTGGACCCGGCGCAGATTATCGAGATTCGTGAGATGATCCGCAATCTGGGCGCGGATCACACGATTGTGCTGTCCAGCCACATTCTGAGCGAGGTGCAGGCGATCTGCGACCATATCATGATCATCAGCCGGGGACAGCTGGTGGCGAGCGACACGACGGAGAATCTGTCGAAACGCTTTGCGGGAGAGACGACCCTGACGCTGGAAGCGCGCGGAGACGCCGGAAAGATGGAAGAGATTCTGCGCGGCGTGGACAGCCTGGACGAGATCAATGTGAAGCAAAACGGCGAGAGTGCGACGGCGGAGGTCACTGTGCGGCCGGAAACCGACCCGCGGGCGGATGTGTTCACGGCCTTCGCGAAGGCGGGGATGCCGTTGCTGGAGATGACGAGCCGGAAGGCGAGCCTTGAGGATGTCTTCCTCGAATTGACGCAAGGGGACGAACCGGGGATTTCGGCGGAAATGCCGGAAGAAGAACCGGAGCAGGCGGACGAGCCGGCGGAAGAAAAGACCGAAGAAAGCGATGAGACGGAGGTGGACGCGCAATGATGGCTGTATTCCGGCGCGAACTCGCGTCCTATTACAAAGGGGTGACCGGGTGGCTGCTGGCGGCGTTTCTGCTGATTTTTGCCGGCATCTACTGCATGGCATATAATCTGAGCGGGTATTACGCGAACTTCGCGTATGTGCTCAGCTCCATGACATTTATTTATCTGATCGCCGTGCCGGTGATCTCCATGCGGTCGCTGGCGGAGGAAAAGCGGCAGAAGACGGACCAGCTTCTGTACTCACTGCCGATCCGCCTGTCATCCGTGGCAGGCGGCAAGTATCTGGCGATGCTGGTGGCGTTGGCGTTTCCGCTGTGCATTATGGCGGTGTATCCGCTGATTCTGCGCCAGTGGGGCGACGTGCCCATGAAGCAGGCGTACGGCGCGCTGATCGGGTTCTTCCTGCTGGGCGCGGCGCTGCTGGCGATCGGGTTGTTTATTTCCTCCATGATGGAGAGTCAGTTGGCGGCCGCGATTGTGACGCTGGTGGTGATGCTTTTGTTGTTCTTCATGAGCGCGCTGTCTTCCTATGTGTCCACGGACGCGTGGAGTTCCTTTGTGGCGCTGGCGGTGGTGATTCTGCTGCTGGCGGCGGCGCTGCAGATGATGGCGAAGAACTGGATTGTGACGCTGCTGGCCGCGGCGCTGGCGCTGGGCGGGCTGTACATTTGGTATCTGAATGACAGCGTGGCGTTCGCGGGGCTGTTCGGGGAGATCATGGAAAGCATCAGCGTGTTTGACCGGTATGATAATTTCACGGAGGGCGTGTTTGACTGGACGAGCGTGGTGTACTTCCTGTCCGTGATCGGCGTGTTCCTGTTTCTGACCGTTCAGTCCATGGAGAAGAGGAGGTGGTCTGAATGAGCACCGAAAAGAAGGAAAAGAAGGGCCTGAAGAAGCTGTTCGGCAGCCGGTTCCGTGCGGGCGGGTATTCCGTGTTCGCGGCGGTGATCGTGATTGCCATCGCGGTGATGGCGAACCTGGCGGTGAACGCACTGCCGACTTCCGTGACGCAGACGGATCTGACCGATCAGAATTTGTATACCCTGTCGGACCAGACCAAGCAGATTGTGAAGAGCCTGAACAGCGATGTAACGCTGTATCTGCTGGCGTCGGACGGGCAGGAAGATTCGACCGTGACGACGCTTCTGGACCGGTACGCCGACCTGAGCGAGCATATCAAGGTGGAATACGTCGATCCGACCATCCGGCCGACCTTCCTCGACCAGTATGATCTGGACGGGCGGAGCATTTACCAGAACAGCGTGCTGGTGGAATGCGGGAGCAAGTACAAGTTGGTCGGATATGACGAGATTTTTGTGACGAGCTATTCGTATTCGAGCTATTCCTATTACGACTACTCCACGACAACCGATTTCTACGGCGAGAACGCGCTGACGACCGCGATTCACTATGTGTCCGCGGAGACCCTGCCGAAGGCGTATATGCTGACGGGTCACGGGGAAGGCGAGATGGACTCCACGATTGAAGATCTGCTGAAGGATGATAATTTCGAGAGCGAGAGCCTGAGTCTTTTGTCTATGACGGAAGTGCCGGAGGATGCCGCGGTGATTATTATCAACGCGCCGCAGAGCGATTTGAGCGAGGAAGAGGCGGAGATGCTGATCACCTACCTCGAGGGAGGCGGAAACATTGTGCTGATGACCGATTACATTGAAAGCGGGAAGATGACGAACCTGCTGAAGGTGACGAGCGCGATGGGGCTGACAGTGTCGGACGGCATCATTGTGGAAGGCGACCGGACCCGGAGCATCAACTGGTATCCGTACTACATTCTGCCTGAGATCGGCAGACACACCACGACGGATACGCTGATTGACGGCGGATACTATATTCTGGTGCCGCTGGCGCAGCCGATTACCGAGGTGGAAGGCACAAGCGCAGAGATCACGTGGATTCTGACCACGTCGGACGAGGCGTACGCGAAGGTCGCGGGATACAGCATGACCACCACCGAGAAGGAAGACGGGGACACGGAAGGTCCGTTCTACGTCGGCGCGATCAGCGAGAGCGGGGAAGGCAAGCTGGTGTGGTTTACCTCCGCGGAGATGCTGGACTCCAACGTGGATGCCGCGGTGTCCGGCGCGAACAGCAATTTGTTCATGAATATTCTGAACTGGATGAGCGACCAGGAGGAAAGCATTTCCATCCGGGCCAAGTCCATGGATGAAGCGTCGCTGACGCTGACCGCTGCCGAATCGAGCCGGTGGAGCATTATTATGATCGGCGTGATTCCGGCGGTTCTGATCGCGGCGGGGCTGATCATCTACATAAGGAGGAAACGGCGGTGAAACGATCTGTCAAGGCCCTGATCCTGCTGCTTGCGCTGGTGGTACTGACTGGCGGGTGGATGTGGCTGAAAAACATGGATCAAACGGAAACGGTGACCGAGGTGGCCGGGACGGTGAAGCTGACCGAGGAGGCCGCGGCGGACATGACTGCCGTCAGCTGGACGGACGGGGAAACGCAGTACAGCTTCAAGAAAATTGACGGAACATGGGTGCCGGAGAGCGAAGACTGGAATGTTCAGCAGGAGAAACTGGAGGAAATCGCGGAAAGCCTGACCGCGATGGAAGCGACACGAAAGATTGAGGAGGTCACTTCCATGGCGGACTACGGGCTGGAGGAACCGGCGTTCACCGTGACGGCGGAGTTTTCCGACGGCACGAGTCTGACATGGGCGGAGGGAAGCGAGACGCCGTTCTCCGACGGAACTTATCTGAGTCTGTCCGCGGACAGCAATGTCGCGTATGTGACGGAGGACGCGCTGTCGGATGGGTTTGACCTGACACTGGGCGATCTGGCGGAAAAGGAAAGCCTGTCGGAGGTGACTGCGGAAGATGTGACGCGGCTGACGGTCGGCACGACGCTGGATGTCACAAAGCAGGAAGAAAGCTCCACCATCGACCCGGACCAGAAATGGTATGACACCGAAAGCGGGAGCCCGATGAACGGGGACGAGGTGGAGACCCTGATTTCCTCCCTTTGCGGAGTGGAATGGGCGGACATCGTGAGCGTGAACGCGAGCGATGATGAGCTGATCACCATGGGCGTGGACGACCTTGACGGGCAGAAAGTGACCCTGATGAGCGGCGAAACGGAAGTATTTACCCTGATTGTCGGCGGGACGGATGACTCCGGGAATTATTACGCGCGGCTGAGCGGATCGGCGATGGTATACACCGTTTCCAGTTCCACCCTGTCCGGCGTGATGACGGCGACGAAGGAAAGTCTGGCTTTGACTGCCCTGATGCCTTTGGAGTGGGATCAGGTGCAGGAAGCTGTGTTTACATGGAATGGCGGTGAAGTGACGCTGACGCATGTGGAGACCGCGGAAGAAACCTCAGAGGAGACTACAGCGGAAACAACGGAAGAAATGGCCGAAGAAACTTCTGAAGAAACCGCGGAAACGGAAGAAACCGAAGAAACCACCGCCGAAGACCCGGAAGCCGCAGACAAGGCCATTTGGGAGGCGTTGTGCGACATCGCCTCCGGGGACAGCGCGGAAGCAGCCGGAGACAGCGAAAAAGTGCTGAGCGTGAAGGTGACAAACGCTGAAGGAAAGACGGTCGAACTGACTTTCAGCGAGTATGACGCGGATCATTATCTGGCGGCGGAGGATGGTATGAGCTGCCTGGTTTCCGCACAGGATGTGGACAATCTGGTGCGGCAGCTGAAGAACCGGTAAAACAAACCTTTTTGAGGGGACGCCCGAAAACCCGGGCGTCCCTTTTTCGCGCGCGAAAAAGGGAAACGGAATTCCGGGGGAGAATAATAGAATTTAAGGTATTTTGTATACGATCCGGATGAGACGAGCGGAAGGCGGATTAAAGATATGGCAAAATTCGGCAGAAAACCCCGGAAGGCCGGAAGCGGGTGGACGATCCGCACGAAAGCGGTGGCCATGGTGACCCTGATTGTGATCATGTGCACGGCGCTGTTCTCCGTGCTGGGCGTGCAGCGGCTGAAAAGACATGAAGAGAGCTCCGCGGGGCTGTTGATGAACATGAAGTGCGTGAGCGAGACGGCGGAACTGCGCACGCTGCTGGAGCAGATTGAGCGCAGCGTGAGCATTATGGAACACTATATCCGCACAACTCTGCCCACGGACGAAGAAGTGGATGTGGACTACACCGCGATTGTGAAGTATTCCGAGGAAGCGCAGGCGTACTTTGAGAACCTGATCGCAAGCAATCCGACCGCGCACGGGTATTTCTTCCGGTACCGGACGGACAAGTATCCGACGGCCGGATTCTGGCGGGTGCGGAGCGGGGAAAGCTTCAAGAACGCTTCGCTGACCGATTTCACGCAGTTGGATGCGCAGATCGCCATCAAGACAGAAGGACTGACGAGGGCGATGGAGACCGGTGAACCCGTTTGGATTACCCCGTATTGGGACGAAAGCCTCGGCGTGTATGTGATTTCCTACATTTATCCCGTGACGCGGGAAGACGGGCAGATCCGCGCGGTGATCGGTGTGGATCTGGATTTCTCCGCGATTGAGGAGCAGACGAACGAGATTGCTATCTACCGGACCGGGTATGCCTTCCTTGTGTCCGCGGACGGGAAGATTATTACGCATCCGACGCTGGAGCCCGGGACGGACATCAGCACGCTGAACAGCGATCTGGCCGTGATTGTGGACAAGATGACCGGGGAAAACAGCGGGGAGGAACTGTACAGCTATACTTTTGAGGGCGTGAAGAAAGAACTGGCGTTCAGCGCGCTGCCCAACGGTACCCGGGTGGTGCTGTGCGCGCCGGTGAGCGAGATTGAAATTGAAAAAGCGAAGGCCACGGTGGAGTTTGTCACGATGGGCTTGATCGTGTGCGCACTGGCGATTCTGATTGCACTGTGGTTTATCCGGAGAATTACCGCGCCACTGACGGAACTGACCGAGGCGGCGAAGCGCCTGGAAAACGGGGAGAAGGATGTCGTGTTCCCGCCGGTGACGGCGGACGAGGTCGGGGTGTTGAACCTGACGATTCAGAAGACCGTGCGGCGGCAGGATAAGCTGGTGCGCGATCTGTCCGACATGAGCTTCCATGACGCGCTGACGGGGCTGCTGAACCGGCACGCGCTGGATGTGAAGCTGAACCCGAGCAACGAGCGGACATATTATGTCGCGATGGCGGATGTGAATAAATTCAAACAGTTCAACGACACCTACGGGCATCAGGTCGGGGATGAGGTGCTGAAGAAGGCCGGGAGAAGCCTGCTGGCGCATTTCCGGAAAACGGACTGTTACCGCTACGGCGGGGATGAGTTCCTGATCATTTCCATGGACATCGGCAAGGAAGTGTTTGAGCAGCGCGTGTTCGACTGGCGGTTGGCGGTGAGCCGGCTGGATGTCGAGGGAATTGACGAGAAGATCACCGTGAGCTGCGGTATGGTGAGCGGCAAGGTGAAGAACAAGGCGGAACTGTTTGACCTGATCCGGAAGGCGGATGAGGAGCTGTACCGGATCAAGAAGGGTAAGGACGCCTGGGAAGAGGATGAGGAAATCATCCAGGATGTCTACGAGGCGATTGACCGGGGCGAAATTGTGCCGTACTTCCAGCCGAAGGTGGATGTCCGCAATAACAACGTGATCGGCGCGGAAGCGCTGGTGAGATGGCTGCGGGACGACGGGGTTGTGCCGCCGGGCAGTTTCCTGCCGATTCTGGAGCGGACCGGGGACATCCGGGTGGTGGACCGGACGGTGTTCGAGTTGGTGTGTAAGCAGATTCAAGAATGGACGCGGCAGGGAATCAATGTGCCGACCATTTCCAGCAATTTCTCCATGTGGCATCTGAAGGATGAGCAGTTCTGCGAGATGCTGGGAGATATCGCGGACCGGTACGGCGTGGATCGGAATCATCTGGAAATTGAGTTTACCGAAACCGTGAGCGTGGATGAGACGAGCCGGCTGCTGAGCGTGGTGCAGCAATTGAGGCAGATGGGCTTCCGGACGGCACTGGATGACTTTGGCAGCGGATATTCGTCTCTGAGCATTCTGAAGAATGTGCCGATGGATGAGGTGAAGCTGGACCGGTCGCTGGTGTCCTCGTGGAATAACTCCACCGCGATGGCGGACGGAGACCGCGCGATGATCAAGCACATCGTGGGTCTGGTGAAGGATATGCAGATGATGTGCCTGGCCGAAGGCGTCGAAAGCGTGGAGCAGAAGAATTTCCTGAAGTCTATCGGATGCAATTATGTGCAGGGATTCCTGTACGACCGGCCGCTGCCGGTGGCGGAGTTTGAAAAGCTGCTGAAGGCGAAGCACGGGCACTATGACGAGCCGGAGGAAGAGGAGAAGGCCGAGGCGGCGGAGGTGATCCCGGAGACCGCCGTGAAGACCGCGAATATTCTGCTGGCCGAGGACAATGAGATTAACCGCGAGATTACCGTGAATATTCTGGATGCGCTGGGCGTGAATGTGGTAACCGCGGAGGATGGTCTCGAGGCGCTGGAGAGATTCAAAGCATCCGAGGAAGGATACTTCTCTATGGTGCTGATGGACATTCAGATGCCCGTGATGGACGGATATCAGAGCACGAAGGAGATCCGCGAGCTGGCGCGGGAGGACGCGAAGGATGTGCCGATCATTGCCGTGACGGTGGACGCGTACCGCGAGACGCGGGAGCAGGCGGAGGCCGCCGGCATGACCGGGTATGTGACCAAGCCGCTGGATCCGAACCGGCTGACCGAGACCATGGCAAAATACGGGATTGCCGTGAACCGTTAAAAATTAATTGTTCCGCTATCGAAAGAGATTTCGACAGCGGAACTTTTTTGTAAAAAATGGGCGACGTGTTGACATCTGAGACAAAAAATGTTAGTATTACACATCATTGAACGGGAAACTGAATTGGAAAGGCAGTGATTTTCGTGACCGAAAAAGCAAACGGGAACGCAAATGTTCGCCCGAAGAAACGATCGGCGCTGTACACACTGAATCAGAATAAGGTGCTGATTTTGATGTGTCTGCCGGCGATTATTTTCTTTTTTGTGTTTTCTTACATGCCGATGCCGGGCGCGTACATTGCGTTTACGAACTTCAAGTACAATCTGGGCATCTGGAAGAGCCCGTTTGTCGGGTTCAAGAATTTCCAGTTTTTGTTCCAGAGCGGTCAGCTGACGCTGCTGCTTCGAAACACGGTGCTGTACAACATCGCGTTCATTCTGCTGGGGAACATTGTGCAATTGTTCTTCGCGATCACGCTGAACGAGGTGCAGAACCGGATTTACAAGAAGACCACGCAGTCCATCATGTTCCTGCCGTATTTTATTTCGGACGTGCTGGTGAGCCTGCTGGTGTACAATTTGCTGAACTATGATTACGGCTTTATTTCCAACACCGTTCGGTCCCTGGGCGGGGAGATGCCGAAGGTGTATCAGAACGCGAACGCGTGGCCGTTCATCATTGTGCTGGTGAATTTGTGGAAGTCCACGGGATACGGCACGGTGGTATATTTCGCGGCGATTACGGGCATGGATACTTCCATGATGGAAGCCGCGGAAATCGATGGTGCGAGTACGTGGCAGAAGATTCGGTACATCACGCTGCCGACGCTGAAGCCGACGGTCGTGATCCTGTTCCTGTTCGCCATCGGCGGCATTCTGAAGGGCAATTTCGGACTGTTCTACAACCTGGTCGGGAACAATTCCATGCTGTTCAAGACGACGGACATCATCGAAACCTATGTGTACCGGTCCATGATGAACTCCTTCAACTTCTCCCAGAGCAGCGCGGTCGGCCTGTTCCAGAGCGTGGTCGGGTTCTTCATCGTGATGATTTCGAACTTCGTGGTCAAGAAGATTGACCCCGAGTACGCATTGTTCTGAGGAGGTGGGAAAGATGACGGAGAAAATCACACTGACTTCCGAGCACAATCATCCCACGAAGATCAAGAAGGACTCCTCGCTGATTGTGATCAACATCATCACCTACATTACGGTGACGCTGTTCTGCATTTGCTGCATCATTCCGTTCTGGCTGATTATCGCGTCCTCCTTCTCGACGGAAGAAGCGATCCGGCGCAGCGGGTTCACCCTGTGGCCGACGGACTTTACGCTGTTCTCCTATGAACTGCTGTTCAAGTCCCCGGACCAGATGATCGGCGCGTATATCGTGACGATTCTGCTGGCGGTGGTCGGCACGGCGATCGGTCTGTTCATTATTTCCATGACCGGATATGCCCTGCAGCGTAAAGATTTCCCGTACCGGAACGGGATTATGTTCTACATCTACTTCACGAGCCTGTTTTCCGCGGGACTGGTGCCGTTCTATCTGCTGATTGTGCAGACGCTGAATCTGCGCGACAGCTATCTGGCGATTCTGCTGCCGCTGCTGATGAGCCCGTGGCTGATTGTGCTGATGAAGAACTTCGTGAAGGCGATTCCGCACGAGATTACCGAGTCCGGCAAGATTGACGGGGCGGGGGATTTCAAAATCTTCTACGCGCTGATTCTGCCGTCGCTCAAGCCCGCGCTGGCGACGATCGGGTTGTTCCTGGCACTGAGCTATTGGAATGAGTGGTACTATTCTTCTCTGTTCCTGACATCGAAGGTGGAGTACCGGCCGCTGCAGTACCATCTGTACAAGGTGATCAACGAAGTCTCCAGCCTGAAAAACTCCATTGCCGGATCGAACGTCGTGATTGAGGATCTGCCGGGCGAAACGCTCAAGATGGCCACCGCGGTGGTCGCGACCGGCCCGATCATTCTGCTGTATCCCTTCGTCCAGAAATACTTCGTCGCCGGTCTGACCGTCGGCGCGGTGAAGGGCTAAAAACGGATCCCGGCGGCAAGGGTGCCGCTGAAATATAAAAAGGAGGTTAACCCCATGAAGAAAATCGTTGCTCTGTTACTTGCTCTCGCGCTTATGGTGTGCGCGATGCCCGTCGTGATGGCGGAAGAGACCGCGATCGACACGTCCGAGCATGTGAAGATCGTGTATCTCGTGACCGGTAACAAACCCACCGACCGCACTGATGAAGTGCTGGCCAAGATCAATGAACTGCTGACCGAAAAGGTCAATGCCGAACTTGAGTTCCGCTGGATTGAGTGGACCGACTGGCAGACCCAGTACAACCTGGCGCTGGCGACCCAGAGCGGCGATATCGACCTGATCGGCACCGCGACCGACTGGCTGGATGCGTGGCCCAACATTCAGAAGGGCGCCTTCCTGCCCCTGACCGAAGAAATGCTGCAGACCTACGCGCCTCAGACCTGGGCGTCCGTGAGCGCGGAGCACTGGGAACTGTGCAAGTATGACGGCCAAATTTACCTGATGCCGGAAGACAATTACGCGCAGTGGACCAACCACGGCTTCATGTACCGCGGCGACTGGGCCAAGGCGGCCGGACTGGAAAACGGCGTGAATTCCTGGGAAGAGCTGGGCGTGTATTTCCAGTACATCAAGGACAATATGCCTGACGTGATTCCGTGGGATGCCAACGGTAACGGTTCTTCCTACAGCCCGCAGATGGCCGGCGGCTGGCAGACCTCCCACACCGGCAACATCTTCATCGAAGGTATGCCTGTGGGCCTGTTCTATGGCAACAGCAAGGATGATCCTTATACCCTGAGCCGCTACTATCTGGAAGGCGACGAGTTCGTTGAATTCGCGAAGACCATGAAGCAGTGGGCGGACGCCGGATACTGGCGGACCGACGTGCTGAACTACACCGGTGACGTGGCCGAGGAAATGGAAGAAGGCAAGACCGGCGCGCATCAGCACCATACCCAGACCTGGACGGGCGAGCGCACGACCATGGAAACCAAGCAGCCCGGCAGCGATCTCGGATTCTTCTGGTTCGGCGAAGAGCAGAGCAATCTGGTTGCCCTGAACATCACCCACGGCGCGATGGCGGTGGCCTACACCTCCAAGAACCCCGAGCGTGCCCTGATGGTCTATGACCTGATGCGGAATGATCAGGAAATCTATCGCCTGATGCAGTACGGTTTCGAAGGCGAAATGTACACCGACAATGGTGACGGCACCTTTACCCGTCCGGACGGCTATGACTCCAGCACCGATGGCGTGAGCTTCAACTTCTGGTGGGGCCGCAATGACAACCTCGAGCTGCGGCAGGCCGCGCTGGATTGGGATGCGATCAACGCTCTGTACGCCGAGTATGACGCCGTTAAGATCGACTATCCCTACGGCCGGTTCGTGTATGACAGCAGCATGATCAGCTCCTACATGGACAACCTGTCCAATGTGTAC
>Ga0181612_166444_pt1 | contig 14896 bp, 8 predicted proteins | sample HoacroProtozoa21_FD_119630 | JGI IMG/M metagenome (GOLD analysis project Ga0181612, IMG submission 119630) | Hoatzin crop microbial communities from Cojedes, Venezuel. Combined Assembly of Gp0051906, Gp0051904, Gp0051908 | reverse complement strand
TCTGTAAGGCCTTCCATAATCTGTCTGGCTATGCTATACCAGCCCAAACAGAGTCACTGTATTTGTTGCGATTCCTCTTCCAAATTGTGCCCCAATGATTTCCTTTACCCCTCCATTCCCCCTGCAGTGAGATGCCAGCTTTCTGAGGGGAAGCCCATCTAGAGGCACTAAAACCAGCAGGATTCTGCCTACCAGAAAGCTCCGACTCACATCTGCCTCTCCAGGCTGAGTGCCTCCCATTTGCTGATGCCCCAGCTGATGTCCCCAACACTGTGCATGCGCACGGAGGCATCCCACAGAGGCATCCCACCCAACCCTTGGCACTCTTTGCAGAAAATCTGTCTGGGTCACAGCACTGCAGTGGGGACAAGAAAAGCTGCCCTGAAGGTTGCCTTTAAAGCTGTGAGCTGATGACGTTGTCAGCACATAGTGTTCATTCCCAAGTCATGAAGTTTATTCTGGGACCGCTTGAGAGCTTCAAAGGTCCTTCCCCTTGCCAGGAAAATATCTGTGCTGTTGAGGTCTCCTTCAGATTCTCTCCACATGCCATAAAGGAAATGTTCAGAAACCTAATCTGAGAGGGATCGGGCTGCGAATTCTTCTCTCCATCGACTTCATGAGGCATGAAATCCGAGGGTGCTGTAGGAAACAGGCAGCCTTTCTAATGCACACCAGCTGTGTCATGTGCCTCCAGCAGGGAGGCAGACTCTCGTGTGTCCCTATTACTTCAGATTCTGCTCTTGCTGGTACCCTGCTCGCTTGGAAGGAGCCTATCGCCTGTAGATAGGATTGCTGCTAGGTAAGCAAATAGGAGTGACATGTTCTTCCTTTGGGGTAAGAGTGAGAGATGAAGGATGGTCTTGTGACTGAGGCACTGAGCTGTGACTCAGAAAAATAAAAATTTCTGTTCTCATCTCTGTTGCTCAACTCTTGAGTGACCTTGACAAGTCACAGTCACTGTTTCAGTTCCCATCTTTGATCTGGAGAAGATAATGCTTTCTTTTTCCTGTGTCTAACCTGTTTCAGTCCTCAATGTTTTGTGCCACAGACTGTCCTCAGCGGTTTCTGTGTCATCTAGCACAGTTAGCCCTTCACTCTGGGTGAGCCTTCAGGTGCTATTATGATATCCCTAAGTAGGAATAGGAGTAGAGCCTAGGGCATGCATGGGCAATGCACTGATCCTGACAGCTCCTTCCTGGTCGTGTTCTCTTGGCGCATTTTGACTCGGCAAAGGCTGTCACAGTCTCTTAAGCATGAATCCCTTGGTCTGAGCTACAAATCACTACCACAGCCTCAAATGGATAAACACCAAATGCTAAAAATTCACTGTCAGATGCTGCATTGTAAGCGAAGGCAGATAGTTAACCTACTTTGGGTACCTCATCCAGGATGTCAAGATGTGCTCTCAGTTCTGCTGACACAGACTTGAGAAGCTAAGCTCAAACAGGCTACATAACCCTCATGATCTGTCACGTGGGTCATGTGGGCTTATGTGCCATCATTTGGAAGGCCACAGAAGTGCCAAATGCCTGACAGTATTTGGAAAGGAGATAACAGCAGCAAAGCAATGGCTGTTTTGGAAATTATATGTAAAAAGCCTATAATTGTATAGGGGGATGTCTAAAAATGGAAGCCACTTCTGCAAGACAGAGAGTGCACAGAAATCAAGTGGGAGACAAAGGGAGAACATGCATCCATGCAGAAGAGACATTTCCTCAATAGAGCATACCTATTGGTAGACTCTTTTCTTGGGCCATACGATCCCAAATTCGATTGGCCATTGAGAATGATGTGTCACCAGAAATCAACAGGAGGGTAAAGCCCTGTATAAATTGGCACCAGAAAAACCTAGTTTAAGGGTGTGATCCTGTGAGATCCAGCTTCAGAATTGAAACCTGGGTCAACTCTTATACACCTTGAGCAGAACAAGAGCTATGGGGTGGGACAAGATGAATTGTGAGGGAAAAATTGAAGGTAGGACAACAGAGAAGGATCTTGTGAAGAAAATGGATGGAAAAGAGGAATAGGGACAAGGAGTTTTGAGAGACTGAGTTGAAGGAGTGAAATGGGGGAGTTAGTGAGTGGTTGGGAAGGAAAAAGAAAAGATGAAAGAAAATTGAGAGGAGGTGAAAGGAGAGAAGATTTATAGTGTGCGTGGTGTGATACATTTCTTGAGCCGGGTGTACATTGGAGAACACCCTGAATGATATATCTGTGGCCCTCCTGGTAGGCCTTGGAGAGAAATGTCTCATACTTTGCTCTTACCTGTTGATCTGGATAGGGAGAAGGATATTACTAAGACTCAGATCTCTTCTTTAGGATCCCAGATTATCAGAGCAAGCTAAAACCAAACTGTTTTCCCAAACACTCTTACAAAGATTGACATTTTTTCAATGCCTGGAATTCCTTAAACTCCTGTCTCTGATTTGAATAATCCCTACAAAGCTATGTGATTTCAAGTACGTCTTGCTGACAGCAAAGGCAGATTTAGGGAATAAGACAGTTTTACAGGGATATCCTAGGCCCGGAAGGACAAGGTCTGCTTTCATCAAGAAACAGCTTTACAGGCTCTTCCTGTTATTTTATTGGGCCAGTTTGAGACTCAGTGCTGGCTTAGATCTAGTATGAAGCTATCTTTGCTTCAGCCTTTCTCCCAGAGCAGCCAGCCACTGATTCCTCAAGAGCTCGCTATGGCAGTTACTGCCAGCTTTCCTTATTTTATTGGGAGTTTCTAAGGAGTCAGAGGTTTTGTGTCAGAGTTATGGGCTTAACCAAGGGTCAGCTTTCATCTTGTTTGGTTAGAGTATGTTTCCCTGATGGTTGCTGAGAAGATTTTTAAAATGTGAAATTTAGAGATGTAAAAACTAAAAAAAAAAAATTAAAATAATTCCCAATTTTGAAAAAATAGTTTTTACATGTATGTCATCATTATTAGTTGCCTCATTTGTGATTTTTTAACGGATTAAGTTTTTCAGAGATTCTGAAAAGGGAAAATGAGATGGTAGCCAGTGTATTTGTGTAATAAAGTTTCTGCAGGATTTTAACACAGCTCAGGCAAGAAATGCGCAATACAAACTGTGAGATTAATTTCTTTCAGTGTATTTTCTTCCCAAAAGTTGTTCCCTTTGAAACAGACTGGCCAAAACAAGTGCAAAACTTCACAGAAGTAACTCATTAATGGAAGTGAAGCTGAGGGCTTCTTAGCATTAGGCAACCTGCACAGATGGAACTACATTATAAAGTTGTCAGGATGGATCACATCGGGATTGCACGTATGTTTCGGCGTTTCCATCGGTGCACCTCTGGCATTTAAATGAGCCTTAAAGCGTTGTGGTATGCTGCGACAGTGTGTCAGAAACCGCGCTGCCCAGCCCTGGGTGTCACCTTTGACTCCGATTCCTGCAGTGTCCCCTGGTAATGTGCAACACCATTGCTCTACACGTCCAGGCGTTTTGCTGGACCTTCCAGGCAAGCAGCAACTCCCAACCCCTGTTCCTTAATTTAATCTTTATCTGTGGTAGCAAAACCAATCAAACCCTAAAATTACTTCCTTGACTAAATTAGCAACTTCTATTTATTGTTTCTTTTACCACAACATAACTCACTAATAACCCTTAAGAGCCTTCTCTGTCAAAGCACCCCGCTGGCTAGAACAGGCTACACCACAGACAGATTACGGAAACACGCTTGCAGAACAAACACTCTTGCACATAGCTTGAGTCCCAGCTCTATCCGCCATGCCTAATACATCCAGTTTGCAAACCTAGACAGCATCTAGGAACTTCCACGGTCTTGCCCCGCAGACACACAGGGCCCCCAGGAGTGGCCAACCTGCGGCTCCTCACCCAGCTGCAACCTGCCCGCAGCCCAGGGGCTGTTCTCCTGCTGATGATGCCATGCTCGGCCGGGCACCCCGGGACAGGAGCAAAGCGCTGTCAGCCAGGGGGCTGCTCAGTAGCAGAGGCATGGAGCTGGGGCATTGTGGTGCCAGGGTCCTTGACCCAGCAGTCCTTCTTATTTTGCTAACACAGTCATGGAAGACTGGCTGCTCTTGATGCAAGGGTGAGTTGACTGTTGTGTTACAATTTCCCCTGCATGTAGGTTTTCAAAGGCTCCTCTTCCACTTCATGTGGTTCCTGATAAAACCATGCCAGCCTCTGAACTCAAGGCTGATGAAACCTGGTGCTTTCTCCTTCCCTGTAACATGAAGTACGTGGTAATATAAGCAATAGAAGGGACTGCCCAAAACAGCAGGCATGTGAAAATAACCTGTTCTGTGTGTCTGTTTTCCCTGTGATCCTCTCCTGTTCCACAACATAGTCAAGACAGCGGTTTGTCTCGTTTCGGTGCTTGTGGAGAAGTCACTGTAGATGGTCAGGCACCACATCAAATACTCCACATCTACCAAGAACACATAGCCTGTGGCTCCTGTGCAGTCTGCAAAACTACAAATTAAGCCACACTGGACAGCAAAACCAGACGTAGTTGCTCAGCTAGAAGACTAGACCCACTAGCAAGGAAGAACTGAAAGGTTATTGAAATTAAGAGCATTTATCTTCGAAGTGATGTGCTTATATTAAAACCTTATGTGTGTACGCCATGTGCAAGTGTGTGTCCTCCAGCACACAATCATATGTTCACTTGTGTATAGACATACATATAATCATAGTTACTGTGAAGTTACATGCTGTTGTGGGCAAAACCAGTCTTGGGTCAGGGAATTTCACTTAACTTATGGCCAATTAACATAAACTTTTAATTACTGACTCTGGAATTGAGAAGTGAAGAAGACAAATAAACAAGTGTTAAAGGAACACATCCCAGCTTCTCTCTGAATACTCTGCCTCCTCCTTTCTGGTCTCCAGTTACCTAGCCACGAGCTATGCTCAGTCCCCTCTGTGAGACGAGAGGCAGCGCAGGACATTGGGGTTGGTGTCCTGTGGTTCCTTTGCTTTTGCTGCCCCATATTTTTTATTCAACTGCTCCAGCATTGATTTCTCCATGGCTGCAGTCCCTTCAGAAGCATGTCACCTCTTGTGCCTCCTTTTGCTCTGGCATGTCTCTTGCTCTGACACTGCTCGTGTGTCTCATGCTCTGGCACGGGTGTCTCCTCATATGCCTTTGCCTGTGCCTCCTCCTCCCTCTCTGGTATCTCCTGCTACAGGAGCAGCTACTGCCCTTTCTTAAATATGTTTTTGCAGAGGCTCCTTCTGACTGGTCACGATGTTGAGGTGTGGTGGATTGGTGTTCCCTGTTGCTCAGCTGGCTGGACCTGGCCGAGACTGGCACTGGGCAGTCCCTGATCTTCTCCCACCCAGGGCACTCAGCAGGCCCACCCCCTGGCCCTGCCAACACTGCCCAATACATACGCACTCAAACAAGTATTTATATGATGCTAAAATATATGCAGGTCAACAAAGAAGTTTCATGGGAGTCTTTCTGCTTCAGCCCATGGAGTAAAGTACTCTTCCAAATAAACTTAATTCCCCTGGCCTCCTATTGCCCCATGAGCTGTTTTTGTAATTCAGCGTATTGAGTTTAATGTATGCGCTGGAGCTGGCTGAAGGAGGTATATGAAGGACCTAGCTGACTGGTGACCTCTTAGAGCGGTCCCTTGTGCCAAAGTCCATGGAAACTCCCCTTTGCCAGCCTGATGTCAGAGGGGTTTGCCCGTTGGACATTATTTCCCAGTTTAGCTGGCACCATATGTGGTCTCCAACACAACAGCATCCACACAAGCTGTAGTCGGGACAAAACGGTTATACTGGTGGCTTCTTTCCACACCTCGCAGGCAGTAGTGCAGTAATAACAGCATCTCTTTCATTTCACATTGTCTCTAGCCTTAGCAAAAGGATCACCTGCAGAGAGCAAAATGGTAAAAAAGCTCTACCAGTGAGACAAAGACAATTTATGGCCTAAAGGGGACATGAGGACAGATCTAAATGGTCATCTTGGTATGTGCTTGACTCAAGCCCTACAGCTATCCACAATACTTCCCTGTTGGTTCTTATCTGGGCCTATTCTGGTGTTTTTCTGGCTCCCCTTGGTGCCCTTGGGGATGGCCACCACAGACAGTGCAGGGGTGGTCTGAAAGAAGAGGGAGGAGTTCAGACACCCAAACCCAGAGAGAAGGAGCCAGCAACAGCACCTGGTGGGAAGAAGAAAGCCTTGGGAGAGAGAGAGAAGGTGTAAAGAAATTGGCAGTCTTATGGTGTAGGGCTGAAGCTCTTGGAACCCAGGATTTATGATGACCCACCAGTTATAAGAAAGAAGGACTCTTTTCTTCCTTTCATTGTACCTACGTAGACTGTATACTATGAGAAGACTCTCTTGGCAGTGGATTTGCATGAATAATGTGCCTGTACTGTACCAAAGTAAATAATATTTTGTCCTTAAACATTCCCAAGTGTTGTTTGTGCAATACTGGAGTCTTAAAATGCTACCTGCCCAGCAAAAGTTTGACTTTGGTAATCAGAGGGAAGTGATTTTTCCTGTAGGACAGGTAACACCCTTCAGAACTGCAAGAATGTGGAGATTCCAGGGCTTCACAAAACAAACTTCATCCACTGTGGAGCTGTAGCTGCCTCTGGGTTGAACAGCAACTGTTGGGTACTGCGTGACACCATGACAGATCAAATCGGTTCAGGAAATGGAAAAATGTCAAGCAGATGCTGCTAGGACACTAATGGTGGGAGGAAGTACTAGGAACTGATTGACGTACACCATTTCCAATAGCGACCCTCTGGAAAAGGCATGTTTAAGGAGTCAGTCTGTTGTTGTTTTTACCATGCATCGCAGAGCAACTTTAGAAGTGTAAAACTGGATGATACCGTGTGAGGATATCGGATCAGCCCTTGAGCAGGGTTTTATTTAAGGTCTCCCACTGAACTACTGACAGGTATAACTCAATAAGAGTGAACAAGCAAGACCACAGAAAAGTGGAACAAGTAAGCATTATTTAAAGTCAGTGAGACAATAAATAAACAAAACATGTTGACCTCTTTATTTCTAAAAACTTCGTCAGAGAAACCAGTCACCAGGCAGCAAAATCCTCATAAGCTGAAGATCTCTAGCAAGGGAAATGTGGTATAAAAGTGGTTTGTAACTAATTAAACTGGAAAGATTTTTCTTTTTTTTAATTTGAGGTTCTCTCATTACTAACAGGAAAAAACAGAGAGGATGCTGTGGTAACTTCAAGCTGCTGGTGTGACTAAGGTAATTAAAGTGCCCCATATGGATTTCAGACCACCCACCTACCCACCCCAGCCCTTAGTCAAGTCAAAACAAAGCATTACATTTTTGAAGAATTGCAGCTACGGAAAAATATAGGCCTCTAAAAAGCTCATTATTAGACACTGCCAAGATATTTTTTTATAAGCGTTTCTGTTGATTTGGCAACACAAATAAAACACCAGGGCTTTTTATTATGGTACATAATGCAAGGTGGAGGCTCTTTAGCAGGTATTCCCCTTCAGGGCTTGTCTCTCAGGTGTAGGAGATGCAGGTGTCAGGGCATGGTGGCATCTTCTCAGGGTTGCCGGTTTTCACACATTCATATCAGTGAGACAGATTGTCCTTTCTACGATGTGGTAAACCAGAAATAATTCCATAAAAATCACTGGTATAGAGCCAGTGTGAGGTCACCACTGGAATGTAAGGTCCAGGCAGCTCCTCCATATAGACTAGCAAGGGACACCCTGCTCTCAGACAGTTGAGTTTCTACAGGTGAGCAAAAAACATCTGTGGTTTAGGACTACCGCTCCTGTGCATTACAGATGGTCCACTGTGAAATTTCCAACCCAAGTGATCTAAGAGCCTAATTGCCATTTACACGCAAAATTAGGCTCTTCAGCAATTTGTGCCATGCCTACAGTTAGGAGTTCTGCAGCTGTTAGATTTCCTGGTTTGTGAGTGGTGCCTTCATCATGTCACCAAAGGTGGTACTTGTGTCCCTGAATGTGGCTTGTTGGCTGAAGTCAAAGTGCCTGGTGGAGGGTCAGCAGGTGCTGTCCTTACAGCCTGATACAGTGCCCTGCAGGACATTGTTGCAGAGCACTTCTGGAGGCTGTTGCAACACTCAATAAACTGTGGGACTGCAGTATCGAACTCCCATGGCTCTGTCTTCCACTATGTGTTTTCCACCTTTGGTAATGTTTTAGCCCCTTTGCAAATTCCCACTGTTTCTTGTGCCCCTCCTCAGCATGATAATGTTCTTGGTTCTGGAGTACAAGTGGATCATGCAGCCTGAGGAGACCAGACATGGGTTTCAGAAAAATGCTGCTGCCCAGTGTTTGCCTCTCAAGAGGAGGACAAGGAGGAGAAGGCCTTTGAGGTGTTGCTTCATTACAACAGGCAGCACCTGTGGTTTTCTGCCTCTGAAGGTCTTGAGGTCCCAGCACACCTCTGTCCTCACACTTCTGCTGGGGCAGGTCATCCTTTTACCTTGTGTCCTTATGGGATTCCTCTCTCCTCAGCCAGAAACTTTGGATAGGATAAGCCCTAAAACAGAGTCTACATCACACTGGGTTTTTTTTTTCAGGTCCATGTCTGGCAAAACTAAGTGGGGGAGGTTGTGCTTTTCAAGGACACACTGACAGGAGAAACTAGTTTAAAAAAAAAAAAAAAAAAAGAGACAAGAGAAGCGTTGTTAGATTTATACCAGTAGTCAAGAGGAGGAGTTATTTTTTTTATTTCTAAATATTTTCTGTAACACTGTGGGGAGATGCACAGAGGTGTTTTCCTGTCTTTGGAATTGCTCAGCTTCAAGTTATCCTTGTGGCCCTGTCAGCTTGTAGCAATACAGCAGGGAAGATTGATAACAGGGGGTCCCAGCAAAAAAGTGAAGGGACGTGGCAGGAGGTGTTGGTCCGGCTGCTATGGAGAGAGGTGGCTGTGGCTCACGCTTCTCCCCCATGGCTAATGAAGAGCTGTCAGGAGCAGATGCTGCTGAGCTCATCCCAACCCATTTACTGCCCACTTGCTTTCAGCATTTGTCCCAGCCAAGCTCCTCCTTGAGGCTGTGGAAAGGACTCCTCAGCAGACGGAGGCAGCAAAAGTGCCATTGCTAGGGCCAGGGTTAAAAGATCAGAGCATGTGGGAGCAGTTTTGAGCCACTGGGAGTGGATTCACTGACTGTGTGTTCCAAAATAATTGATAGCGCTGCAAATCACTGTAATTCTCTCTCTGCTGAGAGGAGATTAGCATCCTCCACAGGCAGTCAGGTCTCTGAAACCTGGCGCAATGCGTTCCAGTTTCTCACGACAGAGAAAACACAAGTCCGTAAAAGGGTCATGGCAGGGCAGAGTTTTGGATATTTTTTGTTAAGAAATGTTATTAAGAGTAGAGCTTTTTATTTCTGTCATTTGACTTGCACATGAGACACTCTGAGATGGATATTAAGACACAGATAATGACTCAGGAATGTCAGGCAGGCAGAGCAGAGCAAGCTCTTCAGTTCGAGAGCATAGGGAAAGAGAGAATAGCTGCAGCAAGACATTTCAAGGTCAGCTTTGCGGAAGAGAAACAAAAGGCTGGAGACTTTGAAGGCTGGTCCCGCCTGGCTGTAACTTCTGCCTCCTTTTATGAAGTGGGACTGCAGGGAAGAATTCTGCGTATTGTGACAATATTTCAGGACAGCGAGTTTTGGGAAGCTCTCCAATACTGTGACAAGCCAAATCTCAAGAACTGTGATAGATGAATATCCAAGTGTTTGAAATTATGAGGTTTGTCTACACAGAGAAATTGCAGTGGCTTTAAATATCCTGATGGAGATAAATCTCTGTGATCTCTCCTTTACTGTGAATGAACGTTATAGTTGTGTAAAGGTGTATGGTGCCAATACAACCATTTCGGGGGAGGGGAGGGGGGGAAGAAAGCACATTCCCAACTGAAGTGGTTATGCCTGTAGAAAAAAAAATGGCTTGGAACTACTGAAGCAGAATATGCGTGGATCATAGCAGAGAGCTCCAAAAGGCTGCATTATAGTCATAGGAGAAGTGATTTGTATCCTTCACAAAGACTAGATTTGAGACTGGAGTAGACTTATTCTGTCCCTTCTCCTGGCTTCTGCTACAGCTGCTAGCTCTGAGGGGCTAGAGGAAACTGGCCTGAAAGAGGGATCATGTCCTAATTTTTCCAGCCCCTCAGCAGCCACGGCTGTGGAATTTATTACAGGCAACTAGATATATAGTAACTTTGATAATTCACGTGTAAGTGGATTTTGTTAAGTTCAAAGTTGCCACGAAGAACTTCTTAGAAATTTTGCTCAAGTTTCCTGGCTTATCATGCAAACATGAGCTGATTCTGGATTTTTTCAGATCATCTGAACTGAAACAACTTTTATGGGGATAGATGGGGTGACTTTCTAGAGGTATATCCCTTTCTGTAGATACATATCTGTTAGCCACTTACATGGAGACTTGGCCTTGGGCTTCACTTCAGTGGAGTATCAGCAGATTCCTAGTTTATGCTGAATTGACTTCATTTGCCTTCTTCCAAATGCAATTCAGAAAACATTATTCTAGACAGCAGCAACAGCAAGGGACTTCCTCATGCCATCATCTAGGGTGCAGTGGAGGGTATCATCTCCTACAAACAGATGTCACGGAGTCAGCTGCCCTGGGAAAGAAGAGTGTCCCCCAAGGACCTAACAGAAGAGGGGAAAAAATCAGATGAGTGACTGGCTGAGTGACTGAATCCTGCTTTACGAGTAGATGGGGAAGAGGTCTCCAAACAGATAACACAGCTGGCGCAGTTGCTGGTATTCTGAAAGGGAAGGTTTGACTGCCTGACTGCCAGTTTCCTTGTCTGGTTAACAGATGAACAAAAGTTTCAGTGCTGCTTCTCTATGATGTGTCTTCACCTTTCATAACACTCACAAACACATAAACTCACTAAATAGTCACTAAATTTAATCTCCCTTAAACCTGTATTATTTTAGCAAAGTTGCAACCAGTTTACAGTAATGCTACTAAACTTATCCAAATCTCTCCTCTAGCCTGTGTAACTTAAAAGGATGTTATGTATCAGTCTGAGTGAGGAAGCCAATAACTGCATTATTCCAGCTTTGTATTGCATAACAAAGATCTGTGTAGCCCAGTAACCTATATGCAGGAAGAGGTATACAGCTTAACTCTCCCACAGAGAATTGCTGGGTTTGACTGTAGCATCTTAGCCTCAGTTTCTTCCCTGTCCTGAGACCAGACGTGCTCCTGTCAAGGGCTTAGAGCTTTCTGAATGACAGACAGCTGCTGTAATTATTAAGAGCAGCTCTCTTGCTTGCACTCAGAAAACTGAAGTCCGCAAAATAAGCAGCTCATCATCTGAAATATTTATGTATTCATCTCTATAAAAGCACCTATTGTCTCTGCAAAACTACCGTCAAGCAAAATACACTTACTACAGCTTAGAATGGCTATCAATGTCTTTCTAATTGATTAATGTGCATTTCAACTTATTTTCTTCTTTAGTTCTCTTTACCACATCTTCCTCCTTTAAAGAGCAGGTCAGGCCTCCTAGAGCATCGAATACAAAACCTCATTGTGTGCAATGCATAAAACCAGGGTCCATTGCAGAAAATGAGTTTCAAAGGTCTTGCATTAAAATTGCCTATCCAGTGGCCCCTTCTTACTCAAGCTTATTCTGATGTCTGAGGAATTTAGGGGAGTAGAACAGCATTTCTTGGGCTACTCTGTGTCACAGCATATGCTTAACAACTGGCATTATGGATGAAAAGGGAAGGAAGATACGATAATTTAAGCATTAGTCCAGGATTCAAAGACTTGCATTCAGTCCTTAGCTGTCACGTGATCTCAGTCTCTCCATTCCCCACCTGTAAAACACTTTTAACAGCTGTAGCGTTTCTTCTTGGGAAGCCTTATGAAAGGGGATGCATCAGCATTGAGAAAATATCTACATACGATACAGCTGTGTAAGACAGTAATGTAAGCAATGTATTGAACAGTGTCTTGAACAAACCACTTTTTTTCATATGCCATATTAAAAACTATGAGTCTTAGAAATTATGAAGTAGTGTGATTTTCCTCTCCCATTGATTTCCAGCATTTTGGTAATTTCTGTAGCCTTCTGTAGTCTTTTCAAGCTCCTTTGCCAGCCAGAAGGTGACTCAGGTATGGCTTCTGTGCCTTGCACATGGGATACATGGCATCAGGACATGGTGAAGAGGTGTTGCACAGACCCACGAGCGGACAAGGAAATTCTCCCTGATGTCTCTGCCCACCCAGTCTGCTGTAGGAAACCTGCTGTAAAACCAATGCTGTAGCATTGGAGTTACGGATATGTTTCTGACTTTGAGATTTTAGGATCTTGATGAAATTACAGATATCCTCATCTCCTCTTCCCTGAAGCCCCTCTCCAGCCTTAGCTGAGGTAGCAAAGAGTGCTTTCTTCATTGGGAAGGAAGATAAAAAGGGAAGGCAAGAAGTGGTAAAATAAACTTATGTTTAAAATATAGTTGGAGCTCGTGACACAGTAGATTCAGCTACTCAGTTGCTATTTTGCAGTTGTTTGTTTCTGCCATCACCCACTAACGTAGCTGAAAGGCTAACTGCTGAAGTCATTGAATGCCTTCTGATTTATTCTTCCCTCTGTTTTATACCCAGTATATATTTTCAGAAGTTGGGCTGTCCTTACAGTGAAGGCAAAATTTCTGTCCTTCTTCTAAAGACTAAATGTAGAAGAAAATAAAACCACAGAATATTTATAGTATCATTTTCAGTGTATCTGAATATACTTAGAGTCTAAAATTACCTATTTTAATTAGTGACCTCTTGGGGGTGAGTTGAAAGCGCCATTTTTAGTTACAAGATATTGGAGGAGGTGGAACTCCAGGACAGTTTCAGGGCGATAATGTAGCATGGATTTCAGTAGCATAGTTCCTAGCCCAGCAGGAGAGTGGGGAAAGTTTGTGACTACGCTGTTCAACATCACAGCGTGCTCGCACTGTAACTACAGTGTGACTGAGACATCTTTAAAGTCACAATGTTCTATATTAAAAATCCCAATGATGGCTAAGTAATTAAAGCATGGGGGAGTAAGAACTGCTAAAGCCTAGTGTTTTGGGAAAGCAATTATGTACTAAATACCTAAATGCAGATACATTTGATGGAACGTATTGGTTGATGGGACACTACCTACATGGAACTGGGCTTGTAAAGAATAATTACAAGTTAATCAGTGGTATAAGTCCCTGTTTTTAAACAGTTACATTAGAGAATGCTCCTTTGAGTTCTGCTTTTGTGTTCCCATTGGCACAAATGGGAGTGTACTCCTAAAGTGAAAGGCAAAATAACAGTACTCTGTTAAATTATTTGCCAGATTTATGGTCTGTCACATCCTGCTGTCTGACTAGCTGAGTTGGGTGGGGTTAATATTGCTGTGGAAGACTGATTTTAAGATTGTCTGATTTACTAAATCTCAATCTTCATCTTAACAAATATTATATTAGGTAAGTGGGAGCATTTATCTTACACAATGCAATAAAACAATAATCGTAATTTAAAAGCAGTTGTGTCTTGTTATATTTGCTTTTATTGTTCTGCAATAGTAATGGCAGTTAGGACTGTTTCCTTACTTGTCTCTGGACACATGCAGATGTTCATGCAGGTAGCTAGGGAAGCAGCTCATTTGCTACCAGGAGTACCAGCCTGTGTGAATGCTCTGACCCTACAGTAGATTTCAGCCAGTTTTCTCCTGTTTCACTAAGCATAAGCTACTTCAATCTTTTATGTAGTACTGCGTAAGAGCATGTAAGTGAGAAAATAGGTAATATTAACTTATTCGTGTGCTTGTGGAGTAATGGTACTGCACTGGCTTCACAAGAGCAATGCTTGGTCCTGAGAGTAAGGAGATCAGACTGGGATCCACAGGCTGGAGTTTTCTACAGGGCATAGAGGAGTGTAGGCGGTATCCATGAGCTTATGAAGCTCCCTTAGACCCTGTGAAAGTACCATGTGCTGTGCTTATCTCTGTGTTCCTAGTTATTAGCTCCGGGTGATTTAATAACTGTCGAGTTATTGCTCCATACTATGATCAGTATGATATACTGTTCATGTGCTATCAGTGTGGGACATCTGGGCCGTTTAGGGACACACAGAGCTATCAGCAGTGGGCTAGGTTAGATGGAGGGCTTGAGCTAACTCTGCTGAAGGCGTTATGAGTATTTCCCATGACTCTGATTTGAAGCTAGATAGAAACATACTTTGGCATTAAATTTATGCATACTTCTTAGAAAGTGTCCCTGCAAGACAGAGATGAAACACAATGTTGGAGGAGCGCTTAAGAAACTTGTACAGCTGTGGTCAGTGTTACACTTAAGACTGTTCTTTCAGACATACAAGCTGTCCTGTTCAAACTCTGTTTACAGTAGGACCTCTTTTTTTCTAAGGCAGGTGGCAATTTTGGTGATTTGTCCTTTCAGATTCTTTTCCTCCTCCGACTGTTGTCAAATACACTGAATTATTACACAACTGCTGCATTTGTTGTGCTGCTAAACGGCTGCATTTATACGTACAAAAAGCCCAGTAGGTCTGAAATGATCTCTCTTTCTCCATGGCAGGAGCAGTGGCAGCAGCAGGAAGTATATACTAATAATACCTCTGGAAGAGAGAGGAAGAGCAAGTATGCCTGTATGTATCACTTTGCACACTGACACTCCTTCCAAGGGAATTGAGGAAATAAGCCAATTAAGCTTGCAAAAGGCAGTGTTAGTTGAAGATCCTTCTGTCTGATTCTGCAAAGGTTTAACCAAACCTCTCAGTCTGGCAAGAGATTCACAGAATCACAGAATCACAGAATAGTAGGGGTTGGAAGGGACCTCTGTGGGTCATCTAGTCCAACCCTCCTGCCGAAGCAGGGTCACCTAGAGCAGGCTGCACAG
>Ga0181612_119527_pt1 | contig 14896 bp, 10 predicted proteins | sample HoacroProtozoa21_FD_119630 | JGI IMG/M metagenome (GOLD analysis project Ga0181612, IMG submission 119630) | Hoatzin crop microbial communities from Cojedes, Venezuel. Combined Assembly of Gp0051906, Gp0051904, Gp0051908 | reverse complement strand
CCCAGGGATTCTACCAAATCTAAGGCGTCTGTGTGAGCTCAGTTTCCCCACACTGTGGCCCTGTATCTGCTGGAGGAGAGTTCCTTTATTCCTCTTGGGCTCACAGATTTCTCCATTCTGTTTCAGTAACACATTTCCCTCAACACCCAGGAGATGGCATCAGCACGTAACAACTTTCTTTGATCTTTTTCTTATCAGAGCATATTATATTTTCTCCATTTCAGAGGTTGCATTGCTGTACTAAATTCACCCTATTCATTTCAACTAAGCAATTTATTTTAATATTCCAGGTTATTATACAGCAAGTTTAAGTATGTTCAATGTTCTTACCCTCCTTGTGCTATGAAGCTGATTTAATTCTTCAGTGTTACAAAAATTTAGAAAAACTGTAAAATCCAGTAGTTTCTCTATTTAGAGTAGTTTTCGTACATACATTCTTTTTTATAACTAATATTTTTCAGCTAACACTCTTGAAGGCAGACAACAGAGCAGGAGATGGAGCAATTAAAGAACAAGACAGATGATGCACATATAGAAAAATGCATATCTGAATCATAAGATTAATAAAACACTGCGTTTGGTGCTTAGAGTCTTGAAGTTAATTAGGAAATTTGTTCTCTAGAACTTTTCATTTTCTGGTATGAGTTTATTTTACCTAGGATGAGTAATCTCTTTCAAATTCATCTTCGGTCCTTAGTTCAGTTGTAAGGTGTAATCTAGTCTGCTCAGAAAAAAGGAGTGTTTGTCAGCCTCTGACATTTCCACCTCGGCAGGGAGAAATGACAGCTGACTGCAAAGGGTTGCTGAAGGATCTCCTGATCCTCAGTGACGAAGTCAGAAAATGGCCGGTGAAACACAATGTCAATAATTGCAAAGCAAGGCACAATCATTTACAAAGGTGTACTCTGAGCTAGCTGTTAGTGCTCAGGAAAGATCTTGGAGTGACTCCGGGGAGTCTTCTGCAAATGCTAGCTCCGTGTTCGTTGATGTCTCAGAGTCTTTAGGTGGTGTTACGATGAAGTGATGAAGAGGGCAGAAGACATGCTTGTGCAGCTCTCTACTCCACTGTGTGCCTGCACCTTGAGTATGTGTGCAGTTCTCATCCCTATGTCAGAAAGGCAGGAACAGATTTGAAGAGGTCTAGAGAAAGGCAGCTAGAGTAACTGAGAGCTGGAATGGTCTCCACACCAGACAAAGCAGGCTGTACCCATTCAGCCTGGAACAGATACATGAGCATCTATTAAATACATATAAATGCAAGAATGGCGTAGGAATAGGAGTTGCAATGACTATCGGCTATCTCTCACAATCTGAAAAAGGGGAGCTAGTAAGCATGATGATGTGAAAGGAGATACAAAACAGACTGTGTTTTTCTTTCATGTGAAGTAAGACTAAATTACATAACTCTTGCACAACGTACTTGGTGGCTGAAAGTATTAGTAAATTCAATCTGTGGTTAAAGAAATTCATGGAGGAAGTCCAAGAAAAGTTATCATGCACAAAGATTCACCAGAAGCCCTCGGGCAGGTGAGTTCCCAGCTGTGGTAGCTGGGAAATACAGCAGTTAAAGGAATAAACTTGTCTTTTCCTTTATTACACTTTGTTCTCAAGTGTATTTTACTGGACACATTCAGAGAGAGTTAATGGGTAGATGGACCTTCTCTGTCAAGCCTCCATACCACAACACAGAGGCACAGGGGAACTGAGATCCTAGATGGAGGTGGCAACTTGGGTGCATTGGCCACAAGCACGACTGGAGAGCTGCCCTCTGCCTCCGCTGTGTGCCACCACCTACTTTTTGGAGGGATCTTCCATTGCTGAATAAGACTCAACACACCTCAGTTGGCCAGAGCTCCTTCCACTGTGCCATTTGCCCATGCCCACCCCAGGCCACACACACGTCCTGCTCTGCTGGAGACACTTGCTGTGAAAGCCTCCAAGATACCCCCCTGCCTCCTGCTCTCGTGGGCCTCCAGTTGTTCAGGGTTGTGTTGTTTTTGATTCCTGCAGGAAATTGCATGGAAAGTTTTCACTTTTCATTTTTAAACTGTTGTCTTCTACACTGCAGAAAATGTAACACGGTTTATAATATAATATATTGTAATTGATTATACAATTTAAGAATCAAAATCACACTACATTGTGCCAGAACAAAATGCTTTCATTGGCTGCTTTGAATTTTCCCCTCAAGAATTATCCATGAAGAATATATAAATGTTTGGTTTCTCATTCCTATTGGGACTATTTCAAGATCTCTAAAAATCTTTGTGCTAAAAAACAATTCCTCTCTTCTACACTGCTCTGGTTAGCAGAGCCCTATTAAACCCACATGGAGCAGAGCTGTGTCCTTGGCAGGCAAAAGGATCAGATATTGCCTGGAGCTCACTAGGGATTTAATTCTTGTTATTAATTTTATATAGAAGCTGTCCAGATACTACAAAGAAAGGGCAGGAGCATGAACCCCGCAAATAGATCATCGGCAAAAATTTATTAGCAGTAACATATGTTGCAAAGGGAGAAGAGGGTCTGATGCGTCTGGCTTTTGATTCCACCCAGTATTTCTTTTAGTCTTTGACACAAGGAAAGGAAAAGACAAATAACGGAGATGTGGATCACCAATGCCTCACTGCGTGTTGTGCCGTTAACAAGAAATTACCATTGGTTTAGAAGTATGAGATTTTTTTCTTCAATAATTTTTTTCCTGTTGACAGCCAGGTTTGTAGCCTGCAACAGTAAACCAGGACAACTTCAACAAGCGTGGTCATGTGGGATTCACCCAGTGGGGGTCCTCACCCATCAGAGGCCCTCACAGGTGTCAAACAAGATGCGCACAAGAAGTAAGTGTATTGAATTAAAGCAAGACCTGAATTAAAAGTAGAATTAAAAGCAGAATTTAAAGCAAGCAAACACATAAAAATTCCCATAGCGACAGGATCTTGCCTTGAAAGCCTTATTCCTTTGTATCATTTGTAGAGGTGTTTCTTTGGTGGTTTTTTTCCTTTTTTTTTTTTTCAGCGGTATCTGGGGGAACACAGCTATGTTTTTGTGTTGAAGATATAAACGTATGGAGCAGAGTCCATAAGGAACAATGTTCAGGCCCTGGACCCACATCTTTTCTTCTGGAAGGCTTCTGCAACAAGATCTCTGTGCAGAGCACTTCCTGAGCATCATACCCTATGCTCTGCTGCCTGGGCTTTGCACCCGTGCAGCTGCAGAGAGAAGCAAAGAGCTTCATCTTTGACACTGCCACACACGACATTTATTGCGCTGTGAGAACTAAGGTCTGGTACAGATGCTAGGTACACACTGCAGGGCTCTGCTACCTCTGCTCTGAGCAGCTTAAGCCAAAGTAAGACACTGGAGCCCATGAATGTTGTCTTTGTGTTCAGCCCCAGTGCAAAGACACCTGGTGCTTCAGCCTAAAAGCAGCAGTACACCAGCATCAACAGCTGAACCTGCCTCTGGGAGGAAACAACTCACAGACCAATAGGATTTTTCATGGACAATGGAGCAACAGAGTCATGTCCCACACTGCCATCTGCCGTCCTGGTCCCCCCATCTCCACACCCATCTGACAGTGCAAGCAGGGAGCTCTGAGCACTGCCCAGATTCCAAGGATTCAGGACACCACAACAAGCCTAGGACATATCTGGGGGTGTCACTCCTGGCCAGGTGCCCTGCCCATGTGCACTGGGGGCATGGGTATGGCCAAGTCATGGAATACAAGAAGTGTATCCTTGCACAGAGCAGATTCCCTGGTCCAGATCCCAACAAGATTTCACACTGCTTATTCTGTAGGTCCAGTGGTGGACGTGGAGACCTTCTGGCCTACCTGCAGCTCTGGAGGAGAGCCATCTTCCCCATGAGCAGTCCCCATGGACAAGTCACAATTACCCTGACACTGGCAAAAATAGCTTCACACCTCTTCCGAAGCAGTTTGCCTGCAGGATCAGTCTCTAGTCAAGTATTTTTTGAAATATTTTGAAAACGGAGCCAGAAGATCATTTAAATGACTGGGGTTTTGAGTGTGGGGTTTTTTTTCCCCTTCTTTTTTTCTTTGTTACAGTAGCAACAGTTAATAGCAAGTTTACATGAATGATTCGTGGTTTTCAATACAATTAAACTATACATGGAATCTTACAGGAGTATTGTGAAACAAATTAAACCGTGATTGCTCTTCCAATTCACACGTAATGATTCATTAGTTCTTATCAAAGCAAGTGCAGTGAGTACAGGCCCACACTCCTAAAGTAAATCAATTTTGATGGCTTTAATGTGGTTTTTGCATCCACGTGGATGTTGCTCATTAGAGTGACTTGTAAGTAGGTATCATGGTGATGTGCCCATGGATGCCCCAAATCTTGCACCTGTGCAAAGTGGACAAAAAATAATGCTGTCCTTAGGTGCTTTTGCATCTGATGGAAGTGGCAAAGATTTAGTGGGAAAACAGAGAATTGGGTCTGAGGATCCCAAAATGCAATACATAATGAAATATTCAAACCTACAGCAACTGGTACAAATATGTATTCTGAGAATACGAGCTTTTTGCCAGGCCTGGATTTACAGGGAGGGCCTGTTTGCTGTGCATTGGGGGGGATGTGGGTGACGGCAGCTGCCTACCTGCAGATCAGGGCTGTGTCCAGAACAGCTTTGATCCTTTTGTTGAGTCACTTTTTGCTCTGATAGTTTCTGCATTTCACTGAGACCCGAGCTCATCAGGTGTGTCGAAGGACTCACCATCCAAGCCTGGATCATGTCCATGTTTCAGCAACAGATGGTACAGAGAGCCCTGGGAGGTTGGACAGGCCAGTCCACTCCTTTAGTGGGCTAAACCCAACCTGTAACAGCTCAGCTCCCCTTCCTCCACAGAAAGTCTCCTCCTCTCACCGAGAACTTTAAATTTCTGACAGCCATCTTGACTCTTCCTGTATTTAAAAGTGGAAGCCTTTTCCCCAGCATCAACCCTGACTCTAGCTCAATGACTCCGAGCGCAGCATCAGCTGTACCGGGCGGTCGTACAGCTGCCTGCGCTGGACACTGCAGTGCCTGCGCTGGACACTGCAGTGACTGCGCTGGACACTTAACGCAATGGCAAGAGCTGCAAAATGTGCACTTCTGAGTGCATGAGGTGCTTTTCCGTTGATTTAGAGGGGCTCCCCAGCTGTCTGGAAAGCAGCTGCAGCTATATGGAGGTAACTCCTTTGAAGTGCAGAATTAGAACATGTAATTAATAATCCCTTGCCAGGGTGATGCTCTTGCACAACTAAAAACTAATCCAGAGCGTGTTTCTGCCTCCCTGCAACTTTTAATCTTCCACAAACGCTGCTGGGAATGTTTCTATGGTTACCTCCTAGAATATCAGTTTGCCAACATCAGATCATTTCCATCTCGGAACCTAAAATCAGGCTAGTTTTTTAGCCATGCTGAACTTTAGGACTGATTTTTAGACTCCTGAAGAGCTGGAGGTGTAAAGCTCAGATGCGAATACACCACCATTTTTGTAGTGCCTGTCAGAACTTTAACAGCGATGTAGAACACAGTCACAGCAAGAGAAGGGCAAAATATCCAGGGTTTCATGTCCAGAAATTGTGGTGTCCAGAATTGTGGCAGCTCACACAGATGCTCTGGACATGACCACAGCAAAAAAGACTCCCAGTCGTTTAATTAGGTTATCTCCAATCACAGGCTCTGGAATTGCCACCAGGAAGGAGAGCAGAAGGACACCTTTTTAGCAGTGAAAGCAGTAAGACTGAGTATTTGCCGCCAGTAGCTACGCGTGCTCCTCCGAGGGGTAAGCCATTTGCAAACATGGCAGTGGATGAGGTGTACATCCCGCCTCAATATATTTTGAGGATAAGGAGAAGTGGGAATTTTGATGCTGCCTGGGCTACTGCATTTCTGCATTCAACAGCTAATCATAGTAATACATTTCCTAAGCCAAAACTTTTCCTGACCTGAGTTTGAATGCATGAGCAGAACTGAAATATATCCCTTTAAGTGCGGTTTGTATTACTGAGTTGTATTAGAAATATGCTGTGAATATGAGAAAGAATGTGAAACCTCATTGTCAGCTCTAAGCAGAACAATCACGTCTTTTTCTTTTCAGACCAGGGAGGTCATGTTGCTGTTAGTCACAAAAATAAGCTTTTTCGAGTCAGCAGCTTTGCCTGATCTGTCGAAAATGTCACAACTTGCTTGTAAATATTCCAAAAGCCAGAAGACTTTGTTTCAAAAGCCAATTATGGCAGCTGACTGACAACACTGTACTCACTTATCACAGCATCCAAAACACCTGGCCACTTAAAAGCAACAAAGGGAATGGCTAGGGGCATTATAAATCTTGCAGTGCCCACATAACAAACAAAATTATTCTTATTAAGCATAAAATTTTATCATAGTACAAGGACCCTAATTCTGACCCAAATGGAATATTATTGTTCCACCAGCAAATTCAAAATGCAAGCACAACACAAAGTCATTTTACAACAGGGGCATAAAAATTATAGATATGTAGTTTCAGGACATATCCACATCGCAATGACAGTATTCCCAGTGCCAGTGCAAAACAAAAAGTTTGAGGCACAGAACGGATTTCTGAACACATCTAGAGAAAGTTCTTTAAAACGTTTCAACTACCTCTGCAGCTCAGAGCCTTTTAAAATACCTTCAGTAAAAAGCAAATAGAGTAAAGGTTTAACAAATGCCTAGAGATGACCCTGGGTGTCAGGCTGACCAATCCTGTTGCTAAAGGCATAAATTATCACTTTACCTAGATATTCACAAGTGACCTAGGACCCTGCTAGGAAACCCAAAGGACTAAAAAAAGGGAGATCTGCAGAAAAGACCCCAAAAGAGGAGTTACCAGGCCCGACTCCATATTCCCAATGGAAAAGAGCTCAACCACTGGGCTGAAGCTTTAAAGAGAACTACAAAACCTTACCAGAATCCCTTTCCAGAATTGAGGCTTGCCTGAATCCCTTTCCAGAATTGAGGCTGAAGCATCCCATACACACCAATGAAGGCTGCCCACGCAGCCTGGGAGCCAACTGCAGAAAGCCTCTTTAGGACCCTTTCCGTGGGCTAAATACTGAGACCATTCAATTGCAGAGGAAGGGGTGTGTTCTTAATAACGAAGTAAAGAATGCAGTAACGAGGAAATGTGGGGAGCCTGTGAAACCTCACCGGGTCACAGGTGGTGCTTGGTGTGAGCAAGCCTCGCCGACCGCAGGCGCTGCCCAGAGCTCTGCGTGCAGACATGCTTCCTGCTACACCTCTGGGGCGAGCTGCGGGACGAGGCAGAAGCAGCGCAGCGGGTTCCCGGGTGTGAGCGTGGGATGATGCGAGCTCCATCCCTGGTGTGGATCTCTGGGGTGGGGGTGAACACCTCGGGGGCCTCGTGGTGCTGGCAGGAGGGGTGCGATGCCCAGGCAGCCCTGCAGCCTGTGCTGTGCAAGCTGCAGACTCAGGGCTCACCAAGCCTTGGGTCATGCCCAGCGTGGCCAGAGCCGTCGAGTCTCTACCCAAGTCTGAGCAAAAGCTCTTGAGTCTCAAGAGATCCTCACAGTGGGCTCACTGAATCCCCACCACCAGCGCTGAGACAGCCACATCATATGGTCTAAGTACATTCCAAGCCAGTGAATTACACTGTAATTGCCTTGTTATCCAATTAGCAAAGCCCAGATGATTTCTCTGTGTCAAAGAGAAATCCTTGCATGCATCCTCCTCCTCCCGTTCCCGTCACAGCAAGGCTCTGGCAGGGCTGGTGATGTCCTGCTCGGAGCTGGCACAGACACGGAAGGACTCTGGGCACGCTTCGGTGTGCATGCTGTCCTGCTCCCAGTGGCAGAGAGGTTTTGTCTGGGCGTGATGCTGAGCAACTCGGCAGCACGCCTGGGTCAGGCAGGTCACGGCAATGACGCTCCTGTACACCCTGCAGACCCCGCACGGCTCAGAGGGTAGACCAGCAAGGCAGCATTGAAAAGGATTTCTCTTACTGTACCCTGTTATTCCACTCAGGGACAGCTGTCCTTTCCAGAGAGGAGGGCAGGTGACCCAAATGTTCTCTCCAAGCCATAGAATTGGCACACCACATTTTACTTGTTCCTCAGTTGATTAACTTAAAACAGGGCTGCATGCAGAGTGGTCAGTGTTTGCAGTGATCTCCCGTCTCCCACAGGATGGGGTCCTCTTTTGGGGGGGTTTAAACTGAAGGGTAGGAAGTCAGATAGTGCTGTCCGCAGCCATCGGACACACAGACCATGGCTCTGTCGCAGGAGTCAAGCGAGATTTAAGACAAGCCTCTGCTTTGACGCTGCAAGGCAACACCAGGAAGGCTTATTTTTTTCATAATCTGCGAAACAGCGAGAAACCATGAGGTGGTGCAGAAAAGCAAGGAGGATGCAGGCGCTGGGTCTGTCTGTGCTGTCAGAGACGCTCTGCCGTGGTGCTGGGAGGGAGGCCACGCAGACGTGTCTTTGTCAGAGCACGGGAGCGCAGCCAAAGGTTCATCCCAAGCATTTGTACCAAGCTGTGTTTCTGAGGTTTCATTCCCACAAGACTTTCCTTCTCATTAGTGCTTGATTTGTCATTTTGTGTTACTAACAAGTATCTTAACTGTAAAACTGGAAAAAAAAAAAAATCTTCTGCAGATCTATTTAATAAGACATGGGCACAAATGGCATTACAAGATAATTCCTTAATATGTGAAAATTAAATCTGATGGAGAATTTACGCAATTGAATCACTTATTTATTTAGATGTTCAGAGCACCTATCCATAACAGTGAGTAAATTAAAAATACACAGGCAGGGATAATCCCACAGGATCAAGCCAGTATTAATCTCTCAGCCTCTTGCTGGAGACAGGCTGTCTGAAAGATTTTTTCCTTTCTCAAGTATTCTGGCTCAGTTTGATCCCCATTTTGCGTGAGGCAAACATTTGGTATTTCTATTAAGTCCCTGTTATTAAACCACAACCAGCCTGTTGTAAAACTCAGCCCTTGGAACTACACAATGAGATATGGTTTCCTCCTCTGGCTGCGGTGTGCCAGGGACGTCTCTGGGGAGCGAAAGAAAATGCAACGTTTTTAAATAGACAGGTTTCTTTCTTTCCCTGGCTTTTCAATAGATACTTGAAGGCAAAGGAAGGAGTTTCAGGCTCCATGCCAGATTCCGTGTCTATAGGAACCCAGCCCGTTTGCTTATTTCCCATAAAATAAAGATTAATGAAATACGATTAATTCTACTTTTTTTATTATTGCTGCACTGACGCCACTTCATTCTCTCAGCTAGGTAGGCAAACAGCCTGTTCCAGAGAATGAGGAAGGGAAATGCCCAGTGAAGAAGTTTTAATGCCACCTGTAGGCAAATTCAAAATTTCACCTCAAAGTGCTAATCTTTTCTTTATGGCTTTAATGACAGTATACTCTTTGTTCGTGGCAAATACTGCCATGTTTATTTAAAAACCAAGCATGTAAAAACCCTGAAGTGTTTCCGGTAAAAAGAACCCGAATATTTTATTCATTCTGAAATGTTTCCTCAGCGTTGCAGAGAGCCTGTAATTAAGGTGTTGCTACCTGCGGCTGCAGGGCTTCCTGCGGCACAGGGCTCCGAATTCAAAACCCCTTTAAAAAAGAAAAAAGGTCTGGAGAGATTTGCTGTTAGCCTAGCAGGAGTCACCCAGCAGATACTTTATATTTCAGCAGAATCAACAGCAGCTGTGGAAGAGACAAGGGAGCCAACGTTCCGTTAAGGACTAATGCGATCACAGCAGAATTCAGGTTGGAGGGGTCCTCGGGGGGTGTCTAATCCAACCTCCTGCTCAGAGCAGGATCAGCTTGAGGTCAAACAAGGTTGCTCAGGGCTTTTATTCGATCTGTTCTTGAAACCCCCAAGGTCGGAGGTTGCCCAAACCCAGACATAGACATCTGCCCTGCATGGGGACACCGAAGTGTTGGTGTCTTAACGCAGAGCCAAAATCCGCTCTTGGCTCCATGCAGCAGGCTTTCGCTGGGGCTTTTCTCTCTGTCTTGTACTGGCAAGGTTTATATATATATCCCTGGGTATAGTCAGGTCCTGTTTGAGAGCTTTGCTCTCTTAAAGGCTCCACAAAGACCTGAAATAATCAGGCTCTGTATAAATGGCTCTTAATTCAGTTACTTAATATAATTAATTTAGTTAAGAGCACAGACTAGATGGGCTTATTGCTCTCAGAAGGAAGAGTTAGGGCTCATACCACTGAAAGTTTGGACATTGACAGTGTCAGCATTTCTTTTAGAGCTTTATCTCCTGCATCCCCTTTTACTGTCAAGGGAGAGAAACTGAAAGTCCGGAACAGAAATCACCTATCTGGTCCTTGCCCAGGCTCCTGATGCAGTGCACCAAGCCATCTGTGTTGTTTTCCTGTTGAGGGCACAGAAGCATTGCTGGTGCTTAGCTGCAAACATCTTTACTCTCCTCATTCAGGAGAGCAAAAAAAAAAAGGACTTTTTTCAGTTTCCCATGTTCAGCTAATGAGCAGAAGCGCAGGAGCTGGGAGAGAGCATAGCCAGACAGCTAGCCCAAGCCGACCAGTGGAAGTATTCCATAACCATAGACGTCATGCTCAGTATATAAATGGGAGTTGGCCGGGGGGCAGGAACCCTTTTCCGTGAGTTTGAAATTTTACTTTTCCATGAGTTTAGTCTATTTCCGCAAGTTCAGCGAAATCCGTGAGTTGCATGATTGCTGCTCGGGGACTGGCCGTGCAATCGGTCATAAGGCGGTGAGAAAAAATTGTATTGTGTATTGCTTATTTTGCATATTCTATTCTTCTTCTTCTTCATTCCTTTGTTGTCTTATTAAACTGTCTGTATCTCAACCCATGAGTTTCAATTTTTATCCATTCTCCTACCCCTCCCACTGTGGGGGGGAAGGAGCAAGTGAGCGACTGCATGGTCTAGTTGTCAGCTGCTGGGTTAAACCATGACATCTCCCCAGGCTGGGACTTGTCTCTGGAGCATGACACACTGCCTCATAGGTGCAGGATGTACCCAGGACCTCACATGGCCTGATGACTGTTTCCACCTCTTTGTGGGGTGGGAGGGATCCTGAGAAGAGTTTCTGCTGTAGAGACGAGGCCAGATCTTCACATAGGACCTTGCTCATCCTTTGGTCTCTGCCATGAGCCTGGGATCACTGCAATCTCAGAGCTGGAGCCCATCTTCTAGCTCTCCTGGCCATCAGGACCTCTTCCCGGATATTCACGCAGTTTGGCTCCCTGCCTCCCTGGGGGTAGATCCAAGCCTCCTGATACATTTTTCCCCAAGGAGAACAAAGTGATTTAGAGGTCAGGGAATCACAACTTTGAAACACTTCAGTCTCTTGCTCCCCCTGGAAGGTGGAGTCATTATAAAACCCAGCTCCTGATAACTCATCCTGACAAAACAGGGAAGGTTTTGGTTTAATTACAGTTGTTAATTAATTTTATCACTGCAGAATCTGCAGCCTGATTGGAAAAGGGAAATTACGGTTAATGAATGCCTCCCATCTCCCAACACCGGGTGGACAGTTTGCAAGGTAAGGCATTCACGCTCCTGTCCTTGGCTAGAAGTGCCTGGCGTGCTCCCCCAGCTCCTCTTCTCTGAAAAACCCTCCAAGCTGGGCAAGCTCAGGCTGCCAAAGAATCCCCCTCCCTCTTTGCTGTGGGTCTTTGCAATGACAACAGAAGGCAGGCAGTGAACAAACCGGTGGGTAAAGGTGTTTGGCAAAGCGGCTGTGCAGTAGCATCAAGGCTGCATGGATCAAGGTCTTGTGAAGGACCCTTGGGGGTCCTGCTGCAAAGGAAAAGAGAGATGGGTTCAAGTTCTGCTTCTTTTCAGGCCATAAAACTAAATAGTTAGTGCTGCTTGTGGGAGGCTGCATCCTCACGGTGAGTGAAGGTACCACCTTTCCTAGGAGAGCAGAAGAAAGTCTTGGTTCTCAAAATAACTAGCAGCAGCAAGTCCTCTGCATGCAGAGAGCTGGCAAGGGGGAACTAGATCTTCTGCAGGAGCCACTGTCTCCATCACAGCCTGTCCCTGTGCCAAGCAGATGTGAGACCAAAGTGTGGGGAGGCCAATTTGGTCATTCTTCTTGTCCCATACAGTCCCTTTGGCTTCCTCTCCTCTTTGCTAACTGAAGCAATGGGGTCTCACCAGTCTGGTTCTTGCTTTTCTTCTTTGCTGCAATGGTGGAAGGTTTATCAGCCACCGTTTCTGTTTCCTTATAATGTCCCTTTAGTTCTGTTGCCCTCTGCTCCTCCTTCTGGCTCCAATAAACCTCTCCTTGCAACACCCACTCTTTCCCATTATTCCTTGTTTACTAGAAATGTACATATTTATTGCATTTTATCTTGTTTTATCTATCAGGTCTTACAGTCCCTATTCATTGTTGCTGCTTCCCTCCTAACTCCCACCCATTTATCTGCCTCTGTTATTGCATCTGCTCGAGTACAATTTGATTATCTTCTGTCAGTTCTCATGCCATCCCCGTGCTCTGTGCTGTGACTCGATGCTGCAGAACAGTTGGTGTCCCAAAATCATCATTACCTGAGTCATGGTGGAGACAGGAAGAACTGGAGACAGTTCTCTCTTCCCTACTTGGTGGGCAAATGGAGTTAATGTTTAATGAGTTGTCTGTCATTGGGGGCCTAAAATATTCCCAGATATTTTGTTCCACAACTCTGTGCACCCAACAGGCAAACAGCCACAAGAGGTCCATCTAGCTTAGTGTCTCTGACAGTAACCTCCAGCAAATCTTTAGAGAGAAGTTCTGACAAAAGTCAGACATAGAAAATAAATTCCCAAAATAAACCTCCTGTCTTCTGCAGTTCTGCCCATACATCCTCCCACTAACAAACACCAGCATCTTTCCCGCACTTTCCCTTGGGGAACCCTTTTCTCTGGTCAGTGCTTGCTGTAATTTTGAAGTGACACCTCTCTTCCAGGCCTCAGGAGCCCCAGCTCACTGCCACAGAGCTGCTGCCAGTGCTCTCGGGTACCGCAGGGGCAGAGCCCTGTCCTGCATCTGCAGCGTGAACGTGACCCCACTGCTTCACCTCTTCTTTACGGAAGCTCTGGGATGAACATCTCTGCTGTGGAGCTGCCCGAGGCCAGCCAGGGCTTAGACCTGAGCCCTGTGAACAAGCTGCTCTTTCCTCATAGATGCTATCTGTCTCAAAAGACAGAGCGATTGGGAGTGGGGACATGACTTTGCTGGGGAAAAGATAAATCATGAGGCACCTGGAGCTCAGGGAAAACTGTGGGCTTCTTTCTAGGCCACAGATGGCCCTCAGCAGTAAGATGGATCAGAAATGCATCTGCAAGGACTGGCTCGGGCTTTGAGACTACGCCACACTGATTCCATCGCCTCAGCTGCGGCCCCTTTTCCGTCTTTCTCCGTAGCACGGAGCGAGGACGCGCACTGTGGCAGCTGAACGCACCGACGTGACCAGTGCCACAGCAAATGCTGGGCAGCGAGTCAGGAGCCAGCCGGGCCTCTTGACAAGCGCTTGCCTTCCCATGTGGTTTGTTCAGGGCCTTCGGCTACTTTCCTAACTCCAGCTAGGTCATAATGTAATATTCCCACAAGACATGAAGCAATTCAATCACGTAATTAGCTGACTTGTTAGATGGAAGACTTGTGCAATGCAGATTGGTATCAAGCCATAGCTCTGGGGGCAAAGGCAAGGCAACCAAGAACATCTGCTCAGAGGAAGGGCAGCTGCCCACTGACCCTGGGGGCAGGACGGGAGAAAAGCTGCTGGCAGCATTGCTGGCTTTGGCACACATCCGTGGTACGGATGAATGGTGGGACTTGTGATATCCATCTGCAGCTGGCTAGAGCTAGGGCTGCAGGTTGGACTCATTGCTGGGAAGTCTCCGGACTGAATCCAACTCAGTTCTGCTGAACTGGGAGACACTGGGATACACTGGGGAGAGCCAATACCATGTGCCATCCTCAACAGGCCTTAGATCCTTTACAAACCTCTTGTCTCACGGACCACTGACATGCAGCCACTTCTGCTGTGGCTTCTGGCTGCCGGCCAACCATTCCCAACAAGCACATCTAGATGTTAGCAGTAGATGAAGAAAAATCATGTGTTTGGTTGGAGTTAAGGAGAGGGAGGTCCATGCTCATACTCTATTGGAAAGTGGGTGGGATTGAAGCTCTGAAATGGGATCTCTAATTAGGGGAAGCCTCTTAAGGATGTCAGCGTGACGGGCGGCAGACTGTGTACTGCACATCACTGCAAATCCAGCCATAATCTGCTCCTGTGGTGCCCAGAGGAAACATCACTCTAAAAAATCCTTATTCCTGAGTGTCTATAACTACCTGATGCCAGGTCCCTCTGCTCTGCCTAGTCCTCCCCAAAACTGCCGCCATCACTGCTATTGGGGTACAGCCTCCGCCGCATGCCCCAGCGCTCCCCCCTCCGTGGAGCACATTGCCCTCAGAGCTGTGAGCTGCAGCACGCAGCGGCTCCTCTCCCTTTCCAAGACTCAGAAAGTAGGTCAGACTCAGAAAGTGAGAGATCAATGGGTTCCCTTTCATGTTGATGGCTGTGCATAGCGCTATGGGGAGGAAAGCAAATGCCATCCTTCTGTTTCTCTTCTAGGAGCAGGGCAGATGCAGTTTAGCAAGAAAAATACAATAGGACAACGATTCAGTTGCTTGTATTTGAAGGCTTCATGGTCACCGTGGACTTCAAAGTTTAGACAGCCTCCTGGAGGGGTGCAGCTTAGTGGTAGCAAAGGGAAAAGATGAAACAGTCACTGAGCGAAGGGTAGAGAGCACATAAGTCACTACATGGTGCTGGGCAGAGTGGCTGGCTAGGGTCAGCAGCCAGGCAGGCTGTCACAACTGATGGGTTTGGACCT
>Ga0181612_101367_pt1 | contig 14896 bp, 8 predicted proteins | sample HoacroProtozoa21_FD_119630 | JGI IMG/M metagenome (GOLD analysis project Ga0181612, IMG submission 119630) | Hoatzin crop microbial communities from Cojedes, Venezuel. Combined Assembly of Gp0051906, Gp0051904, Gp0051908 | reverse complement strand
TTGTTCCTGTTTCCCTCTGTTTGCTGTTCTGTTAAACTGCCCTTATCCCGACCCACCGGTTTCTGCCTCTTTCTTTCCATTCTCCTCCGCACCGCGGCGGGGGGAGGGGCGGCCGCGTGGCGGTTTTGTTGCCGGCGGCAGCCGAAACCGAAACAGTCAGAAAACATGCTAGGGGCAACACAGCTAAAAGCACTCCTGAAGCCATGCTGTTTCTCAGCTGCTGTAAGATGGGTAACAGACCCATCTGTACTTCAAGATATATGTAGAGCCATCAATACTTCAGTAGCATGTAATGGGAACTGAAGTAATTGTATTTGCGCCATCTTAGTTGAAGTTTTTAGCTGAAGTACTTCCTGGCTTCAGACTGTAAGTAGAAAATGGGTATCAGGAATATATATTTATATTATTGGAAGTTTTACTTCCAAATATGTGTTTACAAAAGAGCTACAATAGTGAGCGCAAAAAACCAAGAACAAAACAAGAACAAAGAGGAGCGTATGTAGTTTCCAAATACTGCCGTTAACTGGAAGAACCTTCAGTTTCTATTATTCACATTAACAGAATCCAATGCAACCTCAGTACAGATCAAGCTCACACTACGCAAGGCCTTGAAAAATAAACTAAAAAAATTAATAAATACTTAAATACATAAAACCAGACAACTCTAAAAAAGGATGTAACATAATTTGGTGGTGTTTAAGAGGTATCAGGGTACAATCATATAGATGCATGGACTATCCATGTGTACAGTTTTCTAGAGTGATACCTACGGATTTCAGCTGCTTAATTAAGCCTTAAAAGGTATGTAAATGCCAGGTCTGTAGAGGCCAGTATGGCATTCCATGACAAGCCTCTTTCTTTTTCACTTCTGCAGACATTATACCAGGCCACAGTTCTCTTCTTTATCTCTAGTTGTATCACTCACTTTTAGACAGAACTCTGTGTGGTCAGTAAATGGGAGTAAGTTTGCATGCAGAATGAACAGAGCCTTTGCTTGCTTCTCTCCTCAGTGCACAGACTACCAGAGTTATGCCAGAAATCATAGTCTGTAAGAGACAGAGCCAGTAAAGTTCTGAAGGAAGCCAAAAGAAAAGTCACAGACCTGTTGCTGCTGCTCCTAGAGAAAACACGTACATGAAGCTGAAAATAATATAGTAATAGCTGACCAACCCTCTATCTTCCTACATCAAAATTACAAGACATTAGTCACCTACTTTAAAATTCATATTATTTAGTTACACAGCATTTGTAACTTCTGGGGTAGATATTCTAGAGATACGATTGCAAATCAGTTTGTGTCAGTCTTATATGCTTCTTAGAAACTATCTTGTAAAAGTACTAACAATTTGGCAATTATTTTATCTAGAATTTTAATCAAGAAAATAATATTGTGTTTTACTATCAAAAAATTTGGTTTTGTGTGTAATAATTCCCCACAGGCTGCTTGCAGATCTCTAGACTGCCAGGCCCATTACTCTGCAGGCTAGCATAAAAATGAGGTTTTAATGTATTGGTCCTAACTGTTAGAGACAACAGCATTTTACAAGACAGACATTGTTTCTGCCGCACCCTAATAATATAAGTTGTGCTTCAAATTCAAGTATGGAACCTTGGCCCACATTCTGCAGAAGCTTTATTCATCCTTGGAGCATATTTAGAGTCACAGAGGCGGATTACTGAGAAAAAAAGTGTTTGCCACTGAAATGGGAGATCAGTAGAAGAAAAGAACAAGAACACTGCACATAAGTTTGTAATTAGGGGCCTGATTCTGCAATAGTCTGAGTATTTCCTGAATGGTTTGGTGCTGAGTACCTTTAACTCATCAAGTGATGTCATTGGTTTAGTTTATTTAACAACTCATCGCTGCGGTGAGAGGAATGAACAGAAGGTTGTTTAACAGGAGATGTGTTTCAATTGCTATTCAAAGGCAAAAAATCAAGTGTCAGACAACTGGAATTTTTTTGTTGGGACTGCATGCGTCCTGTGCCAGCCAAGGCATTAGAGCTCCTCACCTGAAGCAGAGGGAAGGCCACTTCATGAATTAAATGGCTGGACAGATGCCCAGCAGCTATGCATATAGAGTGAAAGCTATAGACTCACTTTCACACTCAAAGCACCCTCAAAGCATTAAAGTATGTTGCCCAAGCCACAGAGCCACTTTTCTTGATTTTTTTTTTTCTTGATTTTAAGGATAATGTGCAGCTATGTTGGTTGGGCTTGAAAACTGTCCAGGTTGGCTCAGAATTTGTTTTGCTTCAGCTGTCTAACATGAAAAGAATTCTTCCCTCATATATCTGTATCTTCAAGCATGCTGCCTTATCAAGCATTATGTGTTTACTCATGAGGATGAGTAAGATTGTGCTATGTCCTAGAAAGTCCAGATCAACAAGTTCATAGGAACATTGGATCAAGTTGGTATGATCATCTAGTTGTATATGAAGGAGGAAAGAAACCAAGAAATTGTAGTTTATTAATTACCTCTGGTGAGGCGTAAGTTCAGCTTTCCAGGAGTGAAACATTTTTCCTCGTTGATTTAAATAGGACTAGTAAGAAAAAGAGTTTATACTTTTAAACTAGGCTTGTGAATTCTATTAAGGAATTTCCAAACTGTCACACCATCTCCTTGTGTCAGGACAAGATTTTTGGATTCAATGTATCTTTGCTAAAAAGTATTGAAATAGAAGTTAGTAAATGCTGCTTTGTTTGGGAAGGGTCCATTTAAAGTCTTAACAACAAGGAAGGATATAATTTAGTTTTGAAGTCTAACAAACAGCTCTGGAATATCAGGCTTTCTTCAGAGCAATTATTATACGAAATAAACTCATAGTATTAGAATTTAATCATATTCCCGCAATGAGAAATATAGTGTAGTAAACAAATAATGTTTTTCTATTCCTCAATCTTCTATTAATTTTAAAACCTCTAAACTTGGATTGCAAGCTTGCAACTCTGATACTTCTTAAAATCTGATACCAAAGAGTGCGTTTATATTTATAACCATTATTGCCCAAAGCATCATCTTAACCTAATATTTCCATTTCCTTTGCTGAAGTGCAATGGCCAGCAATGGCATACAGTTAGCCAAACTCCGAGGTCTTTTGAGCCCAAGTGAACCTCAAAAGTCTATGCAAGCTGTAAAAACTACAGGATCCTTTAATAACAATTTCCATCTACAAAAGAAAATTTTGGGACATGCAAGTGAGTTCACATTCAAAAATGGTGTCAAACCTTCAAAAGGAACTCAAATTTTTACAGCTAGTCGGAGTGAACAAGATTTATTGACCTTTACTTTAGAAGTCTTTTCCTATTTCTTCCTCTCTCAATTGAGGGATATGAAAATCTACTACATATTTATAATACTTTATTACATACATATTTCATTTCAATCCTCTTGCTAGGTTTCTTTATTTTCAAGGTTTACCTCAAACTACAGTTCATATGAGTTGATATTAAAATAATAACATATGCACATTCCTAAAAGAAATCAAATGTTATATAGAGAAAATTACAAAATGTAATATGAGTCTCCATTATTTTTCATCCACCATTTAAATTTTGAATGAATAGTGGGGTTGATATTATGCATTGTTTGTGAGGTTGTCTACTTGGTATATTTTTGTAAGTGACTACAGATAGTATCCACAGCCAAGGTAACAACTATCTGTCTAGCCTGGATTTTTAGCTCTCCTTGTTACAAGCCTGAAAACACTTGAAATTACTTTTGTGAGACTGCAATGAAGAGGACAGATGTTGAATTCTCTCTTTCTACAGTGTGAAAAATCCTCACAATCTCATATGAATCTCTCTTTAGACATTTAATTCAAAAGTTTTTATTACCTTATGTTGTTAGCAGATGATTGGAAATTGTGGGTGAAGTACTGTTGATTTTCTTACAAATATGGTCCCCTATTATCTATTATTAAGAAGAAAAGATGATATTTGTCTTTGGGATCAGAAGGTTGATGTTCATTCAATTTCTTATGGAATAAGTCACAAGGGTAATGTTTTTTTATAGGATCAAAATACAGTATTTTTTAAAATTAAATCAGACCCCTGATTCTGCAGATATCTGGCTAAGTTAGAATTCCAAAATTTTATCCATTCCTTTCACTGAAGTGTAAATCACCATTACTCTGTTTCATATCATCTCTGAATGCTTTTATAGCTATACAAATCAAATACAAAAAATAATTTTCTCTTCAAAACTTCACTCAGGAATGACATTTTTTTACTTTATTCTTGCTCCATATGAAGAACTTCCACGGGAAATCATATATTTCTGCACTTACCTTACAAAAAACAATAACAAAGTATGAGTCATTGAAGAGTTCTGATCCTGGACACAATTATGTTTTCTCAACTGTACACCAAATGATTTGATGACCATTAGATTTAGAACACAAATGACTGCAATATAAAGGGCATATTGCAAATCCAAAGGGCAAGCAAATGAAAAACAGGGACTAATGCCATTCTAATCATTGACTTGTTTGATATATATCACATGCTGTGATAGAGTTTCTATTATATAAGACTCTAAGCAAATCCTGAGCTTTCTTAAATAATATAGAAACAGAATTCTACAGATTCTTTATTTGGAACCAAATGCCCTTGCTCTGTATATTACTTGATTTTGTGTGACTCAATTATTTTTAACATTTTCTTAAAACAACAGCAAGAAAAGGCACTAAAATGCAGTATGTACAGTGGCACAGATGCTATGTCATATGTTATGTTGTTATGTTATCACAGAATCACAGAATCTCAGAATGGTAGGGGTTGGAAGGGACCTCTGGGGATCACGTAGTCCAACCTCCCTGCCACAGCAGGGTCACCTACAGCAGGCTGCACAGGACAGTTCACAGATGATACGAAGTTGGGAAGAATGGTTGATACGCTGAACCACAGAACTGCTACTCAAAGCTACTTTGACAAGCTGGAAACAGAAACTTCATGAAATTTGACAAAGGCAAACACAAAGTCCTGCATCTGTGACAGAAAAAGCCCAGGCAATGGCAGACGTCAGCACGGACTGGCTAAGAAGCAGCTTTGCAGAAAAAAACTTGAAGGTTCTGGTGGGCAGAAAGCTGAATGCAAGCCAGCAGTCTGCTGGCCAGCAAAGGACAGCTGCATACTGGGTTGTACCAGTAAGACTGGCCAGCAAATCTTCTCCTGTATCTGGCAGCCCTGAGATCACATCTCACAGTTTTGCATTCCCCATTACAAGGAAAACACTGACAAAGTGGACCAAGTTCAATGGAGGGCCATCAAGATGACAGCAGGGCTGAAGCACATGACATACAAGGAGAAGATGAAAGACCTTGGTTTGTTCAGCCTTAAGAAGAGAAGGTTAAGGGAGTAGGAGAAATCTTCTTGCTGCCTAATGGGAGGATATAAAGAAAATTGAGCCAAGTCTTTTCAGAAGAGCACAATGATAGGACAAGAAACAATGGAAACAAGATGCAAACCAGCAAAATCCATTTAGATGTAAGGACTTACTATTTTTTTTAACCACAAGTGTAGTCAAGCACTGGAATAGGTTGCCCACAAAGGTTGTGGAGTCTGCATCCTTGGAGATCAACCTGATGTAGTTGCACATGCTCTAAGCAGGAGGTTGGTCAAAAGACCTCCAGAGGTCCCTTCCAATCTAACTTACTATCCGGTTACTATGTTGTGTAGGCCATTGGTGACTACAGTAATGACCAATAATATTGCTGACCTGGCAAGCTTCATTTGTGCCAGAGTAGACAGTCTACATCACTGGGACTTGTAATAGGGAGAGATCAAAGTCTTGTGAGATGGGCAGCAAAGTGTCCTAAAGGTCATGGTAGGCATACAACGATAACAAGCATTTTTTGCTGTGGTTACACTCACGCCAGTGTTCAAAAAGTCCAATATCACAAATAAGAGAGTGAGAAGTCAAGGAGACTCACTGTTCTGTTTTCCCATCTCCGGGTTGGTACCCATGTTTACAAACTCATCTGACTTCAAAATCTTTTTTCAAAATCATTTTCAATGAGTTCAGAAGCCCCATTGAGCATTACCTGATGATCCTGCATATATTCTCTTAGAGTTAAGGTGTACAATCTTACTTTCCTCTGAAATATCTTGTAAACCTCTTTTCAACCAAGAGCAAGCAAATGCTAAAAGCCTTTTTTCTATAATATATTTCACATAGCACAAGGCATACAAAATCTAAATATCACTTGAGTAGCAAAGAAAATAAATACATGTCTCCACACTGATCCAGATCAAAAAATCTAAAACAGGAAAGTTGTCTAAGACAAACTCATCTACTTATTAGTGGGTACACCTGGAACACAGCACAAAAGGTGAAAAAAAACAACCAACGCTGATGCATTTGCAACTAGAGAAAAGTGGAAGCCGTATGAGAATAGTAGAATCGTTTAGCTGCCTAGACCTTGAGAGAAAGACTTAAATAAGAGCTTTTGTGGGGGGTTTTTTGTAACATTGCTAACAAACTGACTAAACTTCTTGTAACAGTAAAATAATCATGAAGACTGCCATTCTAAGTACATGCTTGGAACAAGGATAGGCTTCCACATTTGCAAAACACAGTGCCAGAGAAATGGTGTGCAAGGCTGCAAGGTGCTTGAGGACTAAAATCTTGTACATGAGAACAAAAAAGTGGAGCAGCTTTCTCTTAATGCAGTCAGAGGCAACATATGAAACAGTAAGTTAGGTCAGGAGGGAACCCAGGAACTGCCAGCATACTGCAGCAATGAACTATGTCTTTACGCTAACATTAAAACTGACCTCACTCCAAGTGTAACAGAGTTTGAGGTTACTTGGTCATCACTTACAAACAGTCTCCTTGTATTAGCAATTCATGCTGCTTTATAGAAACACAGTATCAAAACATGTGGTGAGATCAGAAGGTAATTAAGAGCTCTCTACATATTTTAAAGTGTCCCCTGTGCCAAATGTGCCCATTCAAAGCAATGGGGGTGACACAGAGAAGACCTAAAGGAACAACACAAAATCTGTCGGTATGCTAATGAGACAGAACACAACTTTTTTCCCTGAAATTAGATGTTAGCCCCAATGTACGTGACAAATCTTACAGGACAAATAGTACTGATGGTACAGCAGTGTAACTTTTCCACATTAATCCGATAAAGCAAATATAACTAATTCAACATGCTCAGTGGTCCATACACTTTCTTATCATCATGTCATAAACTTCAGTTCTGCTTCCCAGATTTGAGACAAAAGCTGTATATTAAATAGCCACCACATCATATTATTCACCATTCACTCAGAACAGGTAGTCAAAAGCACGTAGACAATGCTATTTTATCACAAAGCCCACAGAGATCATACATCCCCTCACGTGATTTTGCATTCTTATTTACAGCACAGGCCTTTCAGATAGCAAAAAGTTTCTGCAGTCTCTATCCCCAGGTTAGAGATCACCGCATTTTATGCAAGATGACATGCTGCTTGTCTGCCCCAATGAGACTCTGCTTAGCACAGCAGGTACACCTCCCCTCCTACTGCTGACGGTCGCCAGGAGACAGCACCGCACTGTACAAGTTCCTGAAACTGCACTAAGCCAGGTTAGATGGTGGCTAAACTAAACGTAATTCATCAAGCACAAAACCTATTCACAAGCATTATCACTGCAGACTAAGATACCCTGCGACGAAGCTGCTGCTCGCGTGAGTTCTAGCTGCTGGAAAAGGAAGACAAAACACCTCCTCCTCTGCTTTCTCACAGTACAGCACCGTGGTGGCGACGAAGACTCTCCAGCTAACTTCATACAGTCTGCAAGGTTTTACCTTGCTCCTGTCTCTATTCAGGACGGTAACTATTTGCACAATTCTGATGTGTTAAGGCAGAGCTACAAACTCACTTTTACAAAAAGCAACACACAAAATTAAACTAGAAAGCAAGCACAGATTAAAACAGAACAAGGCTCTCACTTTTGAAGGCTGTTGAATTTTAATCTCCTGGGAGTCAGATGCAGAGTCTGATTTGGTGCCTCCAGAATTTGGTTTCTCCTTTTTTCTCTTCTGCTTCTTCTTCTTCTTCTTCGCTCCCAAATCCCCTCCAGGACTTCTGCCAGAGATTCAGAGAACATGCAATGAGAAAAATCGATACCACTGAGCTTAAAATTAAAAAAAAAAAGAAGTTAAATATGGAAAACCTAGCATTTTAATATGGAACATCTAACAGCAGTTTCAATGTGAAGGCAGGGGAAAGGAAGGAAGGGGGGAACTGAGAGCACTGAAAAACTTCCTGCAAGTGCTTTCTGATTTGTTTTATACTCAAGACCCCAGCACCATCAGGCGTTTTAACACACTAGTGTCAAACTGTGACACTATATCACAGCCAGGGCTCTTCTCCAGGCTATTACCTGGCACAAACACGACACAACTAAATTCAACAGAGTTTGGAGGAACTCGGGAAAGAGCAGGAACCGAGGAAAGTAATCTTGGAAATTCAGTAACTATTAGTGGCTCAGTATTTTCTCCCCTTCAAGATCAACCTTCAGGCACATCTGAATTTGAGAAGAATCCAAACAAAAACATTTTGTTCTCAGGGAATTTTGTTTCTAACTTAAGTAGTGATGAAAGTCCTGCTGAAATCTCAGTAAGAAACAACACAAAACTAACCAAATATTTGTGCTTTAAAACAATAAGTACAATGGGGTCAACTTTAATTAAAGAAGAAACAACAAAGTATACATTGCACTTGCAGATTCTGACATATTTTGACTATTGATGATACAATGCTTTTCTTGTATAAGCAGATTCTAATTTGACAAGTAATCAAGATATAGAATCAAGATTAGATTAGAATTTGCAAAGTGTGGGAGGCGTTGGCAGCTCTCAGACAGAAGGCAGATACGGAGGCAATGAGTCAGTCAACGCTGAATCCTCTTCAAGAGGTTCATCTCCCAGCAAAACCGTACATACGTGATGGAGCTCCAGACAGATGCTGGGGTTTGGGGGGCTTAGGTGTTTTTTATTGGAAAAGAAAAAAGTTAATGCAACAAACGTGTTTATTTTAATTCTGGAGGGGGAAAAAAAAATAACCAGAATTGATACTAGCAAACCAAAAGAAAGAGAACTCAGAAGAACACAGCTAAAGTTATTAAGATCAACACGTTTGCAAGGGCCATGCTATTCCCTGCAACGTGCTTCACTTTCAAGATTACAATGCCCAGCCCTAGCATCTATACCTTGTCAGAGCTGGAGTCGGCAACAAAACACCCAGCTGTCCAATTGGGAGGCCAAAAGCCTGCCATTAATCAAACATGCAACTAAACAAAGGCTCATTTTTGTGAGATCATTACTGTTCTCTAGAACAGCCTGTAGTAAAAGATCAACCCCGAGAAGTCCTTAGCATTCACAGTTACACTGGGTTAAGTTATGCTCCCAGAAAGAGGGCAGAGAGTTGTCAGTGTGGCACCCTCTGGGCTTGGACCAAGCAGCTACTCAATGGACAACAGCGTAGCAGACCAAACACACAGGAGAGAGGAGAGAACCTTGAGTATTTACCAGAAGTCTGCAGAAACTGAAGATGGAGTTGTGTAAGTTGAGGAACGGAGAAAAATTTCTGTTGCATGATGAAGATACTGCCTGATCACCTAGATGATTCTGTTCACAATTTCAATACTCTCAGTTTAAAATAATAAAATTTAAATCTATTTGAAGGCCTGCATCCTGAGCTGACATTTTGTCCAGAATTTAAAAGTACAACAGACCCAGAGGTGTGGCAAGAGGTCATAAATACAAGAGCGTAAAAACCCAAACATATACAAGACCTAGGACTTCACCACTCCTGGCAAAAGTGTGATAAAAATACGGGGAAAAGTGGTTTCACCTTTGCTAAGATTCATTTAATGAGGTACTCTTCTACTTTCTTGAACTGGACACAAGCTTTTGCCTTTTCCTCTATCATCTTGCACAAAGCAAGCAAGCGATGCCACTGTGTCCTTGAGCTGACTCCTAAGGGCTTTTGTATTGAATGTTAAGTCTACCAGGAGCAGTTTCAGCAAACACCACTCTCGAACAGCTGCCCTCGGCGGGAGCCAAGCCCCGAGTCGCACCGGTGCAGCTCACTCGTCTTCTTGCCTTTTGGCACGACCTGTTCCAAATCACCACAGGGGAATTCTGCTCACTGGGATTACCTGAGGGTCAATGTTTTATTTAGTTTGGTGAAATAATGAATGACTGTACTCAAAAAAAGTTTGGCAGCTACAGACAAAAAGCAGCTTTGCCAAGCTTTACTAATGCTATCCCCAGTTAAACTGTACTTTTACCAGGATAATCTTAGTTTGTTCTCTGACCAGCTGAACTTCTTTTTCATATAGAAATGCATATGTTTTTTAGCTGGGAAAGAGGGAAGACAGGACTAAATTGCTGTAAAATATAGATGGTGTTTAAATTTATTCGGTTTTTTTAAATCTTCCAAAATCCCTGTCCTTGGCTTATGACCTTCAGGTTTAGAGCCTTCACATTGCCTCTTGCAAAATAAACACTGGTATCTGTGTGTGACAGGTTATCCAGGGACCGTTCAGCGCAGTCATTTATGCACAGTCTCTTGCTTGGTCAGTCTTTTTTTACTGTTACAGTCCACAGAATGTAAAAAGAGGATTTAGAGAGATCCACTCATCCTTCTAACTATCTAGGCACGCCTGCAACCCCAGAAATTTGGCAGCAAGCAGCACACAGAAACTTCTACTGAGTAAACAGGTTTGTCCAACACAAGTTGCAACCAGAGATACCAAGCAAATTAGGGCAAAAGCAAAACCAAAACATCTCAGGAGTTTTTGTCCTTCTTATACTCCACCTTCAAACAGGCTCTTAAACCAGCAGTGAGAAAGGCTGGGAAGGGAGGAACTTTGTTGCTCAACTTGTAGCAATTACCCTGGACATGACAGCACAAAGGATATGCAAAGGTAACAAGATTAAAAGCAAAGACTCCTATTAAAGGCTTTTTCTTAATTAAACATTCTTGTGTACTGACTGAGATCCGAGTTCTCCTTTGTCTGGTCAGATACATTTCATGGTGTCATCATATAGGAGTTTGGGGGGGGGAAACAATGTTTCCCACTTCTATGAAAGCTGACCTTTAAAGCATGAACTCTCTTTTGGTGAACTACCCTGCTACCATTGAAGTGACGCAACTCGGAGCGCAGGTCCCACGTGGGAAGCAGGAAAAGGATATGCAACTCAGGTCAACCCTACGTCTAGCTGTCGGGTCAGGAAACATAACCTTCTCAGCCACCAGATCAACACACCTGCCCCACTCCAGCCTACCACACAGAAGTAAGATTTCTAACTGTGTCAGTCTAGTAGAGACACACTTATACCGGGAGCACTTTAGCGACAGGACGGCGAGCCTACACGCTGAGGCGGACCTAAGTGCCGTCGTGGTCTAAGATATTTTTAGCTGCATCCACAATGACAGTTTTGTCAGTCTGATGAATAAGAAAGCAGTGAGGCCAGCACTAAAGTGATGTGGAAATCAAAATTCAGCTGAGGCAAAAGAAGAGTCAAAAGACCTCATACTGCCCCAAAAAGACTTAACCTTGCCACAGAAACGGGCTGTGCATATGACTCTGAGACAGCCACTTGGACCCACAGTGTTAGGATTTTGTCTGCAAGTTACAAATGCAAGCCCGTGATCCCACCCACATACCTTTCCACTTATGTACACACATCTGGTGTTTTGCATAAATGTGAAAAAAGGCTTTTGCATCTCCCTGCATGTGTTGGCTGTTAGTTTTTTTAAACTGAAAAATGGGGATACTTACTGCATTTAGGGAGGAGCCTGGCAAAGGCCGAGAAACTTACTTTGTGGAATTCTGAGCAAAACCATGAAAAGCTGAGATGAAGTATTCAGGAGGAGTGTGGCAGTCACCCTACTCAGTTGGTCAAACTTTTTTGGCTCCCTTGGTTTTGATGTGAGATTATCTTTCCCACTGCATATTCGTCAGTGTTATTTTAATTGCCTTTCTGGACACTAAATTCTGCTTTAGCAGAAATAGCTTTTTGTAATATCAACTTCTGTTGTAAATTACATGGAATGGTAATTTTAAGTTAGCAATTTCTCAAATTAAAACCAAACATGTACTTCAGAAGTTTACTTCTAAGCTGCAAAGGCCTAGGCCTGCGTGGGGTTTTTGCCTTCACAGTATTTTTTTTTTTCTCCGAGTGAGGTTGCAAACCTACATTTCTGAAGATGTCATATAGATCTTTTTCATCACAAAAATCAGATCTCATGTATACAGGCAACACTCCAAAAAATTTCAAAGTAGAACGATTTATACTAGGGCTGCCCTTGGTTCATAAAGATAAGGGAGGCTGTGATGCACAGGGCCTTCCCACTGCTGCAGTAGACTACCACCACTTCAAGAGAGTAAGAAGGTTCTGACCAGTAGGGCTTACGTCCTTCAAATCCCACTTACTAACAAACTACCATTACTAACAGCCTCTCTGGATGAAGATTTCATTTCAGTACTTGGAAACTTCATTTTGAGCACGAAAATCTAGTAGCAATGCCTTAAAACCTAACCCAACAGATACGCCTCAAAACTCTGCACGTTTCCTCTGCCTCCCCCTTCAAGTCTGTCAGGCTGTACTCCAAGATGTAAATCTCACCTGCTAAAACTGAGCACTGCCTCCAGCACCTTACTTTTTTTTTTTCAAATCTAAAAGCAGTGCTGGTTATAGAGTTGCCATGTAACAATAATCCAAGGGGTATATTACTAAAACATTCAAAGTAAATAATTTGTGAGGGTTGGGGAGAGTTGTTTAAAGGTCATACCTTTTCCTCATCTCTTGAATAAATATTCTGTGCCCAAAGCCTTTCTGCCATTGAGCATAAGGAGCTATTCAGAATCAACTGAGAGACCTTACAAAGCTAGGCTCAGCAGGGTGGATTCAGGTGCAATAAATACACTTTTTCTACATACACACTAACAAAGCTATTTTGTAAACAACACTTTATTATGAAAGAGAACAAGCACAGCATAATGGAGCAAGCTGCAGACAGAACAGGAGAACAGCAATGAGTCACACAACATACATAATCCTGCATCTAAAAAACAGGAGCAGAAACGGAGGACAAAGACATTTGCACAGTTGAGAACTATAACATGGTATTTTCTGCTGCAGTCATTCAGTGCTCAAGCACATAAAAAAAAAGCAAGTTTAAAAAAAAATTTGAATTCATACATACATATACAGACTGTAGTTTTTTTGTGGTCATTATTATAAGGACCTATTTTCAAATGCCAAGAAACAGCTTGAAAGTAACTTCATTTACAACGCAATCCTACTAGAGACTGACATGCAACACACACTCCACCTCCTTCTAAAAAAGCGTGGGTTAAAATAGCACAAGATTAAATACTGATCGACAGCAATGGAGACCATTCAGAATTTAGCAAGCCAGTTGACACAAGTCATAGTCTCAAGTAGTAAGACTGCTCATAAATTGCTTAGGTACATAAAACCTAATCTGCAAGCTCAAAGCCAACTTTAAAGTTCCCTCAAAAATTAATATATTATGATGGGGAGAAAACAGGGAATAATTAGGCTCCTGTTACCATAGATTAATCTCCCAGATCAAAAGTAGTTCTTTATGTTTGCTGTAATGTAAGATTTTTCTTCTCGTTTGACAGAATTTGTTTGAATACTTCAGACTGCAGACAAATAGTAGCAAACACGATTCTCAAAGATTACAGGAAAATAAAGTAATTCAAAAGTCAATACTAGACTTCATGCACCAGAAACATGATAAAAAAATGATACTAATACAGGCTTTTTCTACTGGAATGATCTATCACTAATTTAATTAAACTTCATATTACTTGGCAGCATTTGCTTTCTTATTCAAACATGAATAAAGCAGCTTCTTTGAAATACTCATTAAAATACATCTGGGATATTCAACAAAAACAAGTTTTGGGGAGACTGGCGTACAGCCACAGCTGCAGCAGTTGTCCCTCAGAGCTCTGCGAGACCCACGCTGGAGTAGAGCAAGACGCTGAGATCCAGAACGCACCAAAGTGCAATTCTTTGATCCCTGGCTGCTGCTTACACGCTGCTCCTGTACCCGCTGTCACAGCAGCCCGGACGTGTCGCCGCGAGCCTGGCGACGCTGCCGAGGGCAATTACAGCTTGGTCACCCACACACAGAGGGGAAACTGGAGTCGGAGTAAGGTAGGAATGAATTCTAGACAGGCATCACCCGGCTATCCAACCACCTTGCCTGGCACGTCAGGTTGACTCCTACGAAGAGCAATAAACAACGATTCCCTGCTCTTAGCGGTGTCACTTTTACATATTTAGGAATCATCAACTGCAGCACATTCATGCAAACAAACGTGACAAAAGCCCCAAGATAATTAATGGTATTTTGTCCGGTTTTAATACCCCAGATTTAATTACTTTCGACACAACTACTTCAGCGTGCCTGCCGCGAGTTCACCGACGGAGCAGCCCGCGTCCAAGCTTTCTCCTGTCCCGCCCCTCGGCCAAGCCGGTGCTCTCTGCCGCCTCTCGCCACACCCGAGGCAGAGCTGCCTGCTGCCAAGGGGCAGGAGACGGCACGGCACGGCACGGCACGCCGCGCGTCCTCACGCACCCGTCACCCACACAAACGCTCTCGGCCCCACGAATGGGAAATTCGCGAGGCAGATATCTGTGTCGCCGTGTACAGATTAACCCATTTCTGTTTCAGCTTACTCCGGCCACTCCTAGTTGCCACAACAACGCGTCTTCTCCGCAACCACATTCTCTAACCCCGCAACGAAAAAAAGAAAAAGTAAATTTAAACGAAGTCGGTATTTCAGACCCGTCCCTCGCAGCGCAAGCCAGGCCGCGGGCAGCCCGGGCGCGGGGGGCCGCGCTGAGGC
>Ga0181612_126507_pt1 | contig 14897 bp, 6 predicted proteins | sample HoacroProtozoa21_FD_119630 | JGI IMG/M metagenome (GOLD analysis project Ga0181612, IMG submission 119630) | Hoatzin crop microbial communities from Cojedes, Venezuel. Combined Assembly of Gp0051906, Gp0051904, Gp0051908 | reverse complement strand
TTAATTCCTGATTAAGAGCAGAATGATGACCTACAGGATATAGACTGAGGAGCTGTGTGTCAGAAAATCACAAGTGGTTAAATTATCACTTTGTAGAATATACCATTTGTCAGTAAGAGTGTGTCACTCAAGTTTAGAATTATAGAATCAGTTCTATGATGACTACGGAATGATTTTGGTTATGACACTAACTTAACATATCATGTAGTATTAGTTTCTTTTTGTATAAAATTAACATTAAACTAGCAAGTCTGTAAAAGATACTTTAATATGAAATTGTTATTATTATTAAGACTTTTTGTAACTGTGTACTTAACATTGCTTTTTTTCCCTAGCACACATTAAAAAAGATTATGACATCTTTTTGCTGGAGTTTTTAGAGTTTCTATAATAATTTAGGAATATAAAAATTGCCTTAGTGGAACTATCAATCCTAGATCTGTGTCTTCTGCTATGGATAATGGTGGAAATCAGAAGTTTAATGCACTCCCTCCTATTTCTACTCTCACAATCCACCTAATTCCAGTACCTCATAACAGTAAGATATTTCCTTCTGACCTCTTCTCATGCTTTGGAACACACTTACTGGCAAGCCTTATAGTTTTGTACCTGTAGGTATCTGTAAAAGTTGATTTTTATATTAGTAAATATATAATCCCTTTCAAGAATGCACCCCAGTAATGTTTGGTGACAGTGAATTCCACAGTTTAATCATATATTGTACTCTTGATGATGTCTGTGGTTGAGGCTTATTTAAAGTTTTAAGTTGCTCACAAATGGCTTTATGAAGCAAATACTTTTTGCGGTACAGCACCAACGAGGAAAAAATATAAAGTAGAAGAGACCATAAGCAATTACAAAACAAATGCAGCACCAGCCTCAACTCCTTGTCTCAGTCAGGTTTCTACATATTCTGCTTCTTGAAGAGTTCAAGACTGAGAAGAGATTTCTCTTAAGGCTTGGAAAATGACTGAAAGATAATGTTATAAGACTTAGTGCCGAAGAAAGGTTTTGAAGTGTAGAAGAAGACAGATCAATCTTCATAAATATTGGATGGAGAAATGGATATCTCATAATCAAGTGGGAAACCTTATAGCTTATATTATTATCTCCAGATGTTGTTAGTTGTATCTTTTGTAAAAATAGTCTTGCACAGGTTCTTCTCTGGAGCAACTCTGAGGGCCTCGTATCACTCTGATACTGCGGCTGAACTTGTTTGGCAAGGGATTTCTTCCAGCTGGTTAATTCCTACCAAATGGTAGGACTTTGTCATCCAGTGTCACTACTGATGTCCACTGACAAATTTTACTGTAGAGCAACCTTATTCCTTGCTGGTGACCAAGTGAGCTGGGACTTCTTCCTCTAGTATGTAGTTGTATTTAACTGTGTAATTTTAGAGTTTACATTTTGATGTCTCCTGGACAGTTAGCTTGACTTGGCTGGGAAGTTCCCCCTCAGTCTTTGTGGATTTGCCAAATGAACCACAATCACCTGATGAACATAAACGGGGTCTCCCTCTCTCTGCTCTCAGTGAGCACCATGTTGTTGCCCAGATGCATGCGGGTGGGTAAGAGTCACTTGCCAGTGCTGCTGCAACAAGGGTGCAATTAATACAAGCAGTGTTTGTTTTGTGTATGCCCTGTGTATGTAGCAGTAGTAGAAATTAGGAGTGCCTCACTAATGTTTTGTCAGCAATCAGAAAATCTTCCCTATATCAGAAACAAGGTAATTTCAGGGTCTGATCATGTCTTCTCTGCTGACTGCAAGACTAGATTATTCACTGTCTCTGTGCTTTCTGACCTTATATGGCTTCAAATATTATGCTAGCAAAGGGCTATACTCCTCTCTATCCACTGTGTGATAAACCCAGATAATTCAGGCCCTGAATTGTGAAGCTGTGGTTGATAACTCTGTTCAGTGGAAGCTCCATTTGTTGCTCTAGAATATTGTCATCCTTTACAGATCTTCCTTCCTCAAATCTCTTAAATAGAAGAGCAACTTTTCTTCCAGTCAGTTTGAAAGACTGACTTCTTATCTGCTGCTCTTGTTGAGATTTTTACTTCAATTGCTAAGAAATTCACTCCTGTGGCGAATATTGTGAAGTGTTAGAATAGATTCATAGATGTTTAAAGCTAATAGCTACCTGTTAGTTGTGGAAATACGATCAGCAGTAATCATAGCAACCTACATTTAGTTAGAACTTACCTTAAAATAAAAAAATACTTAGTTCATTACCAAAAAAAAAAGTAATAAATAAAACTATACATTATTTCTATTTTTAGTGTGTATCTTCAACTTTCAGTCAGTAACTCTTTTGCTTTCCTCTTCTTAGTCATTTAGTATTTTTCAGTGTCCTCAGACTCTGTAATTAGACACCTTCTTTTTTGATAAGCAAAAGAGATGAAGCTCTCTATACGTCCCCTCACTATATTTTTTTTAACCTCTTCTGTCTGTTTTCCTCAAAGTCCTGTATAAATAACAGATCTTGTTTATAGTTTGATATCAATCTTACCATTTCCTTAAAGATGGGGGAATCTTCAATCTTACATGCCGCTCCTCTACTCATATTTTCTAGAATTTCATTACATCATCTTCCTGTGGCTTTATGATGATTCGAGAAATTTGTCCACATCCTTTACTTGTCTACACAGCCAAGTGGAAAGCAGAAGAATCACGCCATGAGGAATTCAGTCGCATCCAGTGTTTGAGTGGATTGGGATCCAGATTTCGACTGTGCTTGTGAAAGTTTGTGTAACATAAATACTGCTTAGTAAGTCTTACCTGGCTCCCAAATTAGCAATCGTGCAAAAAAGTAACATGTTCTTGTCTGATAGTTTTCCACTTGATGAGCTGTTTCTGTATTTCTTAAAGATCTCTTTAATAGGTGAAAAAGATTATCATAATTTCTCAGGCTTTATTTCTCTAAACAGACATTTTGCGTTTGTTTCCAATCCCAATCAAGTACTCTGAATTGAAGTTGTCACTCATTTTCCTTAGTTTTTTTTTTTCCACTAGTCTTTTTTTGACATAAGGGAGAAATTGGAGGGGGGGACACACATCCGCTCATTACTATTAAGCAACTGGAAAGCACAAACTGTATTACAGAAATTTCCCTGGAGCTAAAAGTATTTTGGGAGGCTTGCAAAAGTGTTGAAGATTCAGGTGTCTGTCTCTTTCCTTCAAAGACATTAAAAGAAACAGACTGACTAACCAGTAGGTGTAGCTTAGTCACAAAGTCCTACGTGTAGTAATCATAATGCTAGACTATTATTCCACTGCCTATTTTCATTAGTGCAATCAACTCCCCTGCACAGCAGGATTTAGAGGCAAACTATGTCTTGCAGAGAATTTTCAAAATAAGTATGTTCTTTTTACTGAAGTGTCAAAGTTGAAGAGTTTATAATACCATGATGATACTTAAAAATATAATGTGAAGCAATTCAAGAAGTTGGTGGGGTTTTTTGCATATGAAGCTCCTACCTCAGTTAAAATTAAGCATCTCATTTGACTTTCCTGCATTCCTCTGAACAAATACTGTGAGATTTGACACCAAAGTAGTCTAGCTGAAAATTATATTTCCTGGTGGAATTGTCATGAAAAAATATGCTTTGGATTTCTAGCACAACAATGTTTCCAAAATTAATATCCTTCACTAGAGTATATAAATTTTGTTTAGTTTTTATAAAATTACCAGCCATTTTTATGTGATCATGTGTTGTATACAGAGATGTTAAAGCCCAGACAAGGGGTTGTGTGTCCCAGAACGTATCTGAAAGGTGTTGCACAAGGTCTCCGACATTTACGGGCTCCAAAGCGTGGGTAGCTCCATAGAAGTGTATCACATAATATGTTTCTGACAAGCAAGAGAGGATTTTATATGTAGTTCAAGAATAATCTCATTTTAAATCAATATTTAAACTCCAGTTACAAAATTCAGAAAGAGTGAATCATTGGTATGATCTTACAAGTTTGAGTCATGAGACTAAAATCCATTTTGCTGATTGGGTAATTGAAGAACAAAATAAAATGGTATGTGATTCTAGAAAAGGTTGAGTCTACTGAACTCTCTTTAAATGAGATCTGAGTTAGGCCTTGTTATGACCTTAGTGGGCATACTCAATATTGTTATAAGCTGTTCAAACTTCTGGAAAAAAAGGCCTGTTCCACAGCTAGCAATAGAGTTTTTCTTGAGGAGGAAAAGAAATAACTGTAATTTTCTTCCCAGATGGGCTTTTCTGAACTTCATTTAATTTTGTTGTGTGTATGAGAGATCAAAATGATCAAATGGACCTTGGCTCTCAAAATATGACATAAAATTGATGTCATAAAATTTTTTGACTGTCACATCCACAGACTCAGTATATTCTTATACTTGGTTGAATTTAAGTATTGAAAAGGCTGGGAACCAAAAGTAAATCCTCATAGCTGTTCAAATTGTGAAACAGCACTAGTTCAACAAATACTAGAAAACTGGAATCACAACAGATGTAACCAGTGTTGACCCACAACTATTCTGAAGATACCTAAATCTCTGACTTTAAAAACGAGTCAAGTGTGATTTAACCAGAAAAAACACAATGCAGGGTTGCTAGTCACTCCACTGGCATGATGATGTGCAGCTCTTGGGAAGCTTTAAGAGTTCCTGATGGGGACGAAGACTGATAATGGGCCATGAAATAGCCCATGGGATTCTAAATGGGATATGGGATACTTTGCTTGCAAATTGCCTCATGAAATTCGGTCTATGATGTCCTTTATGACTCGCTGTCATATCATGCAGTAGTGGTTAAGTGCCTACTGTGTAGGAAATTAATTGCTGCCTTTCAATTAAATTCATTCCTAGTGAGTGGACGAGAGTCACAGATGGTGAGGTTTTTGTAGATTCTGCAGCTTAGGAAAATGAGGAAGAATGGGACCTCCTGGCTCATTAAATCCAATCCCATAATTCTGTAGACAATCCGTATGTTAATATTTTTTTTGTAAACCAGGCAAATTCCACATTAAATTTACTTTTTTCTGCTCAGCTAAAGAGACGTTGTTGTAGAAGACCAGTTGGATAGTGAGAAGAGGATGCAGCTGACTTTTTGACCATTAGAAGTCTTCTAGCCACATAATAAGTTTATTCTGTATGTAAACCACTGATTTCTCTACCAGCTTGATCTTTTACTTTAATAACTCTTAATCCTCTATAATTTGTTTGCTCTACTTATACATGGCAAAAATAGTTTCCTCAAAACTTTTGTTTGGTGAATTATGAAAGTAAATTTCTTTTATTTTTCTTTATTTTTTCATTCTTTCAATCATCTCAGACTTAGTTCGTCTTTCTGAAAACAGGTGATAACCAGATATTCTAGATGAGACGAGATCTTAGTGCCTTCTGTTTCCTTGTTAGAAATATTGCTTGCTAGTAAAATTATTCTCTCTTCTTTTAAGGTATCAACACACGGCTTGCAGTCAGTCTCTAATTAACTCATTTTTTCTTCAGGTTCTTATCTGCTGCGATTTCAGTTCTAAGAACCTTCAGTTTTAGTGTAGGCAGTCTTAATCCAGTCCTGAGGTAATACTTAGTGCATGATCTTGCATTTTATTGTGCTGAAATGTATCAAATTTTAAATCAAAAGTTTTACTGCAATTCCCACAGTCATGCAGTCCTGTGTGTCATTCTGATCCTTATTTAGCAAAAATATTTACCTACTACTGAATATTTGGAGTATAAACATAAGACGTATGCATATATGGCAGAGAACTCTCATAACTTGAGCTGATGACTGGTGATCTTTTTCATACACATGATCCTGTGAATGGCTTCACTATAAATTCATCCATAAGACTACTTCAGCATCCTGACCAATGTATCTATCTAGAATGCAGGCTTCATTATATATTGAAGCATATATTTAACTAGACTCCATGTAAGTTAATTTATATGCACATATACATTAAGTATGTAGTTGTCTCTCACTTCTTGCATTCCCAACTATAAGCCCCCTCTTGTCATTTTATGGCTTTAGATTACATGTAGCTTATAGAGGTTCCCTTCAATCTACTGTACATTTTGAAGTGTTGTGTTGTAAGTTATTTGACTGGTCTTCACAGTATACTTTGGTTGATGAAGCAGAAGAACACAAACTCAATGAACTAGAAAATAAACTTTAATCCTAGCTGGTGAAGAAAACGACAAAAGATATGTAGAGATAGATAATGCAGTAGTTATAATAAAGGGAACAGGACAGTTACACAGGCTTGATCTACTAGTGACCTGGATACAAAAAAACGTTATACAGTTGCTGAAAGTAGGATCCTCCTTATAGGAACAAAATAACTAGACTATGCTTTCAGAATGTAAGGATCTTTTATGGGAAATAACAAGATTCAGGTCTGTGTAGAATAGCAAATACTTTTATTACAGTATAATTTCCTATAGCCTACAGGGCATCTGTGTGATATCACCACTGAATGCCTGGAGATAAATCAAAAGAAGTTATTAGAAAAACCTGACAAGAATGGTAAAACAGTGACCTTGAAACTTCATCTCCTCAAAGATGGTCTGGATAATAAATATGAGGGTTTATTTCTTACTCTTCACCTTCCTGATGGAGAACTTTTCACCAAAGCTGATAGAATAGATCAGAAATTAGTGATTTGTTAAGATCCAACCAGAAGATTGAAAAATGGAAGTTCCAGACTCCTTCACGCTGGCATGGATGGAGACAGGAGCTACAGTGAGCTTGCTATTACATGGGCATTAAGAGAGCAGAAAATATCAAAATTCAGTAAATCCTATTTAATCTTAAAACACTGTTAATATATGAAGGAAAAAAACTTATTACAGGACTGATTTTAAATATATGCATCTGCGTATTGCATAGTGTAGCAAAACTAAAAGAAACTATCCAAAAATAGTGTTGCTTTTTAGTTAAGGAACATAATAACAAAGTGTGTTTAAGAAAACATATAGGCATGTGTAGGTGCAACAGTATCTTGGCAGGTAAAAGGAAGCTCTCTCTGTTCCCAGAAGCTCAGATGGAAGGTGATTGAACTATGAGATCTCACCCCCCAAAAACAGGGAGAATTGACTGACTGCTTCAAGAATGTGGAAGAGGAAGCTGGAAAGTGGCACCTAGCCAGAGACAGTAATGGAAATCCTTGTAACCAATCAGCTGAACATGTGCTTAAGGCCAAAAAGGCACAGAAAATCTGTCAATGATGTTCAAAGTCTTACACAGAAAAAAACGGTAAATTTTTGTTAGGGAAAGAAAAACATGCAGTTTGCTAATCATCATAGTAGACAGGGAGTTAAGGCTCAGATTTTTTCCTTTTTCTTTCGGTCTCTATGGCTACTCTATTCAAAATAAAAGGTTAAATTTGGATTTCACAAATAACCTCTCATTGACTAGTCAAGTGCTTCATATATCTTAAAATAATTCACTTATCTGAAATCTAATATGAACTTTGTACATCAATATCAAATTGCTCTTTACAGAAAATTTTATACTGTGTGCTGACTGGGCCTCTTTCAGCACTCACATTGTGTAGTCATTTATACTTGTGAAAAGCAGCACACTAAAATGTTGGTTTGTTTTACAGCCATATCATAATCATTTATATGGATGACAAGTAAGAACTGGGACATGCACAAGCCTTTTTGTCCTGCTCATCTGAATAAGTTTATTCCCTCAAGGCTACAGAAATGTTCAATAAGTTAAGTGTTCACTCAGAACAGAAGTTCTGTAGGCTGCGTGGGGGCAGAAACTACCAAGGAATGCTTCGTATCAAGTTTATACCCAACAGAGTGGGGATGAGTAATTGTTAGGTGAGAAGTTGCTATAACTTTGTGTTAGCAGTTTTGAGCTCAGCTACAAGATATTATCTAAGACTCAATGGAGAGCTGACTAGGTGACTCAGAAAATTAGTAATGGCTTATACAATCGTTTCTAGGTCAACAGTTTGTATATATTTGTTTATATATATATTTGTATATATTGAACTTTACTGTTGCAAGTCATCACTAGCTGATGACTCTTCTGTGGTCTCTGAATTGCCATTTTGTGTTTGGCTTAGTGGATGGATCACTTAAAATAACTGCCATGGCAGGCCTTATTTGGCATAGCTGCTCATTACTGCAGTAGAAACTAAGACCTGAATGGGCATGGAGGTTATAACTGCTCTATCAGCCCTAGATGAAGCTCTTTCAAAGCAGAAATGAGATGCATGCAGTGTAATATGGAAAAGGTAGAACTGAGAAGCTTAAAACCAGCTGAGACAACTGAACTGTGTAGTCTGATACTTCCTATAAAAAACTTATATTCAACTTGTTTTCCCTGCACTGACCTTAGTATCTTATATAAGTGACAACAGGAAAGACACTCAGAACCAGAATCACCCTTGTAAGATGCCTTCTCTTCTCTGCTGGTTACTGGAACAGTGAAGGCTCTTTAATTTGAGCATGTTATTAAAATGCTTGAAGCTGGATGACACAAAACCAGGTCTGTCTGAATCTAAAGAATCACATTGCTTCTGTTAGCTGCTTATCTCCAAATCAAATTTCTTCCAATGCTCTTTCACTTTCTCTCTAAGAATGGTGTGCTTTATTTCTAATTGGAATTTGCCTGACTTAAGCTTGCAGTAATTAGTTAAGATTGTCTTTTCCTAAGACTTTGGATAGGTCTTTATTACCAAGTATTGCCATCCTATGACAGTTACTATGTATCACAGGAAGGGTAACTGACCAATTATAAATGTTAGTGATCCATCAATGAAGACTATGCTGTGCTTGAATTAAAAGTAGAAAATAACACTGAACAATAACTGACTTTTAAATGCTGAACATTTCCTTAATGCTTTGAAATTATCTGGTAAGTGTTGAAGAACATGTTGTCCAAGGAAACTGAGTTATGTATGGATAAATAAATAATAGCATATTACCAACAATTTTTTATACTGCTGTCCCCATTTCTTTGGCTGCATCTGAAAATAATTGATTATATGTTAGTGTTATTGTGCAAGAATTAGGTGTCTGAAGTAATTCTAATATGAGTTTCATTAGATGTTGAAAAAAACAGAAAAATATGTTCATTTTACAGGATTTTTTGTTTTTGAAGTGTTGTCCACTACTATAAAACTTAAAGTCGTGGTGTTGGAGTAAAGCGAAACAGTTCCAACTAGTGTTATAGCCAAGCCTTTCTCCAGAATTCCAATAAAATAAGTCTTGCAATAAATTGTACTGCTTTTATTTAAAAAGCAGTATTTTCGTTTGTACACACTGCATGTTTCTTAAGAAGCAAGCAAGAGCAAGACCGGCATTTCTGATTTTGACAGAGGAGGAAGTTCTGAAGGAGAGGATTTTGGATTCAACTTTCTTTATTAGCTCACGTGTGTGTGGGGGAATGGATAGCTTTGGGCATCTGTGTGCTTCAAACATCTGGACCTCCTGAGGACAACCCACTTCTACTTACACATTATATCTGAACTGTATGTTTTAGAAATTGTGTTCCTGGTTCTTATTTACACTTAGAATTTGCATGAAAAAGCTGAAATTAAAGGAATCAGATAAGACCTTTCTCTTACATTTAAATTGCATCTAAATGCATCTTCTGCCCACAAAGAAGGCTCAGCCCAGTGTTCTCTGAAAAGTAATCTGGTTCTTTCCTTGAATATTAATCATACAGGTGTTCAATCTGGTTTTGACATGACTGCAGGTAATCATGTTTTCTACTTTCTTTACAGTAGTTTCCATGTATGTTTCATTCAAGTTAGTTCTTTGTTATTTCAGTGTGGCTGAAAGAGTACCTTTGCAATCTCATGAACATGCTATTTACCAAATCATTAATACTGAACACGAGTCAAGACCAGCAATAAGTTTTCCAAACCTCATTTGCAGCAGTGATAAGGAGATAACATTTTCTTCAGAAATTACTTTTAGACAGGGCTTCAGAATGTGGTTCTGCACAACTGCAAAGGGCAAACAAATGTCAAAAAGTAAGACTGCTGTATGCAGCATCAAAATAGAATGAGGACAATATCTTCATTTCCAGTGCTATTCTGCCCCCTCATCCTCTTTCTCCCTGACAGGACAGCCTGTTCCTCTGTGCTGATTCCTTCCTTGTGGAGATTAGTGTTGAGCCAACCCTTACCTGCACCCTCTTTGAAAATGATGTCACTTCCTTGCTTCTCAGGGAGAGTTCATTACAGACCCCCAGTGTGACTGATGAATTTGAGCAGATACATGTGGAAAAGGAACAAAAAGCATTTGGGAAAATGAGAAAGCTCAAGAAATATGTTGACAGCTTAGCTTGTAATAGAAAAAATTGAAAGAATAATGGAAAATAAATGCATAGTGTAAACCTGTCTCCCATCTTCTGACAGCTGTGGAAGATCTGCAGTTATTTCCTTGATTCCATCTTGAGTTGTTCTATATATTTAGGATAATTTTAAACAATGCTTTTGTGGAGTCAGGTACTGCCAATTATATTGCACTGTGCAGAAGGGTGTGAAGATGTTATCGAACAGGGATTTTTCTTTTTTTTTTTTTACTATTACTGTTCAAGAAATTATGTTTTCTAGGTCTCTCAAGAGTGTTACTGTATTTCTTTGATAACCGGTGCTTGGACGATCTCAGAGGCAAAGCTGGGTTTTGTGCACCTGTGGGGCTATGTGTGTCATCAGTATGTGTGTGCGTATTTTAATACCGATTAGAAACTTCAGTGTTTATTGAAGTCTTGGAAACTGAAATAATTTACTTTAAGGAAAGATAACACATAGGTAATAATATTTACCTGAATCAATGGTTCTAGAAGTAATGGGAAGGTCTCATTTTCAGCAGTTTTTGGGTTACTTCTGACACTGACTTATCTGAGGCAGGCACACAGCCTACTGAAAATGCCCAAACACCCCTCAAACAATCTAAACAGGTCTAGACTTCAATTCTAACGGCAGTAGAAAGTGCCAGCGCAAGACCAGTGTATCCCCTGACTCTCACTCAATACTTTACTATGAATGGTTAATGGGTCCATGAGCATCTGGTACAGGAATGAATTTGATTCATCACTCCACAAGTGTTGATGCTCTGGTTACCCTTTGGTGCTAGTTATGTTAAATGGGAGGTTACAGAATTTTGCTCACTTCTGAAAAGTAGTGCGCTATGGCCTTTGTGCAGTTATATGTTAGAATTACATCCGAATGCAGGAAACTAAGCAAAAACACAGAGTTTATAATTCCTCTGTCTCAACACATGTTTAAGTTTAAATACAAATGTAAATGCTTTCCTAAATATGAATGTCTTTGCAAATTTGAGCTGTAATGAGGATGACAAATTTTAATGAATGGTGTGATTTTTCCTCCCCTCAAATGTATTCTTCAAAACACTTTATTTTTCATTGATCACCAAATTGTACTTGAATCAAAGAGACTATAAACCTCTTCTTGCTAGAATAAGATTTTTATATGCAGAATATTTCAAGTTTTTTTTTTTCCAGTCTCCTTTTAAAAGTCTTAGTGGATAGAAATTTGGTAACTTTCCTTCATAAACTATTGTATATTCTAGTAGAAGTGACTTTGACATGCTTTGTTCCTCTCAGTTTTGACCCATTAATATTAGTTTTCCAGATCTTAAAGTGGTAAATAGGGTAGACTGGAAATTCTTATACATAGGCTTAACAGCTGTAATACTTCTTCTTACAGGATCAAGACCTTTAGGCTAATAGTCTACAGGTGTATAGAAGTTGTGTAGAATGTCATATTTCAATTTTCTTGTGTCATCTCTTAGCCAACCTGTATGTGTGGATGCTCACTGCGAAAGATTCTTGTTAGTACAATACTTAATAGAACAGAGTTTAAGAGGTGTTTGTCACTACTGTTGTCGCATATTTAAAATGTTGTTAGGTGAGCATGATTTCTTCCTTGAAACTCTACCTTGCCAGAAGATGTCTTTTGTTAGACCAATGACTAAAATTGGAAGCATCTGACAAATTTGGGTGTATATAAACTTATTTGGATCTAACCTTAGACCATTAATTCAACAACCATTTCCCTCCTGACTAAAACTCCAGGGTCACACTGCACATGACAACTCTCTGTGTCACTATTTGTGGCTGCTGTGAACCCCACATTCCTGGAAACATATTCGTTATCCTCTGGCATAAAAAGTAGCACATAAGATATGATAGAAGCGTCCCTCCAGAAAAAAAGTGTGAATATTTCAAACATGGGAGGTATCTTTCTTTTCCCTGAATGTTTTGGACACACAGTAAGGTTATGTTTACAGCAATCAAAATCCTCAGACCTAATTTACACTTAGTTTGAAAACAACTAACAATGATCAGGAATGACAGGAAGCTCTACCCTGCTGTCACGAGAATATGTTGCTCATGTCTTCATTTAGAGAACTCTTTTTTGCCTAGAGGCAACAAGGTAGTTTTCACACTGCTATTATTATAGAGTGAGGTTTAAATAGTCCATTTCACATTTTTCTATGTAATATTTAGCTTCTCTGTGAGCACTGCTGAGATCCTTGGAAGAGTGGGGACATCCTCGAATTTACTACACTTCTGAAATAATAGGTAACTGATAGACAATAGGTAACTGGCAACTGCTGTGTATACACTGCTGAATTGTGTGCATGAGGTGCCACTTATTTGTTTTCTTTTACACTTTTTTGAAGGCAAGAAAACAATTTCAAAGCAATAAAAAAGTCCCAACAACCCCCCCCACAACTCTCTGACTTGCAAAGCTAAAATGGGCTTGTTGTTTTGTTTTATGAATCACTCAGCCTCTTTGAGCCTTAGTGTGCTTCAGATCGTAGCACTGCCACACTTCTCATGAAGTTACCCATTGCATATTAGCAATGCAGGTATGGCCTCTTCCTGTTCCAGAAGAAAGTTTCCTTTTTTCCCCACCTTGTAGTCCTCAAGAGTCCCAACTTTTATGTCCTTTTACTGAAAAATCTGATGTTTAGTAGTGGAGTCTCACAATTCTTCTATTTTCTTTTACAACTTTGTAAAAAGTAATTTCGAGTTAAAGAGAAGGGAAGGAGGAGCCTGTCCTTCAGAAAAGACAGGCTCTTCAGATGAGAGGCAGATCTTACCAAGGACATATTCTGTTTGGCTTATTTCCTAGGGATGAGATGAAACAAGTCATGTTGCTTCAGACAGATGAAAGCTGGGAAGGAGATGGGGGTTGATTCTGACCCCAGTTCCTACTTGTCAAAAATGTGTGATTTGTTCTCTATTTAAATATATTATAAAGAGCAGAGGGGGGCGGGTGAAAAATGGAGGAAGAAAGCCAAAAAGAATCAACCATTTGCTGGTGGGTTAGCCGTCAACTCTCATCATGAGAATGGTATCATACCATAATAGTAAACCTTGCAAAGTGGAATGCAAATGTGCCTTTTTCTGAGAGTGTCCAATTTGTTTTAAAGGGCCTGTGCTCAAAGACACACTCCAGGAAACAGTTTAACACTACAATCTTAAGGTAAAAAAGATTATTTTAACAAGAACTTCATTCTTGAACATTAACAAACCTTTAACACTACCTTAAGGAGCAGGATAAGAAAAAGTAAAACGTGACATGTATATTTTATTTGGATCTCCTTTCTAATTTAATTTAAAAAAACAGAGTGCTCAGACCTACTGCAGGATGGACATCACTTCTTTCTGAGAGAGTTCTAACAGATTACAAAATTCAGGGTCACATCCCAAGTGTATCAGATTGCCACTGTTATCTAGTCATACTCAATAGACCTTATTAAATGAGACACATCAGTCTCAGCTGGTATCTGAATTGCAACTCTTACAAGTAACTGGGGAAGAAGGTTATTTGTTCTGAGTATAGTTCTCTCCTGGGAGAGATCCAGGTTTGTGTTTAATAATTCTTATGTATTTAGGGTTCAGTCTCGCAGTCTTTGCTTGAACAAAACTTCTGCTAGCATTAACCTCGTCACTTAAGAAATCTTATATTTAACATTTATATCTTGAAAAACCTGTACAAATAGCCAAGCTAAGAGGACAAACAAAACCTTTTATCATGGGAGAAATTTCTTTCTCCCCAAAAGTCTCAGAGTTGCATGTCATCTTTGTGTCTTGTCAATTTATGATCTGCACCTTGTCCTCTGTATACATTAAACAATCCAGATGAAGTCACCAAACTCAAGCACTGTTAGAAAATGTTGGTAGCTGATCATATCCATCTTTAGTTCCAGCATATTCTGCTGTATAATCTGCTACGAGTTCTTCATGTACCTTGCTTTGTTTATATATGTCCCTGCAACCTGCAACATGAAGAGAAAGGGCAGTAATTTGGTGGAAAGACATAGTTAAGTTTTGGCAGACAGAGAAGGAATGAAGAATCATGGCTAGAACAGAATATCTACATATCCATCACCAATAAATACATATTTTTTTGTGACGCACTTAAATTTTGTAATATCTCTCATAAAACTCGGTCTCATCAATATCAATAACTTACATCTTCATCAGGCAGATTATGTTGTCTTAGTACTAATTACTTTCAACAAATAAAGCAGCTTGTTCTATGCAGAACCTATCTAACTATGTTAAGCCTTGATAAAGTTGCAAATATTTGCATTTGGTATGACTACTTTTATCACAATTTATAAGAAACAGTCAGTATCAGAAGTCAATTGCTTTAGCAGAAGCTCTAAATGATCTCTGAAAGCCACATCAGAAGAATAAGTGACTAATTTTCAGAAAGAGTGGTTCTACTGGACACTTCCAAATTTCTACAAGAGAACTAGTGTTCAGTTAACCTCATGATACTAAAAATCAGTTAAAACTTCAGATCTGCAGCTCAGACTGAATCTAAGATTCCAGACACTTGGGAAATTTTCCGGTTTTGGCTGCAGCCGGCAACAAAAGCGCCACATGGCCGCCCCTCCCCCCGCC
>Ga0181612_124106_pt1 | contig 14897 bp, 9 predicted proteins | sample HoacroProtozoa21_FD_119630 | JGI IMG/M metagenome (GOLD analysis project Ga0181612, IMG submission 119630) | Hoatzin crop microbial communities from Cojedes, Venezuel. Combined Assembly of Gp0051906, Gp0051904, Gp0051908 | reverse complement strand
GGGCGGCGGCGCCGAGGCGGGGTGGGGGGCAGGGGGGGGGCGATCCTCTCCACGCAGCGGTTCACGGGGCTCCGCAGTCCCGGGCACGGCCCCCGCCGGTGGTGAGGCGTGGGGGGGAGCCTTACTGCCTTGCCATCGGCACCGGGGGCTGTGTGGAGCTTTCGGGCGCTCCCCTGAAGCGCGGGCTGCCGGCCGGGAGTCCGGCTGGTTTCCTCGCTGCGGGTCCTCAGCGCTGGGAGACAGAGACTGGGGTCGGGCAGAGCCCGTGGGTGCTGCTCCTCAGCCGGGAGGGTCCCCTCGCTTGAGCACAGCTGGCCTGTGTTCAGTAGGGAGGGAAGTTTATGGCCAGGACTGAAGTTTGCACCTGTGTGGGGTGTCTGAGGCTGTCGGGGATGTTGTGCTGTTCTCATTACACTTTCTTGCTGTGGAGGACTGCCGAGTGATAACTTTCTTCATAAGTATATAAAGCGCGTTCACCGATTCCTCAGTAGCTTTACTTTTCTCTGAGAACAAGGGTGTAATGAGGCGTGAGATTATATCTTTAGTGTTTCCAAGGAGATGCAAGCAGAGAACCTTACACTGGTGATAAAGACTACGTGTTCACCTCTCCAAACATTTGTGCAGTCATTTCTGAACGGACTTTAATGTGCTAGTCTGGTATAATGAATTCATATAAATGGAAGAGAGATGAGGAGATGGGCATAGCTGAAGAGCATCTTGAAGTTTGTGGGAAACTAAGATTTTTCAAATACACCTTTGTGTGTTTATAGTGTGTGTCCTTTGTAGCTTTGTCAAGCTGTTCAATGGGGGTTGCGGAAATAATGTCGGAAAGTTGGTGTTGGGCCTTGGGCTTGGTGCAAGGATGTAGTGAGAGAGGGGGTGGTGGTAAGGCAGGGATGACAGCTTTTACAGTGGTTAAATTGCTGCTCTTGTGGCAGTCCTAGACATTATACTTCTGAGCACGCTGTGGTTCGGATGATATGAGTTGGCTGCGTTCAAGTTGTCTCCTTATGCTGGTGAGCACTGTTGTGGTTCTGGGACAGCTGCTGGGGAAGGGCAGGTCCCTGAGCTGGAAAACCTTTCATTTGTTTAAAGACCAACTTGAAAAAGTTTTTGTAGTCTGTCCTCAGAGAAGCTAAAATAATAAACTTGCAAACAAGTTTTTGTTTAGAGGTGGTGGACTTAGGTAGTAAGGGAGTATACATTTATGTTGCCTTCACCTTCATAAGTTTGGGCCATTCTGTGGGGTTGCTCTCAATTACAGCGTGATCAGGTCTGCTTTTCAGTTTGGGCTTCAAGTCTAAAGCAGTGGAGTCAATCCCTCTCTTCTCTACCCTTTACAGTCACAGTTGTTGCAGACAGAAATTGTGTAGGTTTATGTAAATTACTGCTGTCTGTAAATATTCCCCAGGGCTTCTCCTGACCTCTGAGCTTTGAGAATAACTCTTCTGTTGACTTCAGTCCATATAAGCACCACATGCTATGAGACCTATGTGGTCTAAAGAGCTGGGAACTAATTGTATGAGAATGAGATGCCAGTCTGGATGCTGCTGCTGTAGAAATAAAGATGATGTGTGATTAAAAATTAAATCTGTACAATAAATGCAGTGGAACATAACCTCCACTTTGCTGAGCGTTTTTGCTGTGTCTCTGAGCAGTGGGGTTTTTTGTGGTTTTCTTGTTTGATGCTTTTTGTAGTGCTTTCAGTACAGCCTTCCGCTGTAGGAAGATAGTGAACAGAGAGCTGTCTTGGGTAATTACAAGCGTTGTTACTGCTTAGAGTATTGATGTTGTCCCCTTTGCTTTGGGGACCAGAACAAGCTTGGGAGTGGTGTTTTCATCTGCACTGTCCTTGTGGCGTCTTTCTGTGACTCTCTGAGCTTTGCTGAATCTTTTAGAGGATACTGAAACACTCAGGGAACAGCTTGATGCTCCAGATTGGGAACTCTTGGACAGATACTGTACGGTTGTGCTATGTGCACGCTAGTTGTAAAATCTTTCAGCTCCAGCTTCTATCCATGTAAGTGGTATAACTAAAGGAACAAAAGGAAAGGACTGAAGTTACCCTGTTTGAGTAGTCTGTAACATTGTGCTGCAAAGGGCCTGGAGCAGTTGGTTTTATAGCCTGACTTCTGTGGTAAGCAGAAATCTAAGATTTTTAGTGGGCATGTATGGAAAGCTCTGTCCTGCATAATTTGCCCTTCACAGTTGAGATGTTTTGTATTGTCAGCTTCTGACATCAAAACACACTTATAGGTACAGTTGGCACTAATTACAAGGATAATGAAAACTCATTTTCACTCCAGCTTTCTCTTTGCACTCATAATCTTAGATGTTTCTGACAAGCTCCAAACAACGTTTGTGTTCCTGATGTTGCAATGTCTTTTTCCAAATAACTGGCTTTCTTCCTTGCCCTTAATACAGAGGGGAAAAAAACCAAAATAGTCTGGAAAAGCAATTCTAGCTTGCTTAAAATCTAACCAAATAGGTGAATATACCTTTTCCTTATTACTCTGTTGTTTTAGGGTTTCTTTTAAAAAGGTGCTTTTAAAGAGACTTAATGCACCACGTGTTTGTTGCAGCAGAAGTGCTCACTGTAACTGAATTACAGTGAAAGAAAGAGGAGAGATTCTTGTCTCATTCGTCTCTGATTTTCTGTTTCTGTAGTAATTACCAGAGCTTGAAGTACTTACGGGTTACAAATATGAAATGACTGTTTACACCTCTGTTTCACAGGGAACTCAAATCTATTGACTGCCAAACCGTAATTTACTGCTGTCCCCAGTTCCCAGACTGTAACCTCTGTCAACCCCCACGCTAACAAGCTGTGTAGCATATCAGAAAGCTAGTTGCCAAGAGCTGTTAGAACCCCAAAGGAGTTTTTTTTCAGCTTGTGCACCTTTGCTGATCAAATCGCTGGTACAAGAAGAGAGGTGACTTGCTCCAGTTGGAAGAACTAAAATTATTTGGGGTAGTGTTTTCTGAACTTCTTGGATTAGGAAACTGCTGTCAGCCTTAATAATGTCTTATGGATCACTGGCGTCATGGGAGGGAAGGGAGGTGTTCATGAATCTGACTGTTAATGCTGTTCTGCAGGCTCCTGGCTATGGCTTCATGCATCAGGAAAAATCAGTGGAAAACATCGGGAAAGGCTGATTTGGGAGGTCTGTCTGCAAGACAAAACTGGAGTCCAGTTTAGAAAACAGCAGAGAGTGGTGCTGTACGCTGCTCACTCCCATCGCTGGAGCAGACTGACAGGTTATGACCATGTGCTTCCCAGGTTGCCACCTCCTCCTCAACAGTGCCTCAAATCAGGGAGCGTTCAGCGTGGTTGTTTTACTAGGGAGTCATTTTATCTGTAAGTTTTAGAGTTGCAAGGAAAAATTGATTGCATGTTGAAGATTAATTGGTGCAGTGAGATCTTTCTGATTGTACATGACCTTAAAGTAATTGTGAAATGTCGTTCTTGGTAGTTACTAATTAGATTAAAGGAATGTAGGTGTTTTTTTAAAGTACTGTGAACTCACTTCACTGTTCCTCAGAAAATGCAAGAAAAAGAAGTAAGCTGTTACCAAATTCTGCATTGTTTAATTCTGTGTCTGATTCTTTTGGGTCATGTTGAAGAGAGATGTAGTGGGTTTTTTTTTTGAAGTTAAGGAATGCTGATTGACGGCAGTTCTTTACTTGGGTGCTCTGTTGCAATTAAGCCTTATGTTCGTAAAGGCTTGGATTATGATAGGAAAATCCACATCCAGTTTCAGCATATCTTGATGTATTGTAGAAACGTAATTATTTAGCATCCTAGCTACTGTCATAGCATAATTGCAGAACTAATGGAGATCAAGCACACTGGTCCTCATTTTCCTACTGGAATGAGTTACAGGTAGATGTCGAATGGTTCCAATTGTATCTTGACTGGCAGTTACTTTCCTGTTAGCATCACCTCAGTCTTATCAGGGCTGGATTTCAGGCAGTCTTTCGTGCAGTAGCTGGCAGCAGCAAATCTTGCCTCACTTGCAGGAGGGCGAGACAGGGCTCTAATAGAAGGATCATCCTGAAAATAATTCCATCATTCCATCTCCTTGTGTTCAGCCTGCCCAAGAAGATGAATAGAGGGTTTCTGTAATCACTGTATGTGATCAAGTCCGAAGAGAAGAGTCATATTTTTGAATATGCTGAGCTAGAAAAGAATCAAGCTTCTCAAGCAGTATTTTCTGCTTCTGCTCCTGTCTCCGGGCAGACCAATGCCTCCTGCTCGGAGTTATCACAGGCTGCTGCCGGGTCTGACAATCAGTGTCAGACACCTGATCTTCAGCAGTTGCCAGGAGCTCTAGTGTTGCTAACACAGTTTTTGTTCTCTAACCTGGCTTGCACCTAAAAATGTCAAAGATCACAAAGATATGGAGTTGCTACACAGTCGTTGCTTTTTTTTCAGATCTGATGAGCGGTTAAACGTGAGTATGCAGTGCAGGAATAATGTAAATTTACACCAGTGAAAGCTGGTCCTCTGCTCTTTGAGATTTGCTCCTGGTTAGGAGTATGTTGATTCCTTTGTGTAGGCTTAGTACACTCCTACTGAGCTGGAGACAGCATAAGCAAAGAAGAAATGATGAGAGGTCATTCGTCTTCTGATCCTGACCTTGCCACAAGATTTGCTGTCACCAAGGACAGTTTGCTTCCTTTGTGAAATCCGCTTAGTATTTCTGATCCCTAAAGGAGTTAGAAAGCTATTTGTCAATCACTTCAGAAGGCTGGGAGAGTCCTGACTGATTCACACTGGAGCCTGAAGTATACGAAGGAGTAGCTGTAACAGAGTGCAAGGCAGAAAAATACACAGTTTTTAGAAGCATACTTGGATATGTTGTTGAGGGTTTGTTAGGGAGTGAAAAGCATGGATTTTCTCATTGTAGTGTGGGGGGGACGACAACATTTGCATTTAAGAGCATCTCTAAATGGACTCATAGCTGCTAATGATATAGTCTAAGATCCACTGAAGCATTTGTTGGGGTTTTTTGTTATGTGGAAAAAAAATAGGGTAGCTTTCTGGTCTAGTTTAAATGTGTAGTTTATTAACCAAATTGCTTATCCCAGAATATTTAGGATTTTTCCAGATAAACTTCTTGGGGGGGGGGAAACGTCCATTAAGCCACTGTTTCCAAGAGGAAGCTGCTGTGTGGAAAGTACTAGGAAATTCCTACCATGAGCAGTTTACAAACTAATTGCGGTGAGTTGTCTCCGTAATGCTTGTGTCTGGGTAGCATTTAACACAGTGGGACTTTCATCTGGTTTAGGTCTTGTAATCACTGCTAGGTTAAACATATCCTCCCAGCACCATATTGTTTTCTGACTACTTTCTGACATGTCAATATTTTTCTAATAACATAATGTCTGGGAATTCAAGCATTACTTCAGGTGCTGTCATGGCCAAACTGTGCAGAGATAGTTTCTTGTCTGCTCTGTCTTGCATCACTCTCACAACTGGGCAAGTTAGCCCTTCCCACTGTCTCATTACTGTGCAAAAAACCTAATTTGGAATGCAGTTACCTAGAATCTGTCATCAGACCTGCTTTCTTGGCCTTTTCACATAAAACATTTGACTAATTATTTAAATATTTCACCTTCCCAGTTCTTTAAGTTTGAATTCTATTTGACTTTCTGACTCTCTGATGTGATTAATCTGTACCTTAATTTTGTGCAGTTGTGACAGATAGTTTTAGTTAATGTGATGCTGAAAACAGCTTGATAGCTAGCTGACATGATCTGTCACGATCTGCAGAGTTATGGCCAAGAACTCCATGATGCAGGCTTTAATTGTGGGTGGCTGTTGTGCAAAGTACAGCTTGTCCTGCTCTCTGAAGACAACATTGTGAGCATCAGTTCAGTTAAAGATGACTTGGAATAATGTTTGTGAAGTTAAAGTCTGTAATTTAAACTAGGCTTTGCAATGTGGAAAAGAGAAGGGTGGTCTTTAATCCTTTAGGATTAGATTTCAATTCATTTGAGATCATCTCCTCAAAGTAAAGCGCTGTGGTGATTACGTAGACTTCACTTTGCTTACGTGCTCCCACTAGGTAGCAGAGCTTTAATGGTTTCTCATTCCATTGACAGGATGGTCCCTTTATATTGTCCTTGAGGTTACAGAAGGTGTCCTTCTGAAATGCAGTCAGTCTTATTGCTGTAATTATAAATGAGTATTCTGATAAAATGCTTTCTTTCACGTATGGCTTCTTATAGGTGCAGCTTGTTGGTTTGGATGAAGAGAGCTCAGAATTCATTTGCAGGAACACCTTTGATCACCCCTACCCTACCACAAAGCTTATGTGGATCCCAGACACCAAGGGAGTGTATCCAGACCTGTTGGCAACCAGTGGTGACTATCTGCGCGTGTGGAGAGTGAGTAAATCCACCCTGAAAAAAGATCAACCATGGTATTAACTGTGTTGCATATGGATCACATTTTTCCTCAAGACCAGATTTCCTGAAGTGAGTTATTTTCCTTTCAGGGTGTCTTGCCCTTGCTGCAGTATGGAGGTTAAGAAATAAAATCAAGTCAGAGAACTTGATAATTTGTTTTATTAATTGCAATAATGTGACTAAATATGAAGGCTATAGGAGAAGCAGCATTATGATGGTAGTTGCTGTTTTAATCACTTTACTGAAGATGGAGATGATGATTGTGTTTTCCAGAGCTTTAGGATGTAAAGCTCAGAGGAGAGAAACCCAGGATTAACACCTTATGTGTTGGAAGTGCAAGTGGAACAAGTCGTGTGATGGTGCTATTTAAGTCAGATGTTTCCCTTTTTCTAAAGGTGGGTGAAACAGAGACCCGGCTGGAGTGTTTGCTGAACAATAACAAGAACTCCGATTTCTGTGCTCCACTAACATCATTTGACTGGAATGAAGTGGATCCTTACCTTCTAGGTGAGCCTGACAAAATGCTACATTTTCAGCATGGAAAAGACACGCTTTTGGATTTAGTCTGGTGCAGTCTGGGCTCTGACTTACTGCTGTGTCATTGCATCTCACTGGTTAATTTAATAACTAACCAGTGGACAGACTTCTGCATTATAGAAACTGCCATTGTCTTAGGTTAAAAATAATAATAACAGAAATAATAATGAGTGGCTCATGGAGACTTTTTTTGCGTTGAAAGGTGCCCTGTCCAGTACAGAATGGGTCACTTAGGTTGGATTAGAGGTGTTGCTTATTTGAAGATGGGGAGTCAGTCTTTAGGGCTGGTGAGCTGTTGTTGTAGTGCTAAGTAATGATGTAAATGAACTCTGATTATTTCAGTGTGTTCTGGAGTGGACAGAAAACTAAATGCCAAGCTTTTTTTTTGTGTGTGTGTGAAGCCATTTCAGCAGCAGGAGTAAAGCCAGGAGCCCTTATTTCAGTTGGAGAAGGGGGCTGAATGCTTAAGGTTTAATTGTAGCCTATGGGACAAATTGTGAATCCAACATGACTGATCCAGCAGAGGTTTGTTTTCCAGAAGAGTACAGCCATTTATGTCACAGGGATTTGCCCAGAGATTAACAGTGATAATATGTCTTAGTAATTATTTACCACATGATTTATTTTTTGTGTTGCATCTCTCATCTCTTAAGAGCTTTACTGCTAGCCCCACCTTCAGTCCACAGAAACAATCAATTAATAATAACACGCTGTTGCAACACTGTGACTTAATTTTGATTTTGGCGTGTATATGAGACTTAGAGGATGGAAAAGTTCATCTCAGCATTGCATCAGGCTTCTGAATAGATTGAAGTAGACATGAGCTATTTACACTTTATTCCTGTGTGGAAGACTATTTTTGCAGAGAAAAGGTTTGGGTCATTTAAATGCATGGCAGACTGTTAGCTGTTTGACATTCTTGGTTTTCGTTGTATGCTGTTCTTGTAGCTATTTTGATCTGTACGTGTCAGAGGATATTACATTAATCCAGTAAGTGATTAAATAATTTGTGAGAGTATTAATTTTGCTGACAGAAGTGGTTTTGTTTCAGGTACCTCTAGTATTGACACAACCTGCACTATTTGGGGTCTGGAGACAGGGCAGGTTCTGGGAAGAGTAAATCTGGTCTCTGGTCATGTGAAGACCCAGCTTATTGCACATGACAAAGAGGTGATGGCTTTTTTTGATTATTTTCTTTACATATTTTAAAGCGGTAGAAAAGGAACAGAACTGTTGTGTTTTCCCCCTCTTTCTTGAAAAATCTAATGATCATAAAGATGATTTATCTAAGTTTAAGATACACAGTTATGAGTTCCAAACTAAAACTATACTTCTGGCCATCAGAACCACTCTATTTACTCATCATAAAATCTGGACTTGAAAATATGCTTGTTTTACTAGATTATGCTCCAGAATATTTTAGAAAAATGAGGTAAAACTTCAAACTGGAATTGAAATCAACTGCATATCAAAGGCAGTAAACAACTTGCAAGATTTTTTTCATTTTAACATAATGGTACTTTTCAGCATTTAATATAAAAATCTGAGTCTGGGAGATTGGTATGTTTAGTTTCAGTGAATGATCCTGTAATGACACAACCCTGTTAAGTGTTTGCCCCTTCCTTTTGGCAAATGTAGTAACTAAACACTTGCTAGGAACATCAAGTATTTGACAGAATATGTTGCAACTAGATCTGCTATCCATATGTAAAATGCATTTTACTGCAAATTAGGAGTCAGCGTGCTCACTAAACCTATGTTTTTCCCTGTCCTGTTACTGAGCAGGTGTATGACATAGCATTTAGCCGTGCAGGTGGTGGGAGAGATATGTTCGCTTCAGTTGGTGCAGATGGCTCGGTGAGGATGTTTGACCTCCGTCATCTGGAACACAGCACCATCATTTATGAGGACCCACAGCACCATCCATTGCTGCGTCTCTGCTGGAATAAGCAGGATCCCAACTATCTTGCTACAATGGCCATGGATGGCATGGAGGTAAGGCGACAGCTCGTCTTCTGTAGGTGCTATCAGTTGTGATTTTTTGGGAGGTGGCTTGGTCGTAATTAGTAGTCTTTGAGAGCAGTGTTTGCTTGTCAACCACATCCTTTAGGAAAGGGCTGTATTTATGGCCTTGGCTCAAAATACTTGGTTTTCTGAAGAAACAAATTGAAAAAATGCAAGTCATTAATGTGGTTGGTTGTTTTTTTTTTTCCTGAAGGTTGTGATTCTAGATGTCAGAGTTCCCTGCACTCCTGTTGCCAGGTTAAACAACCACAGAGCATGTGTAAATGGAATTGCTTGGGCACCTCATTCTTCGTGCCACATTTGTACAGCAGGTAAGTGTGATCCATACCTATCCAGCTGCGTTGGTGAATCAGAGAGTCTTTCACTGAATTTGCAAAATCCCTTCTCCAAAAGTTCATGTAGTTCTCTGCCTGCCTTTTGCTAAAGAATACCTTCAATTTGACAGCCCTTTATTAGTGGCTTTCCTAAAATCCTAAAATTTTTGTGGAAATAGGCACCTGCTAGAGCTTCTTATGTGGAAATAGTGAGCCCAGTGCCCAAACTGTGCATCTGCTGTGGCTAAGCTGTGTTATGTTAATGCTCCTTAGTTTTTTGCAATCTAGTTTTTAAATGTCTTCAATTGATATGAGTTCCACTGATCATTTGTTTTTCAACTCTGTGCTGGGTAATGTGTAATGATCCAAACTTATTTTTTTTGAGCGTAGTGGTATCATTGTACCTCTGGCTTGAATAGTCATCAGGACTGCAGCAGCCATATCCTGTCTAGCTTCTTGGACTAGATGCTGGTTAGTAGTCATGTATGGAGATGTCTTTGTACCTTGCTTCTCCTTATGACTTTCTCTTCTGTTTGCAGCGGATGACCATCAGGCTCTCATCTGGGATATCCAGCAAATGCCTCGTGCCATTGAGGACCCTATCTTGGCCTATACAGCAGAGGGAGAAATCAACAACGTACAGTGGGCATCAACTCAGCCAGACTGGATAGCTATCTGCTACAACAACTGCCTGGAGATTTTGAGAGTGTAACATTACTGCTTCATGCCACACTGAGGCAGGGCTGTATAATTTCCCCTCCCCTCTAAAGTAAGAACAACACAAGTAAAGTGGCCAGTATCTGTTGTTGCTTTGCATCTACTGTTACAAGAAACTGTTACAAGAATCAATGGCAGGTGTCTCCTGTCGCTCCAAGACTCTAAAATGCAGAGACATGCTGAGCCTCTTGGACCTTCTGGGTTCTCATTTTCTTTTTTTTTTTTCCTCAGTTAAAGTTCTGTATATTGGTTTGTTGACTGTATTAATAAGCTTGCAGGCTTTTAAGTTGCTGCATATGTCCATGTGTTTGTCAGCCAGCTGAGGCAGCACATCAACTAGTTTAATAGATGCAAGTGCAAAACAAGGTGAGGAAAGAGACATTGATGTTAACAGCCACCTTGGCAGGAATCTTTTATCATTCCTGTTGTTGCTGCCTCTAAACTGTTTAAACGTTTGTATGGTTTTTATATATTGGGCAAACTTTCTACTGAGTAAGGTTTTTCTCCCTAATTCTTACTTTTGATATGTGGTCCACTTCCAGATGCCCAAAGCAAGATCTATTCGTTGAAACAGATCACAATAACACTGCAGGCTCCCTGGCAGTAAAGGCCTGCCAGAATTAACTGTTGCCTTGGCTCTCTATACCTGGTTACCTGGGCAGAATTTTCTGGTGCTGTGAAGTACAAGTACTTGTTGCACAATTTCTTTACACTTTTCTGATGCTAGAGGCAGTTGTTGCTATGGTAGGCCTTATTTTTAAATTATAACTGAATTTGTGTTTATCTTGCAGTTGTGTTAGCTAACAGAACGGTAATAGGTTTCAGAAAGAAGATAGTGCATAACTTAAGCTCCCAGGAGGTAAAGGACTCCTGAAAAAATGTGATTTGTAATGGACTTGGGATTGACACTTCCAATCAAAAGATCTCCCCTCAGAAGACTTACTATCTAAACCAAAATAAAATGGTTTCACACTTTGTAGCTTGCTTGATGGGCAAATAATGTGAGCAAGATTTTTGTGGTTAGCCTGTACCTTGGAGCTTCTTTTCGTTTGGCCCGTGTTCCTGGGAGTTCTTGAAAGGAGTGCACAGCAATCTTTTTCCCAAAGTGTATTCGCTTTGTACTGTCAGGTCTTGTTGAATGAGCGAGATGACTTGGAAGAGCTGGTTCACTATCGAGATGAAAGCTGTTTCTCTGAAAGAAATTATTCCCTAATGTAACATACAACGATGGGTTTAAAAGGAGAGAAACTGTGCCACAGGCTAAGGTTTGGTGCTTGTCATCCTCATATCTTATGGGGATGTGCCCAAGGGCTTCTGTTTCTGTTTTGGATAGTGGATTGCTCCACAGTAATACTTTTCAATCAAAGCCGAGTGGATTAGGCAAGATAAAAATCTTCCTTGATAACATAGCTACTCGGATGAATGCTCTGCAGTACTCTGCCAATGAAGACATGACAGCCATGGCTGGTCGGTAAGGGTATACCAGCTGAGTTTTGATGTAAATGTCAGGAACTATCAAAATTGTCTTTCCACCTAATGAGTATTCACCTGCAACTGGAGGCAGCATTATAAATAGTAGGACGCTGGCAAACTTGAATCTTGTCAGTTTATGCAGGAAAGGCAAGTTGGGAAAAGCGATTGCTGTGAAACGTGAAGCCGACACTGAAAGTGCTGTCAAATACAGAACAGAATTTGAAAAGTTTTGTCATTCTGGAAATACAGAAATATTCTTCTACAGGCTGCTTCTCAACATGGAGCTTAGAAAAGCACTGCCTTGTGAATTTGATAGGAATTCATTAGGGACAGCTTTATTCCATCACCCCTGTTAGTATCGGAGAACCAAGAGACTCTAACGCAGTTCAAGCTCATGTTTTGTCAATGACATTCTGTGTTCAGTGGTGGGGTTTCTGACAGAAAGCTTGATTGGACTTGAAGGTCGGTTTTTCTGATTAGCAGCAGTGCTGAGAGTGGTGTGTGCCACAGACAGATTTGATCTAGATATCGGAACAGTGTTAGCCAAACAATCAGGTTACCACTTTTTACAATGACATTTCATCTTAAACTGGAAAATACTTGTGCAGAATGAAGTGAAAATTAGGATTTTCTTATCCGAAGCATATAATGGCATTCACAGCTTTACATACTCGTATAAAAATATGTACACGGGCTTGTCATGTACTGTTTAATTACAAACGGTAGGCATAATATGCTGTGTTACTGAGAGGGAACTACCTGTAATATTAGTACTTTCTGTAGTACCCTTTATGCTTCAATGTCTCATTCTTATATAGATGGCTTGAGTAAAAGATGAGTGCATCTGTTGCTTAGCTTAATGCATCTGCAACTGTAGGACTGTGCTTTAAAAAAGACATAAGAAAATTTAGTTGAAAGTGAAGTCACTAAAAGACTCCATAGGCTATACTAAATGGCAAATGCAGTTTATTCTTAGAGGAATATGATCTATTATGCTAAGATGATGAGAAGAGAACATGTATAAAGGGGCTATTAGTCTGAATAACGAGGTAGCTTTCGGAAAGCTGTTAGAGAACAATCCTGTTACGAACCTGAAGAGAATACAGTGTCAGTCCTTCCATCCATAAAACTGCTTGAAGCTCATTTGTGAAATTGGATGCTCGTTCCAAACTCGTCAAAGGCAAGTGAAGGAATCTTGCAGGTTCCAGTGGGTTCTAAGTAAAGCTTGTATGTTGTTTGTTTAGCCAGTTGGGGTACCTTCTGGATCTACAGCATATTGCTCTGCGCATAATCTATTGTCATTCTTCATATAAAATTACATTTGAAATCACTAGAGGCTGGTTTGGAACAAGGAAATGCTGCTTAAAATAGCCTCTTTTCAAAGAAGTCACTTGAAAGGTTAATGACTGAAAAGACACAAAAATCCTCATGGGTGAGATGTTCTGTAGTGCAAATGGCACTTACAGATAGAGAAGGAAGTGAGAGACTGTGGTGCCCTTTTGCCAGCACCTGCTGACACAGTGGCAGGGAGCTAACTGTCTACTTGCTGGTTCAAGTTTATTTGCAAGATAAAATAAAACCCTGAGTCTTGTCACTGTAGCCTGTGGATCAGAAGATACAGTTTACTGTATTTCACCCACGTAACATTCAGTTATGTTGGGTGTAAAGCCCCCAGAAGCATTATTTTTTTCCAAAGTTCATGAAAACAAATACTTTAATACTTTATCTCAATTATTTTGTGCTTACTGCACAAGCAGAGGATGCAGAGCAACTGCTTTCGAAGACCTATCCCTTGAGTATAAAGTAACATTAAGGGTAAAATCTGAGCATCAGCGAGGTTAGAAAAGCAGAAAATCACATGCTATTGCTGGTACAGGCAAGACTGATTGTGGGACAGAAAGATTTTTCTCTGACTTAAGTAGTTCTGTACCACTTCTCCAGTCGATTAATTCAAGGTACTAAGCTATTGTTTAGTTATGTTCTGTTTAAACCAGGCTTTCCATAGATTCCTACTATTAGGAGGATGACTTGTTGCTAGTATGTTGGCTCTCAACTAGGAGATCTTGGTCACATAAATCTCATTAGCGAGGTGAAAACCTACAGGAAAGAAGTTGGATGTCAAATTAGTGCATAGCACACCATCTTCGTTAATTGTCTAAATGAAATGGGCTGCGGTAGGTTGCATCTGTGGAAATTGTACTTCTGTGTGCAGGGATTTAAAAGGCAAGGATTTGAGTGCTTTGACAATCTATTTAGAAAGAAAACAGCGGTTTCAAAGAATGATACAAAAGGAGACTGATAATACAGGTTGTTCCTTATGGAACCTTGAAATGTACTTAACGGGGGAGACATTGCCTCTCATAAGTCAAAGTTAATGATCCTTTCAAAACTTAACTGTAATTACTCTCCTGAATGTTCTGGATAATACTAAAAAGATCTATTTTTGCCTGGTGTTGCAATGAGAAAGCTGCATCAGGCTTGACTGTAGATCACTGCCTGCCAGAGACTAGGTGAGGGGAGGAGTCCGATGTATTGGAATTCACAGATGCTCTTGTGCTTGTTTTAAATGTAAATGAAGAAAGCTGAGTGTGTCTGTTTTGTTCTCTTGCAGATGGCACTTTAACAAGTATATTTTTGGTAAGATTAGGAGGAGAGTCATCTTTTCCTCAGCCCTTTTATGGTAGGCATTTGTCTGTGTTTTGTATAAAATGTTAAATACAATAGTCACTGAAATCCTAAACTGGCTACGGTTGTCAGTATCTAGTGCACCCTCATCTGTTTCTGCTGAACACCAAAAACATGAGCACTTGACAATACTGTTAAACTGAAGCTCTGTATTCTGAGACTGACACAATCTTGCAAGGCAAACTCAAATAATATAGTGCTGCTTGTCACCCAGAGAGTCCCTTTTGCTTTGCTCGGGAACTTGACGGTGTTTGGGAATCGTCTTTCCTACTGTGTGAGCATGCTGGCAGTAGTGGCAGGCTGGTTGTGTGAAGATGTAGCTGGATTCTTTGGATAACTTATTTTTGTGCTGTAAGAAATGCAGCCACTGTCTGTAAACTCACACAGCCTGAACTCTTGAACTTGTCAGTTCCTTATGTTAGTGGTGTTTTAACTCTTTCAGGACATACTGAAAAGGATGAACAGCAGCAAGGGTATGCTCTTGGCTCAACAGATCGCGCAGTTACAGTTCCATCAAAGTACTGAAGGGCTTAGTCTTCCTACTGCTGCTTAGCAAAATGGTCCTACCACCTCAGATCCACACTGTGTTATCCTGTCAGTTAACACAAGCTCACTGATATGTGTTTCCTGCTTTCTACTGTTAGACCAATATTCCCGAGCAGGCCTGTACGTATTGTACAGCGGACATTAAAAGGTGGTGTCCAAAATCAGTCCTGGAATGGGCAAGGTACT
>Ga0181612_156852_pt1 | contig 14898 bp, 18 predicted proteins | sample HoacroProtozoa21_FD_119630 | JGI IMG/M metagenome (GOLD analysis project Ga0181612, IMG submission 119630) | Hoatzin crop microbial communities from Cojedes, Venezuel. Combined Assembly of Gp0051906, Gp0051904, Gp0051908 | reverse complement strand
GACAGCTTCGCTCGGTCCTTGCCATTCACAGAAAAACGAGCGCCGGCGGGAGGCTGGGGAGCCACGCGTGCGAGCAGGGGATCGACCGCTAAGACGCGAGCATCCATCTATTGATCCCTGGCCGCGCTGTCGGGTTAAGCTAACCCAGTGCAGCAACGAGACAGGACAGGGGGAACTTGCTGAGGGCGGATTGCCATTAACCACTCCGCTCTGTGTCTGCACTGATGTCAGAGCGCGGTGGGCGCAGGAATCCATCCCCATGTCCTGCTCCCCCACGCTGGCACCCTCTCGCCGATGACAGCACCCCAGGAACGCAGCTGCTCCCAGGGTGGTGCCCGGCAGCCGAGCTTGGGGTGGCCAAGTGGCTGGAGGGGCCAGTGGAGACCCGTCCTACCAGATAACTCTGCCTTTCCATGGCCACCTCCTCGCTTACCGCTTTCCTTGAAACCATGGCGGGGAGCCATGAGGGGCAAGGACCGCTGCCACCCCCTGCCAGCGCCGCACGTCGTGGTGCTCAGTCTTGGCACCCGAGGAGAGGGAGGGATGGAAAAGGGGAAAGGTGGAAGAGAGGGAGCCCCACTTCCCTCCAGATCCACCTTCTCCAGCTCATCCTGTCCGCGGCCATCCTCACCACCCCTCCTCTTCCCCGCCACCTCCGGTCCCCACCAGGCTCATGTTTCCCTCGTAAGGCACATACTCCCCCTGTGCTTATTATTATTGTTTGCTACGAGCAGGGGTGGCCACGTGCTGGGGTGACTCAGGCATCTGTGGGTACCACTTCCGATGGCGAGTGGAGAGGGGGCATGGCCCCATGTCTCTGGCAAGACGTGCTCCCTGTGCACCCCCCCCATCCCTTCCCAGGCTCCTGGTGACCCCAAGCCCTGGGTCCCTCTTCACACCTCCCACCTCCTGCAGACACCTTCTCCCAAGAAGCCGAAGAGGGCACAAAGCGGGGGCTAAGGGTGGTCTTGGAGCCATGTCACCTCCACCACGCTTCCCTGCGTATGCTGTCTCCATCTGCCCTTCACAGCACACCCCCTGAAGAGAGGAAGGGGAGAAGGGAGAGGCCCTGGAGCCGCCATTTGCTTTGCCACGGATGGAGCCAGGGCTGGATGCTGGGGATGGGAAACTCCACGCTCTTGGCAGAGGGATTCAGTTGTCTCCAGGCAATTTGCCCAAGAGGGAGGGCATTGGGGGCTGAAGATGACACCAGGGATGTCCAAGGTGACCTGCCTGCACCATGTAAACCTCCCTACCTGCTCCCACCCCAGCGGGGATGCCGGCCTTGCCAACAGGATGCAAAGGCAGAGTTTCTCTGGCATTTTACTCATGGCTTCCTCCTGAGCTCCTTCACCCAAACCCCGTACCCAGAAGACCCTTTGCACTGTGCCTATCTGGGGGATGCTGGCCCACCACCAGCAGGATCAGCCACGCTGGGACCAGAAGAGCTGGAAGGCCAGGGAGATGGGGGAGGGCTGGAGCTCGAAAAGCTCCACCGGCAGCGGGAGAGCCGACATGGCCACTTCAGCCCCGGTTGCGCCTGAGTGCTTGGAGAACATGTCTCCAGCTCTGTTCTCCTCCGGAAACCAGCTGGGACCATCACCCACGTGGAGCAGGAGAAATGAAAGGAGAGCAAGACCCAGCCCCGGGCGAGAAGGTGCTAAGGAAACACGGGAAGCCAAAAACCCGAAGAAGTTACCTGCAAAGCGACCGCGGTCAGGGTGACGAGGGGTGGGGAGGGAAGCTGGGGAGGTTTACGGGCAGGTACGTACCCCTGCCCTCGGCCCGCGGCCGCCCCAGTAGCCGTATGTGGATACGCCATGCACACAGGCAACTTTATTATTCACTGGCACGCTCACATGAAGCCACGCATCTCTCCCTAAGTTATATTTATAGCTGTTCCTCAGAGCGAGCACAGATGAAACAATCGTTATTTTCCTAAGTTAAAAAAAAACAACCCCTCCCGGTCTGGTGCCGGTGAAGGGAGCAGCGCGCCCCGGCACCGCCTCTTACCCGGGTCCTGCTGAGGGCTGCCGCCTCCTCCAGCCGTGCCGAGCCAACATCAGAGGAAGGGGAAAGCGGCCGGTTTCTCCATCTCACCATGAAACGTCTCAGCTGGACCGGAGAAATCAGGAAGGTCCCTCTGCAGCCCTCGCTGGCCTCTGGCTTGGGGCTTATTTCCACCCTTCCTGAGGAGCTACTTCTCCACCATGACCTGCTCCTCTCCTAACTCTGCCCTGCCCACGCCAGCGCTGTCCTCCTGCCTCTGCCTCTCCTCAGAATTTTTCGCTCCCGGGAGCGTCCATCCCACGGAGCGCCGATGTGCCTTCGCAGCTCGGCGACGGGTTCAGGTCTCCCCCTCCTTCCCTGGCATTATTCACCTCTGCCCCCCGCTGCCTCTCTGCTCTGGTCCCCTAAATCCCCCCTCTCCCTTCCACTCTTCCTCCCTCTGCGCTCCGCTCCCGTTCCCTGGCTGCCTCTCCCCCTCGCTGATTGCTATGCAGTCTATAGCTGAGAAGTCAGTAACTCTGTGGTAGGATCCAACAGCTTTCCGCTACTTTAGCCCATCCTCGCGTGTGAGCTCAGAGCCGCGGAGGCACCGCTGCGGAGCTGCCATGGGGGAGACAAGAGTGCAACCATCGGCGGCAGGAAGGGGATGGCGGGGACGCCGGGTGCCCCTGGGGAGGCGAAGCCGAAAGGGGCTGAGATATCCACTGCCGGGGGGGTTTTCCCCAGCTGGGTTTGGGGTGCTGGGCTGACACCTCGCCCTGAGGAAGGGCCAGGCTCTCCCGGCACGTGCAGAGTGTTTAGCACGGGGCATCACGTCCTCGCATCCCCGGCCCAGGCTCCCCACCCTGCGGGGCTGGGGCTGTCCTGCTGGGACAGGCGATGCCAGCGATGGGAGCGCCAACAAGGAGGGACCGGTCCTCGGGGCTCCAGGATGGTTCCCGGACTCCCTGGCAGGAAACTTGACGTAGAAACCTCCCCTGGATCTCCATGGCCAGCAGCATCTCAGGGGCTTAGAAGGGGTCACTTCTTGGTGGGAAGGCACCCTGCAGCAGTGAGGTCGGAGGCTGGAGAGAGCCCTGACCCCACAGGCAGCGGCTGCAGGCACGGGCTCCCGGGGACAGCCCCATGCCAGGCCGGTGGGGTCCATGGGCATGGTTTCCATCTCGGTGTCGCATCAGCCGGCCCCAGTGTTAAAGCCTGTGCTGGCAAGTCAAAAAAGATAAAAAAACACTTTTTGAGTGTCCTCTGGGTCCCAATCCTGCAACGATCACCACCCTCCCTCCCAAAATCATCCCAAGATCCCCTGGCACAAGGGATGCCCCCCTGCACAACACGCTGCGGGGACCGCTGTCCCCCGTGGCATCGGCAGGTGCCGGCATGGCGAGCACAGCCCGCTCTCACCTGGCAAAGCCACCCCGGGGGCAGCAGAGGGCATTTTCGGCAGCTCTCCATGCAGATGAGCAGCTGCAAGCGGGGACCACGGCAGCCTCCCGCATCGGCCAGCTGGCCCCGGCCCCCCACGGCTGCTCCGCACCGCGCGAATGGGGGGGTCCCGAGGAGCCGCAGCTCTTGGATGGAGCAGGGCCAGCCTGCTCCCTCCATCCCCTCTGCCACCATCCCTGCGGGGACCGTGTTCGGGTTCAGGGGGGACTGACTTTCCCAAAAGCCCTGTCCCCAGGGCCCGTGGGGCTGCTTCCCAAGGGCCACTGGCTGGGAGCTGCACGGGTGCCCCACGGCAAAGCGTGCCCGTGGCACTGCAACAGGCCTTTCCCCTCCATGCCGCAAAGCGATGAAGATGCTGCTGAGACATCTTGTTTCTTCCTGGGGTGGGAGAAGCTGCCAGGCACCTACGCACCCCTGCAGCCCCCTCGGCTTCAGGTTGGGTTTCACCTCTCTGCTTTTTGCTCCCCTCCGAGACGTCGCCGTGCTTCCCTCCGCCTGGGCAGCAAGAGGATGAGCAGCTGCGCCTGGTGCATGGTGCAGCACCCTGGCACGGCCAAGAGGCAGGTGGCACGGCCAGGACCATCAGGAGGGACATGGAGACGTTGCAGCGAGGATGCCACCAGCCCCTCGCTGTCCTTGTGCCCCCGGGGTGCCCTGCCCCGGCCGCCCCAGGCCCACCGGCCCCGGCAGCGGGGTGGCTCACACTCGCCACCCCCGCCCGTCTCCACCGGCACCGTCTTTAATAAGAAGCGTGGAATATTTTAGCACCTATGGAAAAGCCACCACAGACGGTGGTGGCAGCCGTTGCCAGGGAGACGCTCCCAAAAATAGCCCCACTCCGCCAACCTTTCCCGATGCTGCTGTGGGGATGGGGGAGGCAGAGGGATGGAGGGATGGAAGGGTGGAGGGGTTAGTAGAGGGATAGAGGGGTGGATGGAAGGATGGATGGAGGGGTGGATGGAGGGAGGGATGGGAGGGTGGGTAGAGGGATGGATGGAGGGGGACTGAGGGGTGAAGGAAGGGATGGAGGGATGGATGGAGACGGGTGGAGGGGGGGAGCAAGAGCTCCTGGGAAGGTGAGCAAGCATGGCCTGACCCCTGGAGTTGAAGACAAGCACAACCACCGTGCCAGCAGCTCGTGCTTGGACACCTATGGTCCCACTTCCCTGCGTGAAGCCAGCAGGAGCCCTCGAGCCCTCTCTCTCTGCCCTGGGCAGGTCTGACTTTGAGTGTTTAATCCAGACAATGCAGTTGTGGACTCCTGAGCACCTGCCAGGCTCCCTCTGCCATCCTCCTCTGACGGTCCTGTTTCTGTCCCCAGCGCTCCAGGACTGCCGTGGCCGAGCTGTGCTTGTCACGGGGACAGAGGTGGCGAGGGATGGAGGTGGCCCACGATGCTCACCCTGCCCCGCATTCCCTGGCCCCTCCAGGGATGCTGAACGACTTCCCTCTCCGGGTCTGCTCTGGGATGAATCCTGGGGGCTGCCCGCCATCCTGGGGGGGGCTGGATGCGGCCTGAGACCCGGCCCGCAGCAGAAATTGAGGGAAAGCACAGAAGTCTTCCCGGTGGCAGGGGACAGCCGTTCTAGTGAGAAGTAAACCCTCTTTGCCGTGCTCCTCCTGCCATCGCCATCACCTTGCAGGACAGGCGGAGGTGGAGAAGGGCCCTCGACGGAGATGCTGCCGGCTGGCCCGGGGGCTCTGCAGGAGAAGGAGCCTCCCAGACCAATGAAGGCAGAGGGAAACCCAAAAATAGAACTGAAGCAGGGAAAAAAAAAAAGAAAAAGAAACCCAACAACCCCAAATTCCCATTTTTAATGCCAAATCCCAGCTCGTTCGCCTCCCTGTCACCCTGGCGACATTCCTTGCGGTTGCCATGGAAACGGGAGGCATGGAGAGAGCATCACCGTGTGGGGCAGTGGCAGCACCCAGCATTATTTCGGGAGGCAGGGAGACACCCGGTGCAAGGCGCTTGGTGTTGTGGCAGGGAGGGAGGAGGGAAGGTTTATTTTTACTTGCTCCCACTTCATGTGCCAGTTTTTCCTTCTGGAAGCGCCCGGGTGCCCCTCGCCCCACCGGCAGCATTCCCATGGCCCTGCTGTGTGCCGCACGGGGATGTCCCATGGGGAGACGCCAGCCCCACCAGCTGGGCTGCTCCTGTGAATTCCCTCTGATGGTCACATCAGCTGGTGGTTCCTGGTGGCACAGCAGGAGATAACACCATGGTTTGGGGTCAGCTCTTCTTGGGAAGGCGCAAGATGAAAAGAATAAACCTTTGCCGCCCACAACAGTCTCGCCTCTCCGCAGGAGGCTTCATCCCCTGGGGTGGGACCAGAAGCTGCGAAGAGGAGCAGAGGGATTGGAGGATGACGAGGGCTCTCAGACATCGCACCCCTGGAGCTTGGAAGGTGACCTGCTGGAAGAGAGGAACCTGAATCTGTTCCTTCCCCCTGAACCTCACAGACTCGCTCCATGGCTCAAACCTCTCTCTGCCCACCTACGAAAGGACCTGGGATGCTGGGGACCTGCTGGGCCACCGGGGACCTGCTGGGTCACTGGAGCTGGGGCTTGGCTTTCACCAGCACCTGGGTGGCCTTGCAGAGTCCTGCTGAAACCCCGGGCGGCTCCGCTCTGACAGCTGGAAACCCGATCACAGCCTGACTTATAAATTGCCAGTCCCTGCTCCGTCGCTCCTTTGCCGGTGGGCTCCTTCGGTCTAACCTGCTGTTGTCCCACCGCACCGACCACTGCCGCCATGCCCTGGCAGGGACGGGCAGGGTCCTCTCCTGTTCCACGGGGCCGAGCGGGTGTTCTCCAGCCCAGCCTGGGAAAGCGGCTGGAAAAGCCTGGTGTGGCAGGTGCTGGAGCGGCAGAGAGGGAAAACACGGCAGCCAGCCTAATGGGCAGGGAGGAAATGTATGCAAATATATTCAGAAAGGAATCTGGTGCTGCTAATAGACTTGTTAGTCCTCTCAGTGAGCACCGGGAATAATATTTTTACACTTTAATCATTAAGGATTTTACTCCAAGCGAGCCCATAAGGACATGCCGATGGAGGGAGACGCGGGGGAGATGGCTGGGGACAGGGAGGGCAGCAGCCAGAGCTGGCCACAGGCAGGGTCACGCAAATTAGACCCACGGCCAGATGTGACTTGCAGGGGGGCGGGATGACAAATTAAAGCATCCGTTTGGTTCGTTAAAGCAGCTCCATATTAGCGATTAGCTGAGGAATATCTAACGGCCCTGTCTCGATGGGGAGGTCCCCTCACCACTGCCACGAGACCTCCCTGTGTAACCGCTGCTGCGAGGAGAAGGTTTGTCCCAGCCAGCCTGGTCACCCAGGGCTGCTTCTCAATCTGTTAAAACTTTACAACCATCGCTACTCAGCTCCTTTCTGTTAAGTCTATAAAAACGGCAGTACCTACGCACTGCCTTCACGCACTGCGTGTGTCACGCTGTCTGTAATCCACCGGTGGGGAATCCAGGATTAACATTTGCAGCAAAGTTCTTTTCAAACCAGCCCCTGGGAGGATCTTTTCTTTCCTCCGCGGCTGGGCTCTGGGATCCGCACGGCTCCAGCCGGGACACCCGAAGGCAGGGTCGCCTGGTGTGGGGTGTGACGTTGAGCCGCGGTGGCCCGATAATTCAGATCTCTCTCCCCGCTTCTTTGTTTGCTGGAGGAGACAAGGCGGAGTGCGGGGGAGAAGGTGCTGGAGGCAGGAAGGGCAGAGGGCAGGAGGCTGCCAGCTGGGAGCAGGACGGAGGTCACCGCACCCATGGAGAGCGTCCCTGGAAAGCCGGTAGCTCGCCGGAGCGCGCATCCTCAAGGCCAGAGGATGGAGATCCCTTTCCCTCTGCCTTTTCCCCTGCAACGCCACTTCCGCGTGTAACTTGAGACAAGTTGGGGAAGAAAAAAAGAGGAAGGGGAAAAAAAAGAAAAAGGGAAAACTAGCTCAGCTATTCCCGCCTCTGCCCCCTCCTCTCTCTCCTCCCCGGCCGGGCAGGAGCCACGTCACCGTCATCCAGCGCTGGCTTTGGGGCTGCTCAGCAGGCTCAGCCCGGGGCTCGCCAGGGGACAAGCCCCAACTTTCGGCCTGGAGCCGGGAGAGGAAGGCCCTGGGGGGGAGGAGAGAGAAAATCCACTTGGGGGAAAAGTAAAGCAAGGGAGACGTCCGGCTTGAGCGCCTGGCAGAGGAAAGGCGCCTGTGACCAGGGCAGAGGGGAGCCTGAACTTCTCTCCACCAGAAGAGAGGGCTCCACACTGGGCAAAGAGGACAGCTGAGCTGGAGGAGAGCGTTGGCTCGGCTGAGGCTCCAGAGGGAAAAAGCTCCCTGCCCTTGCCCTCCCCGCGCTGCTCCCTTCGCCCCGGAGGAGCCCCCCCGGCACCATGAACGTCTTCCGCATCCTGGGGGATGTCTCCCACTTGCTGGCCATCATCATCCTCCTGCTGAAGATCCAGAAGTCCAAGTCCTGTGCCGGTGAGTGGTCCCACGCCCCGGGGAAGGAGGGGGGCCCTACTCGGAGGGCAGCACAGGGAGGGGTGCAAGTGAAATGGGTGCCGAAAAGACTAGTAACACCCCATGCAAGCTGGTGGCCCTCCCCAGTGGGCTCTTGGAGGGAAGTCACCCTTCTCTGGGCAGTCTCCCTGCCAGAAGGAGAAGGCTGCGTTGGAAGGATGTGATGTGGCAAGGTGCACGGCCTCGGGTAGGTGTTGGGGTGCTGAAGCAAAGGGGAGGGCAGCAAGGCTGGAGGGAGGTGGAAAACGAGCACGAAAAGTTGTGGCAGCGCCAAAAGCGATGACCTGGAGAGAAAGCTGCTTCTGGCCGGAGGTCCTGGCAGCAGGCGGGCAGGAATCAGCGGCTGCCCCGTCCCTGGGCGAGGAAATCGGGGCAGTGGCTTCCCGCAGGAGGACTTTGCCCAGAGATCACAGTTTCCTCCCCAAGAGAGGCTGGCACGAGGCTGCACCACCACGACCACTATCACCAGCAGAGAAATGGGTGGGTCTGTCCGCCTGTCCCCGCCAGCTGTGCCGAAGCTCCATCCGCGTCCCTGGGCTGGTCCCTGCTCCTGCAGATGTCACATCCCCACGAGGCAGGCAGGCGAAGGGGGCGAGGGAGGGAAGGGAAAGGCATTTTGATGAGGGTAAGGATGGAATTGGGCAAAATGGTGAATGTGCCCACCGAGCACCGGTGCCTACGAGCCGGGACATAGCTCAGGGGCATCAGCAGGAGCCAGCCCTGTTACCCGGGAGACTCCAGCCAGTCCTGGGGTAGGTCTGGAGCTAGCACAGCACCTACATGCCCGACCAGCCTCACAAAGCAAAATGCCTACACACAACCACTTCCAAAGAAAGCGTAAGGGGAAACCACCATCCCAAGGGCCTTTCCTCTCATCTGCCTCACCTTCTTTTCTTCTTCCTGCCATCCAGGAATCTCTGGGAAGAGTCAGATTCTTTTCGCCCTTGTCTTCACAACCCGCTATCTGGACCTGTTCACCACCTTCATCTCTGTCTATAATACCGTGATGAAGGTAAGGAGAGCGCAGCATGGAGGCAGAGTTCCCCTCAGCTTGCCATGGTTTCTCAGGGAGGCAAGGGTACGTGGTCACTAAAGTTTTTCAGCCAGAGGGAAGAAGGAGCAATTCCATCTTCTTCACCCGTCACCAACACTACAGGGGGTTACACGCAGGAAGGGTGGATGGAGATGCTTCCTTTGGTGTCACCGGCCCTCCATTGACCAAAAAAACCCCTTGCCACAGTCACTGGGCAAGCTGAGCCAACCACATTTAGTACCACCAAACCAGAACAAGATGCCATGAGTCAAGCCTGGGTGTCCTTGCACAGCAGGAGCATCAACAGGCAGCTGCCACTAAGCCAACCTCTTCACACAGAGCCCTAGAGGGCTCAAGCAAGTGTGATCCTCATGGTGGAGCAATCTTTAGGTGACCACTGGAGTATCTCCAGCAGATGTCAATCTACAAGCCAACGCAGAAAAATCACTCGCCACTATCTCACCCTGGCACAGCCCCACCAGAACTGGGTTAAAAGATCTTGCCTTTAGCAAAGCCGTCCTCTCTTCAAGCACGGAAGGTATAATGGCAGGTAAGGTCTTGCCTTTTCCCTTTCCTCCCCCAGGTCATTTTTTTGATATGTGCCTACATCACCGTGTACATGATCTACGTGAAATTCCGAAAAACGTTTGACAGCGAGAACGACTCCTTTCGCCTTGAGTTCCTGCTGGTCCCTGTCACAGGCCTGTCGTTTCTGGAGAACCACAGCTTCACCCCCTTGGAGGTAAGGAAAACCCGAGGCAGGGAAGGGGAGGGGAAGCAGCAGCCTGGCACCAGGCACCACAGTTAGCAGCCCATCGAATAGTCGAGATTTTTAACAGCAAAAGCAGGCAGGAAAGGCAAGGCTGGCGGGCCTTGAAGACGACCCCATCTACAGAGCAGCTCAGCGCTGTCTTCTCTCAGCCTCAGCCCAGCAGTCTCATTTTCCCCAACTCCAGCAGCACTGCTCATCCCGCTCACGCATCGGTGCTCCGCCAAATGAAAAGCTTTGGCTCTTGACACGTGTTAACCAGCACCAGGGCTCTCCACTGCCTTCCTTTTGTACCTCACAGATACTCTGGACCTTCTCCATCTACCTGGAGTCTGTGGCTATCCTTCCTCAGCTCTTCATGATCAGCAAGACGGGAGAAGCAGAGACCATCACGACTCACTACCTTTTTTTCCTGGGCCTCTACCGCGCTCTCTACATTGCCAACTGGGTCTGGCGCTACTACACGGAGAATTTCTACGACCAGATCGCTGTTGTTTCCGGGGTGGTGCAAACCATCTTCTACTGCGACTTCTTCTATCTCTACGTTACCAAAGGTAGGTAAAGGGGTTGGTTTAAATCCGAAACTTTAATTTCGCACTCTTGCAACAGACAGTGGAGCTGCAGCTCGTCCTGCATTAATCCTCACATGACTTTATTCTTTGCTCTATTTGTGATGCACACTGTCCACCTAAAACCCAGTTTAAAAAGAAAGTACCTGTTGAACGCAAGTGGGCGTCTCTGCTCACAAAGCTCTAGGCAGGCACATGAAAGAAAGCAGAAGCTAAACCAGAGCTAAGCCTGGCTTAACCCCACCTTGGGAAGTCAGTAGCCGAGGTATATTCAATTCTACGTACATTTTGAAAGATTGCGAATCACACAAAAAAACTTTGAGGGGAAAAAAAAACCAGCCATAGGCAGACAATGTACCCGAGAAAGCAACTGCAGGCATATGGAGACATCATTAAGCCTACTTTTGATGAAAAAGATGTAACGTTCCCAGGAACTGATTCTGTAGGAAGATGGGCATCTGCACGGACAAGGCACCCCTTTCTGTCTCCCAAAATCAGATGCCCCTTCCACTTCAGCACCGTGCTTTGCTAAACAGCTATGTACCAGAGCTAACAAGCGCACCAAGGGCATAAATTTGGCGGAGCATGCAACGGTTGGCTGAGGCTGATGTATGCTTTAAAACACCTTTCTGTCGAGGAAGATGGAATTTGATGAAATCTAGCTGAGCACACAAGTATTTTCCTCCTCCTTCCTTCACATTCCCCCATCAGCCTGCCAAAAGCAGCCGTGACGGCCGGCGCTTTGTGTTTCGAGGGCTGGATCTCTGGTAGCCTCATGCGATGTACCTGCTGGCAGAGAGGCCACAGGAGCACTGAGCAGGTGGCTGGCCTTGGCACATTAAGACTTCCTTCTGTCATTAAAACATTTCTGTGCCAGAAAAGTACTTTGTAAAACTGCCATCAAGGTGCTCCACGTCAATTCAATTCCTTTTTTTTTTAAAAAAAACCCCACCTAATTCCCATTATAGCTTCACTCAATTCACATGTCCTCTGCTCTTCTGCGTTTTGTCAGAAATCCACGCCCTTTGTAGTTGCGGATGGCAGAACAAAGGGGGGAAAAAACAACCCCTGGCTTTCAGTCTCACATCGCTAGTGATAAAACTGCAAAATTTAGATGACACAGGAGGCAGAAGAAAAAACATTTCTCCCTGGGACACCACAGGAGGAAAAGAATTGCTTTTTTTTTTTTCTGTTTTACACAAATGTTCTGGATCATGAGGGAGAAAAGGTGACTGAAGATATGCAAATACTTTGCAGTCATTTATTAAAACCAGCAATATTATAGCAGGTTGCATCTCTCTCACACTCTTGTGAAAAAGAAAAAAAAGCCCCATCTTTTCAAAACATTTCTAACACAGAAGAGCTCAGACAAAAGGGTAGTGATGCTGCCAAGAAAAGCAAAGGTATGTTCTATAAAGAAATGTATTTAATAAGACTTCAGAGCCCAAAACCAAAGCATTGTAAAGGGATTTTTATAGAACACAACTTCTCTTTATCTTGTTTTCAAAACTAGATGAGCTCTTTTCTGTTTCAACACAAGGACCTGAAAGCTCTTCCGAGGAAGCTTTCAGCTCCCAAACGCTTGTATTTCACAGAACGGCTGGGAGCCCCGGGGGGGGAACATCTAATGCACCCTCCTGCTCACAGCAGGGTCACCTACAGCAAGTTGTTCAAGGTCCCGTCCAGTCAGGTTTGAGTATCTCCAGGACGGAGACACCATAGCCCCTCTGAGCAACCTGAGCCCGTGTCTGACCACCCTCACTTTAGAAAAGCTTTTTTCTTACGTTGAAGTGGAATTTCCCATCGCCCCTTGCCCTGTCACTGGGCAGCACCAAGCCAAGTCTGGATCCATCTCCTTTACTCCCCCCATCAGGCCTTCATACACATGGAGAAGATCCCTCTCAGCCTACTCCTGGCCGAGCAGCCTCAGCTCTCAGCCTGTACTCTTACATCAGGTGCTCCAGTCCCTTAACTGTCATTGTGGACTTTCTGGACTTGCTCCAGTATGTCCCTGTCTCCTCTACTGGGAGTCCAGAGCTGGTCCTGTGGCTCCAGCTGTGGCCTCACCAAGACTGAGCAGAAAGGACCTCCCTTGACCTGCCAGCAAGGCAGCTCAGGAAGGAGGCTGTTTGCGTACTTTGTCATGAGGACATGCCGGTGGCTCCTGCCCCACTTGTCCACCAGCACACCCAGGACCTTTTCTGCCGACCACTTTCCAGCTGGGCAGCTCCCAGCACATAATGGTGCATGGGGTTGTTCCAACCCAGGGGCAGGACATGGCATTGCCCGTTGCTGACCTCCATGAGGTCCCCATCAGCCTGCTTCCCCAGCCTGGCACAATCCCCGTCACACCATGTAGTTTATCAGCCACTTTCCTCTGGCACCAAAGACATTAGAGTATTGTACCCCCAGGGTACACCACCAGCACCAGGCCATCAGCTGGACTCCATGCCGCTGCCCACCACCCAGCCAGGGCAGACACGTGTCCGCCCACCTCACCTAAGCCTGTGGGCCCCTGCTATTTGCAAGAGGCCTCCCACCCCAGTCTGCAGATCAGGTGAGGTGGGGCAGGCCCAGGAGAAGGCCCATTCGACAGCTGTAATGTCACTGTTGTTTGCAAACCTGGCAACCTGCCATCTGGCTCAGAAAAAAAAGATATGTTCAAGCAATGAAATAGTTAACTCCCCAGAGTTCCTTCACTACCTTCTCTTTCTCTTTGCGCAGTCCTCAAAGGAAAGAAGCTAAGTCTTCCCATGCCTGTTTGAAGACATTTCCACAGATAACGCAAGAAATTCCGAAGATGAAGCTCTTAAGATCACAGCTTTCCTTTCCTGGCCCTTTTTGACTAACGGATGGCTCAGCCGAGATTCACTCCAGTGCCAGGAAGACAGCGAAGCCTGCAAAGCTGACACGCTTTTCATGTGTACGAGACTCTCCCTCTTTTTTTAATTTCTTCTTACTTGAATTTGGTGCTAGTAAAGTAGTGCTGGCCAATACCAAAGTAGTGCAAATTGCTCTCTCCTGGCTCTTCCCAGCATCTACCTCTCAACACGCCTCCACCTCGACCCTGAGGCAGCACAAGGAGCCTAACGGAGAACTGTCACTACCTTTAGTCCTTCAGTCCTTTAACAAGTGCCTATGGCAAAGGGAACATGGTACTATTAAGTCTGACAACATATACAAAGGCCACTGACCCATCTCACACACGGCCACACCTGATGCAGCAGATGCTACAAACTAGTATGTTAACTCTGTATGAGGTGACACCCTCCCGAAAGCTAACTCTGCCTCACCCCCACCCTATTTGAGTCCCAGAACATTCATGAAAAATACATTCCCTTCAAATGACACGACTCTTCCAATTCCACAGGGATCCAAACGTCCTCCCTGCTCACTCACTTTCAGTGACAGTTCCCTGTATTTTACAAACAGGGATCATTGCAATTAAAATTCAGTGGGTTGCCAACAGGTGTTTCCAACTCCTCGAATTTGACTTTTCTTTAAGAACTGGGAAGAACAAGGGCAAAGACATTTTTACACTCCAAAAATAAAGACAAAGTTCACAATTTATTGACAACAGTGTTTTTATTTATACCTACAAAAGAAAACAAGATGGTATCAAAAGGACAATTTACAAACTAAGAATAGTAACATAGCTCTTAGTATCCTGTGTCTGAACACCACAGATCTACGAATCTCTCAAGTCTTCATTAATACAACAGGAATGTGTTCAGAGACCAGCAGGTGTGTGAAACAAGATGCTGATCCCACACAAAGCCACTAACCCTTCCATTGTTCAGAGAAGTCCAAATGGTAAATTGCTTCAGGAAGTGGGAGGGGAGGAGACACCCAACTCAATTTGACACTCCCATAAACTTTTACAGATTGAAAACAACGCAAACAATACTAGATGCTAAGGCTTTATCAACGAGGGCCCTCCGGCTGGCACAGGGAACAGAGCAGCGAGCACCAGGTGGGACAGGGGCAGCACATGCCACGGTGCATTTACGCATTCAACAGTCTGGTTAACACTCTGAACTGAACGGAGACCCTGGACTTCAGCTGACCTCAATGGCAACAAAGCCCTGCAAAAGACTTGGCACAGATGTTTACATGTGCGCAAGTCCACCCCAAAAGAAGTGAAAGCTGTAGCAGACTGTAAGGCAGCTTTGGCGGTCCAGAGACCCTTTTTAAACTCAGTCAGTGAGATGTCCTACTCCTACACCCCTCAAATACATTTCCGCATTGAACTCGCAAATTTAAAAAAAAAAAAGAAAAAGAAAAGGCTCTGCATTTGCTTTCGAGGGAGGCCAAAGGCAAATCAGTCAGTGCCTGGATAAACTAAATGTTTCTGGCTTTCACTTAACACAAGCAAAGGAACTTCCTGCCCAAGCACTGGAATTAGAAGATGGGAACCAAGGTTCTGGAAGGTCTCTCCCTTTTCCCTCTGTGTCAGCAACCTACCTGTGTACTGCACAAAAGAAAAAAAAAATGCGCATTCATCCCCCGACATTTTACTCTGGGAAGAAATCTAAAAAGAAATAATTTCTGTATAAG
>Ga0181612_166406_pt1 | contig 14899 bp, 5 predicted proteins | sample HoacroProtozoa21_FD_119630 | JGI IMG/M metagenome (GOLD analysis project Ga0181612, IMG submission 119630) | Hoatzin crop microbial communities from Cojedes, Venezuel. Combined Assembly of Gp0051906, Gp0051904, Gp0051908 | reverse complement strand
TTTTTTTTTTTTTGGTTTTTCTGAGTAGTTACTTTGAGTAAGTTTGGAAAATCCACTGCTTTTCATTTTCACTGCAGGAAGGCAAAGAGCTTTGCCCCAAGGGGTGATTATCCAGTCCATTAGAAAGTGCTACCATTTTGCCTAACAGCATCACAAAAATGAATGAAAATGTACATAATAATTTGGTTTCAGTAAGTGGCCATTTGCACATCTGGACAAGTAGGTGTCGACGTTTGCAGAGAGGCATTGCAGACCTTTCAAAGCTCTCCAGACACCCATCTGAGAAGAATGAGATGCTGAAATGCAGAGCTTTAGAGAGGACTGTAACTCTGTAAAATACAGCAATTATTGATAGTGGTCTACTGTAGGCAAATAAAAGTTTATGTTTACAGTCACTCTTGAAAAAGTACTGTCCATTATTTAAAAGTACTGGTTTGTTCCTTACAGATCTACTGGACAGGTAGACCAGGTGTCCTGGCAGACTGCAGTAATACATTGGTATGCACCTAAAAGCTGCCACCTAATTTGGAAGGACTGTCAAGCTTAGCATTGCACGTTGGCTTGTGTGATTCATCAAGAAACCCTTACAATGGAAGAAGAGGAGATGGGCAAGGGCGATGTGTTCATAAACCTCAGAATAACGTACGGTGTGACTAACCATGACTGTTGCGAAGAAACCTGACTTTATCTCAACACAAAGGAGACCAGTGGGTGGCTTTTGTTTTAGGTAAACAGCTATGTCAGTTGAGGGGATCAACTGGTGATGTAAATGTATATATAGCTCAGTCCCACACAGCATAAAAACTAAACAAAAGAATTTTGAAGATATGAATAGGCTTGAGCTGGTTTAAACCCATGTATTCCTTCCTGGGGACACTCAGTGTTGTGATGCGGACCTTATTATAGAGACTGGTAGTAGGGTTCACATTGGTATTGTGACTGAACTGTGTATTGTAATTACTATATCTTGCTAACTTTCACTTGCAATGTGATTTCAGTATATTGCAATACCACTCTGCTAAATCAAAAATCCCAAGTAACATCAAATATAATCAAATAAGTAAATCTGATATTAAACATTACACCCTCCACACATGGAATATCTAGAAGAACCCGGTCAGAAAGTATCAAACTCTGGCAACTTGGAAAAATCTTAACTGCAGTCTTAATATTTAAAGACAAGTTTATACCAGAAAGTGAATCTTGCCACCTGTTTTCTAAACCTTGAGAGGTCTAGGTCTGAATTTTATGGCTCAAAGCTGTTACCTTTTATATTAAATGCTCATCTGTCCATCTGCATCAAAACTGAATTAATAAATGATGTGTCCCAAAGGGACAAGCTAACCTTTGCAGATGTATTGTCAAAGTGGAGGTTAATCAGCTTGTGGCGCTCTAGCTGAATTGCAATAGTTCAGGCATGTATCCCTTGCTGCATGTGTCATGTCTGATGCTGAGGCTGTGTGGGTGTAGAGGATGCAGCCTTAATCTGAATCTTCAGCAGTGGGCAGAGGGAAGCCAACGGCCAAAGTACTAAATACAATACCTTCTGTTGCTATCAGAAGTTGCTATATGCCCAGCCCAGCAACCCAACTGGATGCCACCAACTCAACGAATGCTTTTGGTGACCTTTCAGTTCGAGCCTTCCTCATTTGCAAACAAGTTAGTCACCTTTGACAGACCAAAAACTCCCTTAATATAAACCTGTCTTCATGAAAGAGGAACTGGGAGTCTTGGACTCGGTGATCTTGAAAGTCTTTTCCAACCTAAATGATTCTATAATTCTGTTAGCTTAACAGTATCCATTAGATGAGCACATTTTTCAATGTTCTATTCCTAAAGTAAATTTACTTCTCCTTACTGCTTTAACAATTGATGAATCCTGGAGAAAAGTACATGCTTCAGTAAAGTTACATTGTACATTTGAATTCAACAGTAAAAACTCTGTGGTATAGGTTTAAATATATACCTGCATGTTTAAAAAGATGTTTTAAAGGCATATATATTAGTGACATATTATTGCTACATATATTAGTGCTACTTATATGAAAATACATCACTTAACAGTCTACAGATAGTCATTGTTTAATGCCATGTCTGGACCATGGTAAGAAATTTAAGGGCATGAAGAGAGTTTGTAAAATGATGTTACCACTTAGAGAGACTTTTTAATAGAACCTGATGTCAGAGTCCACTGTATCTGTGGAAAAACATCAACTTACTTTTAAGTGAACTGTGGAATAATGTTCCAATGTTCACACAGAAACAAATTGCTCAGATTAACTCCTGCCTGGAGGACAAATTAATTAGCTAGGGACAACTCAGGTTTTCCTGTGTGTCTCTAGATGTGAAAAAAAGGTCGAGTAATTTCAGCTTTGCTATCAGGAGCAGTTCGTTGAAAGATCTTTCTTTTAGAGCAAATGGCTTGACATCTGCAGAGCGCAGGTATTCTCCTTCCAAACATCTGGTCCCAATGATGTTATACATCTGCAAAGCTGCATGTTGATCAAGCCCTGACAATTTGGCAGAGCAATGTTAAAAAATGCTGCTTGATCTGTGAAACTGGAATCTGGCACTGAGAACCAACTCATTTATGGTGCTTGGAAAGGTTGCTCATAAACAGAGAGACTGATTTAAACTGATTTGACTTTTTAAAATATTGGTGTTAATTCCTCATTGATGTGATTGCTTGTATTTTTCATTGAGACAAGAACACATTAAATTCTCTGATGTTAATAGGGTTTCTAAGTCATCCTTAGAGATACTGAACTGTGATTTTGCTACTTTAATAATTTTCATAGTCATGACCAAATTGTTAAACACAACATGGGACAGAGAATTTTAATTACATAATAACCTTTCCTTAAAATTCAACTCAGTGACAGAATGTACAGGACAGAAAACGCTTTCCAGACCTATTTTTCAGGAAAAAGAGTTGGAACAAACTAGTTTGTTCATTCCATACATGAGGAGAAATGTAACAGTATACTCATTGTCTGTTGTGTCTGTCGGAGTGGGCAACAACAAGGTGGTGTTCTGTGCAGAGCATAGTGACCTTGGAAAGCAGAAAAGCCAAATGAGATGAGGTCCTGAGGAGGGAAAGAGGGATGCTGGAAAGGGGACTGAAAAAAGAGCCTTCAGCCTATTCTTCATAAGCATGAAAAATTTGCTGCCTGCAGACTCTGTGAAGATAGCTTTTCTGAGCTGAATTTACAACAATAAAACTACAGCAATTTACCTGAACTAACATTCTGGGCTGATGAAGCTTGTACGGCCTCTCGCTCCTTGGCATTCCCCAATGGGGTGGGAAAGACCTCGTGTCCTCAGGTCAGACCGGACATACTCCTGCCTTGGGGTTCACGATCCCACAGCTGTCCTGCAGGAATGCTCTGTGCATCCCAGCATTTTTTCACTAAACGTTGATTCGCATAAAGTCTGTCCTCCCACTAGATGGTTTTTAAATGAGAAGGGATCAGATTAGGACTGTATTTGCTTAACGGTTTGGGGTTTTACCTGGTGACACCTGTATTAAGCAGTCTGTGCCTAATGGGAAGATGTTTCAGAAAGATATCTGTGTCATATTGTTTAGTCATGTATTCTAATGGTTAAAGAGTGTCATTGTTAAAAATAGCTACGGTATAAACTTCATGTGCCTCCCAGTCATCAAGTCTTGCTTTGGATTTGTCTGTTACTTAAAGAGTATTGATAGTTGAGATTTCAGTGTGAAGGTACTTCGTCATCATGGTGAAATTAATCTTGATTTATCCTGGTATAAATGGCACAAATATTCCAACCTGCAGTACAGTAATTAGTTTTTATCGGTGTCAGTACAGAATGTAACCAGAAATTTAACTTTGAACATATTTGATGGAATCACACATGCTAAAAACAGAAATGTGTGGGCTCAGCTCAGTCATGTTCCAAAACATAAGCATGTGTTTCAGCTACTGACTAACTTGAGGGCACAATATTGTTTATCTGTTGGACTGCCATTTTTACACTTTCATCATATCAGGCTGCATTGATCATGTAAGAATCATAAAAAGAATTTCCATCTACTTTGAGGGCAATGCTATTAATGGCTATTACTTCTTTCAATCCAAATGATTTTGGAATTGTCATTCTGCTGTGTGCGTGACTTTGACATGAAAATAAATAAGCTAATCTAGAGACTTGTGAATTTGTCATATATCCCCAAGGTACTCCTCGTAGAGAATATTAGACTTAAATATAGAACTTTCAGCTTAAATGAAGCGTACATTTTGAAGATAAGAATTTTAGTTACAGTAATTGCATTATATTTTATATCTGTTACGACTCTTGTCACATAAGTAAAAAGGAGTGAGTTAGAACATTTACGTTATTTTGGTGCAAAACCCAGTAAGGCTATTGGAAATCCTTGAGTTAATTATGTGTGCTATTCTCATTCCCTTATATTTAAATCTATTCAACAGTTGTTGTACTTGTTTTGGCTTCTCTCTGTCATTGCAGGCTGGTGTCAAATCCTTGCTTGTGACTTTTTCTGGAATATAACTTAATTTCAGATTATTAGCTTTTGTATTCAGAATGCCAAGTGCTGTAGTCAGCAAGATGACTGTAGATGAATACAGATAGACAGATTGCTAATCTAGACCATATAGAGTTTATCTAATTTTCATGTATGTGAATTTACCTGTGGGTTTTGTTTTGCATGAATACTCTCCTGAGACTGCATCCTATAATCCCTAAAATAGACAAAACTAAAATTCTGAATTAAGCTGCAGTAGATCTTTTAAGATTCAGACCTTTTAAAGTCAGAACTCCTGACCTTGAAGCTGTCTGAAATTTGTCAGATTTGTTTTGAATGCCAGAGCACCACAGCATGCAGAAATGACTCAATCTCATCTTTTGGCTAGTTGTATACAAGTCAGTGCGTGCACTAAGGAACAAAAATCTCCAACTGCCAAGCCTTCAGAATATAAGCTGGCTCTGTCTCTGTTTTCAAAGAGTGTTTGAGTGCACACAACGTTGAGTTGGTCTACACTGTTTAAAGCACCTGATCATAAGGTTGTCTTAAAAGTCATAATTAGTTTGGAAGAAGGGTAACCTGTACCTCCTTGGGTAGATGAAAGAAAGCAGAATAAGGGCCTCCAGCTGTCTTCTCTATGAAAATGTTTCTAGAGAGGCATGCATGGGATCTAGGCAGGCTTTGACCTTCTGGGACTAACACTGAGACATTATAGCTCTTTCATTTTATAAAATGTCTGTTTTCCAGTGTTTGTCAGTGCAGCTTGGAACACCTGCATGAGAATTGGGGCAAAATGCTCTATTTCTGAGGGATGAAGCCACGTCTTGGCGCAAGGGAAGAATCACAGAGCAAACAGTGTCTCCCTTGTCCTTACTCTAGAACAGGAGTGCTTCTAGATATGGTCTGAGAAAATATGGGCATATCATTCATGTGGAATAGTTGCCAAGACGAAAGATTTGTGGGATTATTCTATGGGTAGTATTAGTATCAGGAAAATTCTGCACTTCTTTTTCTTGCTTTGCTTTTTCTTTTTCAGAAAAATGTGCAAGTCTGTGACTGTGTCCTGTCTGTACAAACTACTTCACCATTTGCCTTCGTACTTCACGCAAGCACGAGTTCAAATCTACGTTCTTACTCTATCCCAATAGTGATAAACATGTTACAGACCATGGGCAATCTCTGCAGCTGCAGTTTCTAGTTTTCTTTGTATCCCTGCAGTCTTAACCAAAAAAATCTTGTCTCGGTTAATATTCTCAGTTCTATAAGCAATTAACTGGTCTTTTATATCTCTTTCAAATCTCTATAAATCTCTTTCTCCATGTTACACTGCTTACCAGCACCTAAGAATTTTTAATGGTTAAAATAAAGGAACCACAATAATTTTCTCTTCCTTTTCCTTGCTACTTGCAAGAGTCAGACAAAACGAGTAGGTATGACAAGGCTGAGTCTGTATGCAAAATTACAAGAATTGAGCTTTGCTACAAATAAACTAAAGAAGGATTTTGTTACTGAAACCCTTCTGTGGAAAGGAGGTGTCTGGAGCTGGAACCTGGAGGATACTCTCTGTATATGGCCAGACCGCTCTTTCTAGTTCTCAAAACTCTTCTCTTACTAAGGAGTCAGGTTAGAAGCTTATTATTTTTGACCATATGGTACAGGAAACAACCTGAACGATGAAAGACCTGGAGCCACCCTCATTTCACTAGGAGGTTCTGTTGTCTTGTGAAGGCTTTGTCTTAGTTTGCAAAACTTGTCCTTAGTCATTGATGGGGTTCTCACTGCTTCTGGTGTCACTGCTCTTTTCGTTGATGTCAAAGCATCTCCTGAAAATTAAGTACTTTCCTAATCATCATGCTGTATTATTTTTGCTTTCTCTGAAAGTTTATTTTCTTGGGGTTTGGGGTTTTTTTCTCCCCTTTTTACCGACTTGGTATTCAGATAATTATGTTGTTAATAAATGTCTGCTATAAAAAAATCATTTAAAAGGTACTAAAATTATTCCTGTCAGCTACCTGTGTATTATAAGCTAATAGCTCCTGCATTTACATACCAATCTGGACCTTGATTTACTAGTTGGAGACTTGAGTCGTTAGTCGTGGCTGGAACTACATTCCTTCCATCCTGGGGATTTTTGCCTGAGATCTGCTCTGGTTGAACCTTCTCTTTAAATTTATCCTTCCTTCAACTATGCATGCACATATAGTACACACCAGGCTTGAACATTTAAAAATTCTTGTTGGTCAGAAGAGATTCTGCAGTAACAGTTAAATTTGGAGATATCCAGGATTTACGATGTAAATTTTTCTTTTAGATGTCTAGGGTTTATTTCCTCTTCCTTTGAAGTTGGTGCAGAGTTCATAATCGGTTTCTTTTCCTTTTAATTATGCTTTTAACTATTTTTAAATATTCTAAATGCTTTGGGGATTTACACACTTAGAAAAAATCTCCATTACTAGAAAGTTTTAGTTTAATGCAATGCAGCATGTGAGTCATTAGCAGCTAAATGACTGAGATGAGAAGATCAGGTGCCAAATCATTACAACTTGTATGGAACCCAGGGGAACAGGGCTGGCTTCAAAGTGAGAATCAGGAAGATTTGAGATGTTTGGAAGCAAAACTGAGGTGTTTCAAAGGTTCAGTCATGTAACAGTCTGTGGGTGTAAGAGATCTCAACAAAAAGAACAGCTTATTCATGATCGCAGCCTGGGGTAGCAATGTGGGTATCCTCAAATGAGGTAATTTTTTGAATATCTGGAGTAGTAAAATATTTTAAACTCAGTGTGAAAGCCATCATAGGTCATTGAAGAGTAATATCTTCATCCTGGCAGATATGAGGGAAAATAATGCTAAATCTGAGGCAAATAATATTCTTCTCTAAACCAAAAAGTGATTCAGAAAAATCTAAATCATTCCCACAAGTGGACTAAGATAAATATACCAGTTGAAACACATGTCTAAGTGTAGCTTAAACATTTATTTAGATAGATAGGTAGGATGTGTAATTGACACATGAAGATTTTTTTGAGTTTGTAGATAAATCAGAGAAAGTATCAGCTCATTTTATTTAAACTGAAAAGAAAGGGGCCACTTTGGGCTGTTATGACTACGAGCATACGTTCAAAAGAAGGTGGATGTTTAAGAATAAAATCCAAAGATTTCTTAGCAAATTAAATATTTTAATAGAGAAAATCCCCCAAAACAGGAAATAGTCAGGGGGTAGAGAAGGACGTTACTTAAGTGATGCAAATTTTTGATAGGCCAAACTCTGAAAAAGCAAATTTTCAAATTTAGATGTTATGGTGATAGGAAATCTCATGTAAGAGCTTAGGCAAGTGAACCAACACGATATTGCTGACGAATCATTTTTTTGTCCACTGAGATTCAGAAGTGAATGCATGACAGCATATTTTGGGTAGCCCCCAAATTGCAGTCAATCATATTTTATGGCCTGACATGCGGACATATATATCACTCTTCTGGCCATGAGCTACTGAGAAAAGTGAACTGGATACATTCCCACTAAACAGAGGAGGAGTCTAGGGAACAGAAATCTCTTTCTTTTTTTCCTGATAAATGGACAGCCTGTCTTTGGTATGTGGAAGGAAAGAGACTCGTGTTGCAGAGAATGTGAACACGATAAGAGGAAGCACCACAGAATTTGCCACAAACTCACAGTGCTCTTTTCACACTGTGATTTTTACCAATTCCTCTACACAGAAAAATTGTCATTTGCTCAAGGGAAGAACACCCACATAAATAAAGTCTGAAAAAAATTAGAGTAATTTTGTTTCACCACGCTTAATTTTTCCTTGATGTGCTATGCTGGATTACTTCTGTGCTTTTACTGCAGTACAGACAATTACTGTCATTCTGCCCGGAGTTGTTATACATCACTTCAGTAGCTAAAATTAACAACTAGTGCTGTAATGGACATTTTTCTTTGAAAAATAATTTAAGCTTAGCGTAAGATTTAATGAACCATGTGCTAGAACTGTACGTTTGTTTTGCTATGAATTTTCCCATCTTACACATGCTAAGGAAATTATATTTCGTAAACCGATATTTTAAGTAATTGTGTAAACCCATCATTTAGAGTTGCAAAAATAGTCTTGTAATTCTTTGTGATTCTTAGAGCCTAATTAGTCGCTTTCAAACCACAAATGAGATAAATTATTAAAATACCTGGTTTAGACTACAAACATCTTCTCTGTCTTTTTAATTTGCTCTTTAAGAGGGGAATGTACACTGGTACAGTCCTTTGGAAGGCTCTACAGGTAATGGCTTTAAAGAAAAAGGGACTAACCTGGAGTTTTGGGGCATGAGGGTGTCAATGCACAAAGATCTGTGTGATACCCAAGCAGTGAACTTGAACTCCCAAATGCTTCAATTCTACATCATTAAAGTGAGGATATATTGCTTTATTTTCGTCTTTCTGTGCTGTCTCAACATATGATTTTAAGCCCTTTGCAGCAGAGGCACACTGTGTGTTATAATAATTACAATTATTTTGTTATGATCTCATTTGCAATTTGAAGGCTCTACTGTAATTCGAACAGAGAAATAATAGTATTAAATCAGTGGAAATGTGCTGAGATATTCTTTCCCAAGTGTTGCCTTGAAGCATGGCTTTTCTAGATAGTTGATGCCACCTGTTTTCATGGACTTGGGGTATTCGAAATATCAAGATCATTATCTTGGACTGTTTGTGGATAGACACTAGGGTGTAATTAAAACCTCAGTGAGCTTGGGTTATGTCTTTCAACTACCAAGCAGTCAGAGTGAGTTCTCTGACAAGGTTTTCTTGGTGTTTGCTGCTTAGTAAGTTTCATATTTATATTTTTTGATAGTGAAATATACTTTCAGCTAAAGGATAATAAGAGAAAATACTGCAACAGCAAATGAGCCCATTGGGTTCTCCAGTGACCCCTCTCAAACCTAGGTTGTTATTGCCCTTATAGTGAACTGAACCGTATCCTCAAGCCTAATATTAAAGTCTTTAGATGTTCTGTTGTGATAACTTTGACCTGACTGTAATGTCTGATTTGTCTATCATCATATAAAGCATATTTCATCCATATCTTGAGATTTATAGCCAGTGGATTTTTTTTTACTTAATGCTGTGTGTGCAGCATTTATTTAAGCTGCCTTGGCTTCTGAGATGTCACTAGAATCTGAACACATGGTGCATAATAATATTAAGTTTAAAAGTTATTAATCATAGATTAGTAGTGTTTCTAGGCAAAATATGAATGAGAAAGTGGCTTTTTTATGTAGATCTTTTTCTGAATTCATGCTGTGCTCATTGCAGTGGAGTAATTTTGTCCAATAAAAAGATTTACAAAAACAAAGAAGTAAAGACTCTGAAAAAAAACCCCCTGCAACCCAAACCTAAAACATATGCAAAGCACCACTGCTCAGTAATTCGTGAAGGTGAACTTAGACCAAAAATCTTGAGAGCTAGGAAGGTGCAGCTTGGCCCTTGCATCTTTGTGTTGATGTTTAGAATGTAGATGAGTGTGTTAAACCCTTGTCATACATCGGAATCTTTGATATCTGTTGCTCCTTTAACCTCTAGAAAGCTTCTAACTTGTGGATAACTCATGGAGTTGTCTACGAATGTTGCGGGATAGACTCTCATATTCTGCTATGTTTTTAATGAGTGCAACCTTCTTCCCCTTGCAGGGATCAGGACTCAAGTTGTGCTAGGTATTGTACATGCATATTAAAGTTTCTGCTATGACACCATACTTGGTAAGTGCTAAAATAATACTGAGAGGAATATGTACAGTTATGATTCATCGTTTACAGTGACTTGAAATTGTCAGTCTTCATTAGTTTGTGTTAAGTGCAAACACGTGTGTCTCCTTAATGAAGTTGCCCACATTGTTAATATTCTAACTGCTCTAGTCTTAGATTGGGCTAGATTGGTCCTATCTGCTTAAACAGTTGATGGAAAAGGTATTTTCTTTTTTTTTTTTTAACATGTTTTTCAGGTTATATAGCAACTCTTCCTTCAATTTAGTAGCTTACAAAGCTTTATAAGACTCTTTCTGAGACACCGCTCTCATGGTTTTTCAAGGATATGTTAAAGAAGAGTTTGCTTCTATTTTGACATTTTATTTTGGCTAAAATCCTAGTTTAATCTAGCAGGAGTACATAATTTTTTAGCCAATAAAAACCATAAACAGTGACTTGTAGTGAGAAACAGCCTATGTTCTGCATGAATCTTAGTTGTCCACAAAGCCTTACCCACGTAGAATTCACCCAGTTCGCACAAGATAGCATCAGATGCCCAAAGCTGAAAGCTGCTTTGCTTTCAAGTCAAACACATAGGGAGAAGTTACTAGGCTTTACACTGTGGCCTCCTGGTTTTATGGATTTTATGGTGAGTTTTATACTGTGGACCTTAAATAGACACAGTGTCAAAGTACTTCAGAAATACAGACCTCCAGGAGAGGTTGAAACGTAACTTTCAGCTGCTGCAAGAGTCAGCTTTCTAAATATGGAGTGTGATTTTGTGGGCCCAAACCACAACACCTATCAAAATGGAATTAAATTTAAATGTACTCTAGAATGAGGCTTGCAATGTACTTCTCAGCCCCCTCCTCTCCATCTGTAGCTGGTGGGAGTTGAGCTTACTGAGAATTTTGCTGAGAATGCTTAACACCCTGCAGATGTTTAAATTTGAATACCATTTTTAATAGGACATAAATAAATTCTGTTTGGCTGTAAAATGTAATATATTTGAAAGCAGTCTTGAAAGATTTGTTTGAGACAAAATGTGGATTTTCTTATTTCAGCTGCCTTTAAACTTCTTTAGATGAAATTTCCAAATCTGCAGTTTCTTGCAACTTTTTTTTAATAGACTGGGTGCAAAGAAATCCTTTATTCTTTTTAAATCAGTGAAAGAAGTGTTTCAGAGATCATGCGAGCACAGAGCTGATCCTGAAGCAGGAACAGATTGGTTGGAACTCCTGAGGGGTGGACTTGCCTGTACAGGTAGGAGTCTGTAGTGTCAGCAGCAGTGAGGTAGCATGCACCCCCTTCAAACACTTCCCCTCTAGCTAAACCGGGAGGCACGAAGTGGATGGACAAGGACAAAACTAGAAGTGGATCCCCAGCTCTGCCTTCAGTATTTTAGGTACCACAAGAACAACCTCAGAGCTCACTGTCCCACTCAGCGGCATGCTGTAGATGCTTCTTACTGCTGCAGAGCATACGTGTGGATTGTCCTTTCAGCAAATGCAGGCAGGCTTTTGGAAGCTCTTTTGCAATTCATCTCACACAATTCGTCCCTCCTACTCATGTGGCATCATTCTCTACATCCCTATACAAACAAGAGAGAATACTTTTATTTTGTTACTTTCACGGTGACAGCAGTAACAGCTTGAGAGATGCTGAATACAAACACTAGTTTTGCAAGGGAAGGTTTATATAAATGATGGCCTGATTGCATGTAGTGGCAATAGTAAATACTTCACTAATGGGAAGGCATCTTCTTAGGAAACTAATTTTGCAGTGCTGTTCTGTAGCGCAATCAAAACGCTTTAAGGCTTTACCGTAAGTTAATAATTGGGAATATTGCTGAAGAATAGCAGGTATTTTTAAGGAAGATGGATGTTTGCTGTAAACCAGACATCATTTTATAGCTTGGAAACATGAGCAGTCCCTTAAGTATCTGCCTTGCAAATATGAACCTGGGTCAAGAGGAAAGAAATCAGAGAGACTACAGCAAGTGCTGTACAAGGCTGTTTCCCCGGCATAAAATGCTTAGCACAGTTACAAAGCATATTGTATTGCTTTCAAACAAAATGAGCTATCAAGACTTTTTACTTGCCTGAAGTTTGAAGTAAGTCTGTCTTTCTTTTCGTTTCTTTTCTTTTGTCTGCTGTGTGGTAGTGTAGGTCTGTAAAGGCTTTGAAGTATGCACAGTACTAACATGTTAAGGTTTTGATGTGATAGGTAAGGTTGTGTCATATCTTCCAAGATGGATGAGTGATTAAAGGTCCCCACCCTTAATCTGTCAAAGTGAATGAAATTTATTCTGTAGACTTCATTGGACCCATTTTATTTAAGCATGGTCTAAGGAGGAAAATGGATATCTAGTTTCTGTGCTTTATGAAGGTATTTCTAGTGGCTTAATCAAATCTCTTTTAAATATGTCCAAAAGTCACCTCGTTTCATTAGGATAAGTTACTAGAAAATAGAAACATGAGCAAGAAAAAAGTGGATTTACAAATGCATTTGAGGAAAAGAATAAAACACTGGTGTTCACAGATCACTCACAGGGCCAGTCAGAGCAAACGCCTCAGAGCAGCTTGTTATGCTACCAGAAAGGTCTCTAATAGTGCCTACAGCTTTGTATCGAAGCTTGACTGAACCTATTCCTAATAATGCCTTCCACAGAGAACACCAAGACTTCAATTTCATAAAGCGTCTTTGACCTAACTGAAGCTGGGAAAATTGTATTAACATCCTAGACACTGTAAGTCCCAGCTCTATTCAAGATCCAGGGACCTGATTCAGCTGCATCATTCAAGCCCTGGTAATGTGATAATACAGATAGCAACAAAGGTGCTAAATGACTGCTTAAAAGCAAGCTGTTAATGAGCTCTAGGTGCATGGAAAAGAAAGGGCAAGAACCCTACTTGACCTACATAACAAACCAGAGGGCAGGCGTGAAAGATGTGCAAACCACCATACAATGGCCCAGATGACATTTATAAAGTTGCAGCTCTTCCTTCCACATACACTGTGGGCAGATAAGAGAGCAAAGCTGTAGAGCAGGCTGAGGCCTGACATTTTCAATGTGCCAGGACACAACGGCCAGGCAAATGCGCTGGGGGAAGCAGCTTAGAATGACTTTATTCTTGAAGAACATTTTGAGAATGATTGTTTTCAGCTTGCCTTCTCCTAGGACTGTGCGACTCAGTGGGCTCTCCCCATCTTTTTGGACCATAAAATCCACATTTGGTTTATAATAACTTCTCTTTTTCTTGTATTGAGAAAAAAGATGTAAAGGACCACAGAAGCAAAAGCTATAGCAAAGCATATTTAGGTCTTATGAATATTTTGTTGAGAAGTTGTTTTATTTGACCTATGGTCTAAAATTAGTGATAGGTTCTAGCGGCTAAAAGCAACCTCTGCTGTAGCACTTTTAATTTGATTTACAAAATGTAGAGGCATGGTTTCATGGTAGCAAAGAAATCAATGTATAGTTGTTTCAAATCATGACATTTTCAAAAGTAATTTTATTTTCTCAGTGTGAGATGATGTTGTTCCATTGTCATCTCTTCAAGTCATCGCCCAGCTCTGTGTCAGGCATGTGGGTGTTGAGATCACTGTTCTCTATTGAGTGTGAATGATGAAAATACATCTTAGATATCTTTTTCTACTGTCATTTCTGAAAGTGGCAATGACCAGTGTATGTGGGCTGTATCTCATCATGCTGCCTCAATTCAATGTCGTGCTATTGAATGTCACAATGTCACGGTGTTCTTCTCCTTAGCACCTACTCCTGTTTCGGGACTACATTTAATAGAAAGAAGCTATTATTCTCTTTATTCAAAGAGATTTGAGTCTCTCCTCTCTGCTGAGAGACATCAAATGCAGAAGCCCTTTTTGTTAATCATGAAGGACACTAAAGGTAGGGTTGTGCAAAAAAACAGAATAGCACTTAGTTCCACATGGGCTGCAACTGGGACCCTGCATCACTTCAAAATTTCCAACATTGTCATCATTTCCCTTTCGTTTCTAATTGTGTTACTGCGCTATTAGCTTTACCAAGTGCTATTTGATTAAATTGTAGAAACTAGAGATCAAGTTTCTGGCCCGTTGTAGTAGCACGAATTACAATGAAGTATCAAAAGCTCTATTTAATTATAGTTAACATTAGGGCATGATGTTCCTATATACTGAAAAATTTCTGAGCGTTTCTATGCTTAAAGGCGTACAAATAAAAGCTAAGAAGGAAAGACCTGGGCATGCCTTCCTGTTTGTATTGCCTATAATGGGATCACTAATGCCTTAATTTCACTCTTCAGAAGACATCTATGTTCAGAATCTTGTTTTTTGTTATACACCTTTAATATCGTTCTTCTATTCTTAGGTAGCAATTTCATTGACATGGCTGTCACAATTTTCCATACATTTGTTGAAATTATTTTATCTTAACACAACTAAGCTCTCAGAAATTAAAACGATGGTATGAGACACTCACAGTAAGACTAAAATGCACAGAAAACACAACTGTTTTGTTGTGTTATCCATCTGTTGATGGATAACTACTGCTACAGGAAGAAACCTCCATGGAGCCACACTTTGGCTGATGATGTCTCAAAATGGTTTTGATTTCCTGCACAGACTTGTACAAAACCATCTTTAATAAACACAAAG
>Ga0181612_145210_pt1 | contig 14899 bp, 7 predicted proteins | sample HoacroProtozoa21_FD_119630 | JGI IMG/M metagenome (GOLD analysis project Ga0181612, IMG submission 119630) | Hoatzin crop microbial communities from Cojedes, Venezuel. Combined Assembly of Gp0051906, Gp0051904, Gp0051908 | reverse complement strand
CTGGGGGGGTCAAGACCGTTTGACCTCATGTTTCTACACTCTCCCTCCTCTCCTTTTGCTGCTTGACAAGCAGTCTATCAAGAAAACGTTGTTTTTCTGTTTTGTTCCAAAGCAGGCTTTTACTAATTGATTTATACAGGGATTTTTAGAAGTGGTCTACAGTAGATAATCAGCTCCTACCAAAAGCTAACACTAGAGGAGTGCAGAACTCAGTGTTGCTGGATCCACACAACATTAGTCATTACAGAAAATGAGAGATACATTGTTTTGAGAATAATAAATCTTGGCATTTTCCTTTTTTATCCATATAGTCTTTCTCCTCCCAGAAACATTGTCTCTTTTTCTGTCTCTACGCTTCCCTTCATCTTGTGATCAGCATTTTGTCCTTCCAGTGATTACAGCTGTCCAAACCAGTGCAAAAACAGAGACAAAAAAGCAACAGAACATGGAAGAAAAACTGAATGTTCTCTGTGTCCTGATGTACTTGTTAAACAGTAGAGACTGCACAGAAGAAAAGTTTATTGTTGCATTCATTAAATATAACCCAGGGCTGTATGTGCATACTCTCCTTGAAAGCCAAAAGCAAGGCAAGAAGGAAGGCAAGGATTCTTTCTTTCAAGCACCCTTCAGAATAAAAAGAACTGCTCCTACTATTTCACTAATGAACTGATGACTTCATTATACAGATCTGGTAATCATGTAGATGTTGAAAGGCAGCTACATCTATTTTTATCTTCTTTGTCTATCTATCTAATGGACCAAAAGCTTTAAAATGTCTATAACCAGTCTATGTAGCTGACACACTCACTACTGAATGTTTGTTCCACAAGGACAGGTACATACAGCGGAATATGGTATCACACACCTATATTTAACTGGTCAGATATAAACAGGCCCAGATATCAGAACGAACAAGCCCACACCTACTGGTGCATTTTGCCTGTGTGAACAAGGCTTGCAGCATAGCAGAGTGTATTAGTACAGGCAAAAGGCCATGCTCATACAGCTTTCGACCTTTTCCAGCACTTAAATTAGCACAGCTATTTCTACAATGAATTGTATTTTGGCACAATCTCCAGAAATCCTCACCTCAGGAGTATTTAGCTGTAGCAGAATTGCTTGCAAGAATGAGCCTCCTCCCACAAAACCACTAGATATTTGCTTTCATCTTCAGAAAAATGTATCAGCTTGATTTTTCTTCTCCTTTACTTTGATTTTATACAGAATTATTTGAGCTGTCATAAGGAATCAGACCAATTATCCATCTAATCCACTATCACATCTTTGACAGAGGCCACCACCCCACACTTCAAATGTAGGTGAAAGGAACTCTTCAGTTGACAATTATGAAACAATCAACCCACAGGCAAAAAAATGCCATTAGTTAATGGTTTGCCCTAAACTCAGAAATCTATGGATTTGTATCCCTTCTGAAAAGAACATGTTTTATCTGATACGACTGTGGGTACTCCTTGTAGTCACACGTATCTCTTGGTGGATTTTTTTTAACACTTTCATACTCTGAGTCTCAATTCATTCACAGACAAATTCAACTTCGTGCAAAGGACAATAGAAAATAACTAAGCACACTGTCATTCAATATTAGTGACTATTTTAAATTTTAGTGATTATTCCCTTTGTTTGGTATAAAGATAAAAGATACAATAGAGGCCATGATTATTTTACCAGTATTTCTACTGGATTATATCCTACTACTACATCTTGTCTTGTATACAAGTTAGCTTCAGACTTCTGAAGCTCTTTTCATGCCTTTCAAAGTCTATTCCAATACTATTTATTTTGCTTTCCAAATTCTTTCCATTTCTTTTCTTAAATTAGGTGATTAAAACTTAGCACATGAAATTTAAACTGATGATACTGAATACTCTCCATATCTCTAACTCTTTAACATCATTGTCTATTTGAAAGCTCCTGTGCACTGTACAGAATCATTAAAAAACCTCCCTGAAACGGTGCCTTGGTCGTCAGTAGGAACAATTCCAATATCTTTAGGTCCAGTGAGGTACATGGATAAATCAAGTATATATTTTAATATTCTTTATTTTGCATTTGCTAACTTCAGAATTCTTCTGCTATTATGCTAACTATGTAATGAAGGTTCATTAAGTCTCTCAGAAGCTACATATGCCTAACCCTTAACTATTGTGATTTAATTCGCAAACCCCTCTACTCTGCTGCTCTTCACCTTTCCTGGAGAGTTTTTGAAAAATTCTGCTCAAAGAGTATGACAGATATTGTCAAATCAAACAAATGAATTGTCAGATCAAACAAAATCACTGTTTCTATAACCTCCCAATCCAGAAGCTGTGTGGTTTTGAAATAGCTGTATAACCTCAGGCTCAGGACTCTTAACATAGCTCCTTGCCACCTGGACCACAGCTGACCAGTGGTCAGGACCACAAGCAGAGTGAATAGATGATCGATTATGTCTATTCATGCAAAGATACTCAAATCAGTCTGATTTTAGTGGAATTATTCCCAACTTACAGTACGCCATTGTAATTATTAGGGTAAGTGTCCAGTAGAATTTAGGCATCTGATTGTAGAGCTTGTACTTTTTGATTTTAAAAAACTATATATTTATTTGTGTTCATCAGTTTTCTGTCATAAAATGTCAATGAGCTTCTTTTGGCTTGAAAGTCCTCCTAGAAAAGAGAAACTCAAGGCTTAGGAAAACTGGAAGTTAAATGAAAGCAGTAACACACCTCTGGATATACACTGTGATTTCAGGAGCATGGAACTGATGGAAAATTCACTAATGTTATAAACAGTCTCCCTTTGAATCCTGTGAGTTTTGCACCAACTTCCAGGCATGTTCTATCTCTCTTATTTTGTCATATTTTTGCATCAGTGAACTTATATTACTGTCTGTAGTTATTTAAAGACAGGTACGTTCACATTTGCTCAGGAGAATGTAAGGATTTAGATATGTTCTACCACCCTTTAAGATTAAAATGTTAACTTCAATAATAACCTTTCAATATTAGATATTCACACTAAGACTACTTAAAGTTACAATCCTAAAAAAGGAGAAACTAATCAGGGGAAAGTATCACCTCTGTGTTGTCAGCTCCAGTGTGACTTGGGGCTTGCGAAACAGTCTCTGATGTAACTCCGAGGCAATAAGTTCTGAAACCTAAAGGCAGAGAACTTCTAGGAGAAAGGTAAAGCTTTCTTTTGCTTGAAAAAACAGCTGGTGCAGAAATGCAGAGAGCAGTTAGGAAATACTGAACAAACATTACTTATAACGGCCAAAATGTATTTTCATTTCCACTTCATTTTGTATGTTTAACACACTGTGATTTTTAATCTACTGTTCATGCGTTCTAATCATGTCAGATGTGTGGGCGTCCTGCAATTCTTTATGAATAATAAGGAATGCAAACAGTGCTATCTTCATACTCACAGTTGACTGCACTCTGTTGGCTCCCCATCAGCACCTAATTTATCAGCTACTAATTTTCAGAGAGATAATGTTTAATGCTAGAGGAATACCTTTGTGCACATAACATTACGTTGCTGAGGGAGAATGTTGGAACCATCTGACCAATTACACGTGCTCCAAGACAGTCTTATTCAGTGGAGTTAATTTTCTAAATTTCATTCAGCTTATTTATTAAGACTGTTTACTAAATGTCAACTGGAACTAATAATGATTTTTGCAGTCTCACAAAATATTCTGTTATCTCTCAGTTAATACAGAAATTCCTTCACTGAAGGAATTATATATTGAAGTGTGAATGGCAATGGGCTACTGTAAATGAAGATTACAAAAACAAATGCTTAATATAATCTGAAATTATTATTAACCTCTGCATAAATCTCATGAAAACAATTCATAAAACTACCAGTAGCATCATCAAACAACGTTAGATGACTGAGATGTATTGCATATGTCAGTATTTTCCATTTCCTTCCTTCCCTACATCATATAGATATTTCTGAAGAGTTAAATTGGAATCTTTTACCTTCTTCGAGAAAATTGATTTAAAACTGTTGGTGCAATAAACAAATGTTTATGTTTGCAGTTATTTAGGTTTTAGAATGGATGAAGAGTAACATAATTGAATACAAGTTTCATATTGTCAATAAGCTTACATCTCTGTTCATAAGGATTTTTCCACCCAAATTGTTTCTTACATAAATAGCACCCCTTCACAGAAAATAAATTTTGAAGTAACTTAGGGAGTTGCACAACCTAATCACTCAGGTTGCATTAGCAAGTTTCCATGTTCATAGATGTGGGCCCTGGAGGAAATTTGATACACAATACAGCTCTACATTTATTTGTTCAGATTTTGTATTCTAAGTCACTACTCTCATTTTATTATATGTCTTATTAGAAATTAGCTTTTCAGGTTAGGAATTTTATATGCTTGGACAGCAAACAGCAAAACAGATCTTTAAATCTTACTGGAACTTATAAATAAATATAATTCTTCAGATGTCCAGTTATTAACACTTCTGTTGACACTGACTGCACTATCAAGAATGTAAACTAAAATTTGTCAGTCTGTGAACTGTAAGAAGACTTGTCTAATATTCAGATTCTTTTAAACTGCTGCTAGAGGCATATGCAAACTATTTTAACCCTGACCTCGTAAGATCTAAGTCTTTCAAAGGTGTGGCAATAGTGTTAATTTCTCATAAAAAAAGGATGTAATATCTGGAAAGTCATAAATTGCATTGAAATTCTTTTCCCACATGCACAGGAAATCTTTTCTGTCAAAAACAGTGGGTAAAATCTTACATTTAATGAATGTAATTATTTTTCAACAGAACCATACTTTTTAGGGAACTGAAACATACTGGAAGAAAACAGGACCTCAGAAATAATTATCAATATGTACAGCATATTATTTGAAGATTGATTCTAGCCTTGCAAAAGCAAAATGAATTAAACAGTGTTCAAGGAAGACATACAATAGTATTCCATGATATGATGTACCTTTCACATTATTGGAAAACATTGCAGTGATGTTTTGCACTCCAGTGAAAATTGTTGGCTACTAGTTTGTTTTGACATTAATCTTTTATCAAACCCATCTTCTTCATCTTGTCATCTTTTCTATTATGGTCAAAGAGAGGATGACATTTCCCATACCATTTTTGATGTCAGTACTCAGTTATGCACTTGTCTAAACGCTGCCTGGATGCTGCCAATCCATGGACTGTTAGTCTTGAGGACTTCGCAAGAATCACAGACTCATGTAACTTACCTGCAGAGAAATTACGCAATGCCTATAGTACCCTTTTTCCTAAGCCTTTCCTGAGTAAAGCATGCCATTTCTGTCTAGTCTGTAATGGTTTTCTTACATAAAGCAAGCCATTGACAAAATCTGATGTCAAATTCTATTCACTGGGGATTGTTTATAGGCAAAAGATTGACTTTCAACCAGTTTTGTCAGGACGGAGTATCTGGCCTCCCTTACAGAGTTATGCTAGGTTCACTACCACTTTTTCATTGTATTACCATTCCAAAAGATTTACTATTGAGCTTTCTTTCCAGAAAGTACAAACAGCACTAGCATTTTAATTTCACTCTCTGTACTACAAACATAAACAGACACTTTAATATGGGATCACTAAAAAGGAATTTGTGTTGTTCCATACTTCAGTTGATTTCAAGTGATACACTTGCAAGTAGTTTTAATTCTGTATTTAGTCATGATAGAAAGCCAGTAAATTGGGGTTTCTTTCTGACTAACTTCAAGTTTATAGTACTGAAGTAATGTCACATCAATTTACATCATTTCTTGTTAATTTGTAACAACTTCTTATGCCAAGGAATACATTATAGAATAATTAAATTGTAAAAAAAGACAGAAGAAAGAGTTTTTTTGGGGTATTTTCTGTCTTCATGCTTTGTCTGTGGAACATACTAATTAAACAGATGAAACTACTGGGCAGAATGTCATTAATCCTCGGAAAAAAGCTATCGTTTCCTCTCCATTGAGAAATATGGATATAATAAAATGCATACAGTAAAAACTCTGTTGTTACAGTTTAATGATGCATACAGATATTTTTAAAACATCATTGTGCTGGCTTTTCAGCTCCACTTCTTTGTTTACCTGGTTTTGCCTCAGTGGAAAACACTGAATGGATTATTCAAGTATCAGAAAAACAAATTCATCACTTCAGGGATGAACAGAAATTGTAAACTTCAATGGATCAACTCTGACTTTTTTTAATGTGCAAATTTTCAGATATTTTTAAATGTGTACTCAAGTTTCAGTCACTAAAAAGTACTTTTCCTCATAATTCTGGGGAACAAAGATCTTGATTGTACAACATAGATTATTTTAAGGTCCTTTTGTTTCTTCTCACAGATATGTTTTTAGAGTGCCATTTTAACCTGAAGGCCACTTTAAAAATTTGTGGGCCCTTCTATACTAAGTGATGGAACCCAGTATACCATGCATACTGGGGATTTTACCTGATTTTTTATGTGACTGACATCTATATTTTGTCTTTGTGTTTCTATTAAACATGAACAGCTGACTTACTTAAAGAAGATACAGAGGAATAGTGTTCTACCAATGGAATTTTCACCTAAGCAAAACTAGTTGGATGAGGCTGTAAGCATTCAGAGTGGATAATTATGAGAAAAAAAGTGCTATAAATTTAGCTCTGATCTTTAAGTTATGTATAAGGCATCCCAAATTGCCGTCTGTATAATTACCTTAAAAACGGATATGCTAGTCTCATTTCTTAGATTGCTAGAAGGTATGAAATTTGGCTATACAGAAAGATAAGTGAACGACAATTGAGACAGAAGTGGAATAGTTAGGAGGTCTGTAGGAGAGCTACTTGAGAAGAGAGTTCAAGAGAGCAGGTACCACCCACTTTCATTTTGCTATCATTTCACATGGGCATGGCTCCATAGAGCAAACGCCAGCAGGCAGATCCCCTGGACACTGGCACAGATACAGATGATGTTCAGCCAGCGGTTTTGCTCTCCTCCAGCTTGTTTTGTTACTGTTACGCCATAGATAAGGGTCAGAATTTACACTGCTGTCAGAGCCATCTCCAAAAACACAGCTAACACTTTCTTTCAGTTCTGGTGTTACATTAGTGAGTGGGAGAGTAATTTCATCCAGCTGGCTTTTTACGGAGCACACGCGTGCATCTGTATATGCAAATATAAATATATGTATGTATCTGCACAAACAGCCCAATGGAGTCTAGTCCTTCAAGGGAAACTGTGAATTTTGAATACAGTTATTCTTATGTATAATAAAGTTTTGCAAGACTTACACGAGTAGAAGTTATACTACACATGGACTTTTCTGGTCTTTGCTGAAAGAAAAACTGAGTTATGAATATGCAAGTCTAATGGAATGTACTCATCCATTTTAAAATGTTTTAAAAATTTTATTCTAAAATGTTGGAATAGCTAATGAAAAACTTATGGGAAATAGACAGTTCCTTCCTATTAGGTTCCATATTAGAGTCCACACTTCTTCACAACCTAGTTTATTAGTAATGATAATGAGAAATTACATTTGTTATTGACTCCTAACTCACTTACTAAATCTTCTTCAGCAGTAATTTTCTGCTTGGAAAATTTACTGCTTTCTGTGTACCTTGACTAGCAAAAGATTTTGAATTTTAGCAAAGAACAGAGTTCATGTCCCTTATTAACACTGAGAAATACAAAAATACATAACCTTTTATCATGTAAGTTGGAAATTTATTTTCATTTCTATTCATATTGCAACTAATTTCATTCTGAGTAATAAAAAAAATGTAAGTTTTCATACTGTCCTACACTTATAAATGTGTAAGTTAGAAAATGGAAAACACTTTCAGGCAACGTACTTGCATATGCTAACAATGGAGATTAACTCCTTTAGCACAACTACCTATGGCTGATTCAAAAACTGCTGAAATTCAAGGGACAGGCTTCTGATGACTTCAAAAGGTTTCAAAGGTTTTTGAACAGGCCCCCTAGTGTCTCATCCTCTCTAAGTTTTAACACCCCAAGCAATAAAACTCCCTCTAGTATTTTAATTAGCTCACACAGTAATTTTGCAAATGATTTTAAATATAGAATCTGGTTTACATCCTTGCCGAATTCACAGTTACTTGCATAGAGCTCTCCTATTAGTGCATTCTCAGACAATTTGATCTTTCTTTGAATCAATTCAGAATGCTTGGTCTTCCAGGTGTAATCTCAATTTTCACAATCACAAGGATAGCTCTTTTATAACTTAGGAAACCCTTTGATGCCTGTTTGTGTGCCTGTGTTACACCAGCAGATATCTACACCATTAATACTTCTTTTGACTTGAATATATTATACTTTAAAGCATCACGGAAATAAGGTTATTTCCTCTTTTTCCAGTAGAGCTAGTGGTTTGCAGTAGATGTTTCTAGTGCTTCTATTCAAAACAAAGCAATACAAAACAAAACAAAACTCACCTTATTTGTCAAAACACAGTTTGCTGGAGTTGTGATTACTTTTGGTATACTGTAGACACATCACTGCTACTTCCTTATATGGAATATTGGAATATTGACATATTGTGAATGACATTTCAGCAATAAAAGACACCACCCAAAACTTATAGTTGGCCATTTGGTCTCCCTACAGTATAATCTGCATTATCTTTGAATTCATATTCAGAGATACTGATGAAAACAGTATATTGCAAACATTTTAACCTTCCTAGTGCTTTGGACTTTTGATACTGGTATCCTACCTTTTATATTGAGTCATATATAAATATATATAAATATACATAAATATGTCAAATTGTCCCAAAATAATTTCTCAGTACAAAATCAGATATGAGAAATACAGTTAATTATTTTCCTAGGTGCCATAATAAGTATGTTAATCAAAACACTGCAAAGACATTTTATCATCTTAGACTGATAGGAAGGATAACTCTTTTATGGCCATTTAATGACAATGTCTTTACTACAGTCAATCACAAGTTCAACACGAACTACACCAAACTGACAATCTGCGCTTTAAAGACGACTAGATTCTTCTTGACTATGAATGACAAATTTTCTTACACAAGTAAGCAGTATTTCTTTAACATCCACATTCAAAACTATGGTTTGGGATGATGCAGAAAAAAATACTAGAAAGAGTTCTGCCTCCCATGGTCTCACACCCTTAGTGGACCAATGCAAAGGATGGTTCACAAAGGCACATCTTTTCATGTTTGGTGTATTTAATCTTCACTCATTGCATGATTTGTGTTAAGATTTTAGACATATGACACCCTTCACATGTAATATCATGCCAAGATTTAGTAAGACATTTGTGCTTTAGCTGTTGGTGTTCAAGAAACATAATTTTCTTATTGTAATGTCTGACTTTCAGAGCCACATTTTATTTTCTTAAAAAGCATAGATATGACTTAAAATCTTCAATGGTGTCTATTCAAAACCAAAATTATAATTTCATTACACAAAGTAATGAAATCACATGTTAGAAATCACACGACATCTTTTTTCTAGATGTCCTTAAGAAAAAGAAATCATAATTTGAAAACATAGGGAAAAATATTAGTATTCTTTTTGAATCTTATTTTTTAAAACAATAATTTATTTCTTAAGAACATTAAAGAAAACCCTAAAAAATTAATATGCTTTCTCAAATTGTTATTGGATTTGAACTGATTTAAATGAGTAAAGCTTTCATGGCCTTATCGGAATTTTCTCGAAAAGACAGATGTATTTCTGAAAAACAATCTTCAACCCCCTTCTCCTTCCTGTATGTTTGAGATATGACTGAGATAGATAGCTTCTCCAATATCTTCCAATAGCTCTAGTAATATTTACATATCTAAAGCATGCAATATACATAAGAATAATTTACCCCAAACTGGAGATTTTTCTATTGACACTCCTTTTCTCACTCACTTAAAAAAGTCTCTAAGATAATTCAAATTCCCATGAATTCTGGAGGAAGCCTGAGGTGATTCAAACAACATCCTTTCAATTCATGAACAAAAGCATCACCTTTTCATTTCTCTTCATTAAAATACCATGGAAATACCTGATGTAAAGTCTCTGCTTGGAAAGAAGGAAATCACAGTTGCTTTCACTGCAACTTCTAGCTTTCTAGAAGCTATAAGATATGTTAGGTATATCTGATGGTGGTTTACAGAAAAATATTCACCTTGTAGACATCAAAACTTCTCAAGAAACTTCCTGATTGCCACCTTTTTGACACTATTGACTTTTCCCTAGATGACTGACACACGGAGTCTGATGAAAGGCTGAGAAGATATACTCTTAATCAGTGCTCTTCATGACTGCAGAAAACTGAAGAAGGTCATGTGTTCTTTATTAAGAGATCTCTTATGTGAGATGCTCCATTTACATATCTATTTTAAATACAAGTCAGAGTCAACGTCAGAAGAAAATCAGATTTAAAACAAAAAAGTTAAAAACATGAGTTCAAAACAGCTGTAATAACAGCTGTTCTACACAAACTACGACTGTCTTCTGAGTAAAACGGTCAATACACTGTTGTACTGTTTTCTGATCAGTAACTGTAAAGTCTTATGAATAGGTGGTTTTTATGTGTGATTGTCGCTTTTTTTTTTTAAACCGTCAAGACAAAGAAGTAGCTGTTCCTCATCTCCTATCCTTATCTAAAACAGAACTACCTTTGAAAACAGCCTCTCAGTCTTTGATATTCATTGCTTTCACTGCACCAAGCTGTCATTTAGGCTGTGCCAATACACATGCTGGAATGACCTGCCTCCACAGCAGCCACTCCTGATCCCTCAGTTACCTTTGGAGATTCCAGTGTATATGGCACAGCATTTTACCAATCTGTCTGGTTGTCAACATGTGTCATTCAAATTTGCTCACACTGGGTCTGGTACAAGAGGCCAGCAAGCCCCAGCATACTTGAACGCTGTGAACACTGGTACAAGAAGATGGCTCATCTCACGGCCCATCCTACTTTGAGAAAGTTTAACCCACTTTGGAAAAGGCAAGAGTCTTACTTTGATGTTGTTTTATTACGGAACAGATTGGAGTCTGGGGATCGAAAATAAACATGGTTGCTTACCTAGAAGCCAACCTTTTGAGAAGCTATGTTTTGCAATAAACAACACTTGTGAGGATACAGCTAAACATTACATGACTGCCAATCCACTATATGATCTTTTACTGAAAGTCATGGAGCTAATGAATTACCTCTACTAACACTTGGCTTGCAAACTACAATCTCAAAACTACAGCACAGTCACTTGTACTCAGTCAAAATGTTATGATGCTTCATGTTTCATGTCCTTGACAGCTTTAACATCACAAAGACACTCTACAGTAGCTCCGCTAAGAGTGGCTCCTATTTTTAAAGCCTTTATAGTAAACAGTAAAACAAAGTCCTGAAGAAAAGAATAAAAAAGCAAACAGCCTACTTAGCAGGAAGCTGTAATTTCAAAACAGTACAAAGTGAGATTAATATAATAAGAGAAACTGATGACACGCAAATGACAAAACTAGGTCTTCAATTTCTGCAGTGAATTACACACAGTTACATGTCTTTGAACCACAACTGTGTCTGCCCCACTTGGCTTCTTACTGGCAGTCTGTAAAAACGCCATTTGCCACACAGGAAGAGATCTGCTCAGACGGAAACCCAAATATTTACTTAAAACAACTGGGCTGATGACAATAAGCACTTCTCAACAGCAAGCTCCAAACATTCAGAGGAAAATAGATCATTGTGTATATTTTATGTAAATACCATATTTTGATCCATGTACGAGAACTCTCCCACATAAAACTGGGAAAATGCCCAGAAGATGAGCACAACATCATCTATAGTGTGATACTGTGAGAAGTACGCAACTCAGATATAGACACCAAAGCTCAGGACAGCTTTTGGGGAACTGAGAGCTAAGGATGCACCTGAACACACTCAAAACCAGTCATCAGGTGAAAGCACAGAATAAGCAATCTGTACTCATCTACAGAAAGAATGCATTCCTATGTGCTGTCCTACATTTGATTTTTTTTTGTTCTATTTTTACACAATTTTCAAAAACATCTAAAGCCTTTTTTTTTGTTAAAAAATTCATACCAGAAGATATTTTTAACTTTACTATGCTGTTCAGCAGAGCACATAAAATATGGAAATAGAAAGCCTCCACAAAATATTTCTGTACTTTAAAAATAATACATCGTATTAAGACTCTTTATAAACTTCTAATAAGCCTTTGAAACATAGACCAGCAAGAGCTGTAGATAACAGTGAGAAAATGAAGGCAGAACAAAGCAGATAATATTTGAATTACTCCATGTCTGAGTTACTAACAAGTAACAACTCATGTTTTCTGAAAAAAAGAAAACATTACTTGTTCGCAGAACAGTATTTCACTCTTTGACCCTCCTCCATGTACCAAAAGACGCAACTGATTTGCCATAATTTAGGGGTCTAAAAGTTAAATCTCTTACTCTGAGGCAGTCACTGTTGGTTCTCTCCATTGTTGTCAAAGAGAAATAAGCACCTCCAAAAGATGCTACATTTCATCCTAAAATAGCTTCTTGAAGTAGGCCAGATTATTTATCTTTCAGCTATGCCTATTTATTCCATTTACTGGAAAGGAAGCCTGTGTGACTAGCATGAAATTAGACAACTTGCTTTAAGAGGACTGAAGTTACATAAGAGTAAACCTGTTCAAATGATCTGTCTTTCATTCTACGATTGGCATGGGAATACGTGCATTTAACACTGTATTTCTTTATTTAGCTGTAAGGATTTTTACACAGTAGCTAAACATGAACGTGATAGCTCATTGCACTCTGTACAGTAATGCACAGATGACTTACCTGAGTTAAATACATTGAGCGGGTTAATGCTGAGCCTGCACACAAGGTCTATTAAAAGAACATCTCATTGGATCAAAGTCCGTCACTTTCTGTTAAACATACATCTGCCATCATGTTGGTTATTCACCTAGTTTAAGTTTTGCCTCATCTCTCAGCAAGGAAAATTTGAAAGTCTCTCCACTAAAAGCTTTAAGAGCGCTCTACAGCCTTTAGCTCTCAAGGGCCCATGGCAAGAAAGATCAAACTCCTTCTAAAAAATCTACAGCACACTAGTTGAGTCTGGGCTACCAGGTGAATGCTGTCTTCACAGCGTGGTTCTGCAAAAGGGGTCATAAAACCCAAATACATTGACAGACACCAAGTACCATAGTGTTCTGTGCTATATCAAACAATTTATCGTATTTTTTTAAGCTAACATTTCTATATTGATTTCCTGCAAAAAAAAAACCTCGTTTATTTTTCTCCATCTATCTTTTCCTTCTTTCTGTAACTTCTCTGTAAAATTTTTCTTCTTTCTGTCGCATTGAATCATATTTTCTTCTGGAATTGTCTTCAGACTTTCTGCTTGTTCTTTTTGCCCAGTCTTTCCTAGGAATGGGTCATTCCCGTATTTCTTAACACAGTATACTACCTATTCACCACTCAGACCAACAGCACCAGCCATACGTTAAAAGCCACAGGTTTTCAGGTCCTGGACATTACCTACAATGCCCTCCCCACCTCTCCTCTTCTTCTCTCCTCTTTCTGCCGTTAAGCCCACATCTTACATCAGTACATTAACTATCCTGTATCTGGGAGTTTTGCACACCATAACTGTATTTAGTGACTACTTCAACTGTATTTCAAAAGTCTATTCAGGCACCCATCATCTTCAGTACAACCCAATGGCAGGGTGTAATTTCTGAAGATTTATTCTGGTGATATTTTCTGCAGCAGCTAGCAGTGTTCTAGGAGCAGAGAAGCAGGCCTGGGAAGCATTGATGAGGCTTGGCAGTTTCCAAAGGACAACCGAATACACATCTAAAGCAGCTTCCAGCCCTCTGAGCTTGGTCAGTCACACAGGATTTTCATCTCTCTCCATTTCCACCCATGATTAAGTTTTCTATGGGCAGAATAATTTCTACAATGAATGGATGTATTTAAATGATTTTCGTCGGGTGTTCCTGTCTTCTAGCCTGATAGAGCCTCCTGCCTCTCATGTGAAAAATATAAACCCACTCGGACTGGAAGAAAATGGCTCAGGCAGTTGGACTGCAGTTGTTCCAACTGTAAGATGCACTCCGGGTATTTGTGGAGGCAAAACCCTTTCTGATGCTCAAAATTATTTTCATTTATGGTCAAATAAAGAAAACTGCCTTAGGCAAGAAGTGATTTCATTCATCCTGGCTTTGAAAAGGGCAAAAAACCTTAGTTTTCTAAGTTCTTCTGCAGGAGAAAACAAGTTGCTTTTCTAAGATTCTGTTGTGCAACATTTCAAGTGGAGATGATGTTTATTGCACTGGTATTAATCATTTAATGCTAATTATACCTTTAAAACGTATAGCACTAGGCTAGATTGATGTCTAAATGAAAACATAGATCACTGGTCTTGAAGCAAGACGATTCCTCTAGTGAATGGGTTAAACTGTGGCTGTCAGTTTGAATACAATTAGTACAACTGATACGCAAAGAATTGCTCTGTCAGGAAATGTCACTGTCATTGAGCACTGTTCCCAGCCTGCCTTCAATTTTCTGTCTGGCTCAGAATATTTTAATAACAGGTCAGAAATCAAATGCAAAATTTAGCCAAAGTGCAGAGCTCCTCCCCACCTTCTATTTCAATTTTCATTTTCTGCTTTGTGCTTCACATGAGGAAGAACTTCTTCCCTCTGAGGGTGACAGAGCACTGGAACAGGCTGCCCAGGGAAGTGGTGGAGTCTCCTTCTCTGGAGATATTCAAGGCCCGCCTGGACAAGGTCCTGCACACCCTGCTGTAGGTGACCCTGCTTGGCAGGAGGGTTGGACTAGATGACCCACAGAGGTCCCTTCCAACCCCTACCATTCTGTGATTCTGTGATTCTGTGAT
>Ga0181612_141719_pt1 | contig 14900 bp, 9 predicted proteins | sample HoacroProtozoa21_FD_119630 | JGI IMG/M metagenome (GOLD analysis project Ga0181612, IMG submission 119630) | Hoatzin crop microbial communities from Cojedes, Venezuel. Combined Assembly of Gp0051906, Gp0051904, Gp0051908 | reverse complement strand
GAGCACAAGACAGAAATTTCACTGTGCAAAAGAGAAGGGAAAGACACACAGGAAGGAATTTTCTACAGCCTGCGCTGATGTGGATATGGAGAAGTGAAGGTGGGGTTGCTATTCAATTTCCAAAAGATGAATCCAAAGTGAAGGCAAACATTTTTCTTCCTATATGTCAGTTCTGCACATCAATCGCTTTACACGAGACAGAGGCAAAAAATAGGAGAAAACACAGTGCACAAATAATTCACTTTCTGAATGCTGGTTTTGTACTTCTATGTCATTTTGCTCAATGGTTTAGTTCATCCAAATCACATGTCTAGACTTTTACTTTTTTTCTCTATGTACTTTAAGAATTACTGACTGCAAATATTCAGTGTCAAGTGTCCAACTGCATTTGTCCACGAGCTGTTAGAAAAATCTGTGTCTACATTGGGATTAACCCCAGCTTTAATTATGCTGTGTAGGGAGTTTGTTTTAATGTCAAAGCCACATGCTCTCTGGCATCTTTTGAAAATTGAGCATGCAGGTCAGTGGGCAAAGACCAATTAAAATAATACCCCAACTCAGCAGTAACAAGATATGGTGACCTTCCTTGGTGTTAACAAGTAAATAATGTTTTGCCAGAGCTGGGACGCTTGTTCCCAAAGAAGTATTTCATTATCTTGATACTCTGAAAAATGATAACCATCCTGCTTTATGTGATGCTAGTTATAGCCTTCTTTCGTTTCTGTCTCTATGGCTTTTCAGAAAAAATCCCCAAGAAACAAACCTCAGAACCACTAAGATTTTTTCTTCATCTAAAGGGTGGAAAATTAACACACTTGGAAAACAGCAAAGAATTCCTTGTTGTAGGTTTGTTCACACCTTGGGGGAACGTCGACCTTTCAGAATTTCAGCAATTCAGGTAACGAGTTCCCTAAACAAAGTGTAGGAAGAATCATGAATACCAGTCTAAAATTGCCTAACCAGGACACAGTAGGGAAACAGAGGTTTCTTTCCTCCTGAGCTACTGTCTTAACATTACCCATACCTTGTTTGGATTTGTAAATCTCATCAGGAGCTGGGTGCCTGAAGCTGTACTGGTTGTACAGTCACTCTTCTAAAGCAACATGCTCTGTATCTCACTGTTGTACCATCCTTTGTTTAACAGAACTATTGTTCTGTGTTTAATTCAGAAGACATCATTTGAATATTTACCAAACACATGGGATAGTTGATAAATAAGTAAATCAATTAATCTGAAAAGGTCTCAAATTGTTGTTTCACTTCTCCTGAAAAATTACAAGTAATGACAATTTATTTGAAGACAGAATTCTGCAACAGCCTTCCATTAATTAACAATCCAATGTAACAATCATTCCAATTCCCAAAGGTCCTGAAGATCAATGTTATAGTATTTTCCTCACTCAAGCATTATTTATTTATACAGTAGTTTTAAATTATTTCTTGCTGCAATATGATAATTTGTCAAAGAAAAAGCATTTTCCAGTGCTTTATCTTTTGAAGAAGGCGTCAAAAAAATACGAGAATATTCTTCAGGCCACAGTGAGCCACAAGACTACCTGAAATGCTGCGGAATTTTCTATTCCAGACATATGATCAGGAATGAACTGCCTCTTCTGTATCTCAGGTTAGTGTCCTAATCTAGCATCTGCATTGCTTCATTTCCCTCCTCTCTCACCCCTAAAAAAATTCCAAACAAAACCCTCCAACACAAATTTATGCTTCTATAAAGATAGATACTTCAAGAATATTTAAAGTGCTTGAACTGGTAATGTTTAGGAGATGGACTTTATGCTCAGTTTCCACATGCATAAAGCTATCTTGTGAATGCTCTACGTAAGCTGTAGTCAAAAGGAACTACAGTGTAACAACTACAGTTTTGAGACCTTTCAGACTTCATCAATAAATCTCTCTTTGATGCTATATGAAGATATGGGGAAGTTTAATCAATAATTAATGTTAATCATGTTCAGTCTTAATCAATAACAGAACTACTACTCTTTTCAAAGCCCAGAGACAGTTCCGTTAGATATAAAATCAAATTTAATTAAAGCTGTGCATGCAGAAGAGAGTTGTTAATGCTATCATAATTAGTTTGTTTAATACTGCAATTGCCAAACTCCCCTGTACCTTTTGCAGACTGCTTGAATATTAAATTCATTATTTGTACTTGCTGCAAAAGAAAGTTGGGCTGGTTGTGTACAGTACATACGTGAGACTACAGAGATACAGAAATTCTCGTCCCCTTCCAAGCCCGTTGAAAAGTTTGCTCAGAAATAAGTAGATAGTACCCAGAAATCTGAGCATTTCTGAAGATGAAAATTGTCAATGGAAGATGCATCACAGTCACTCACCTGTGTCCTGTCAAAAGCTGCTTTTATGTGTATGCTCTGACTTTCTCTTAGCCTCCCCGGATCATTAGGTCACATCGTGGAGAATAGCAATTTCATTCACTGCAACTTATTAGGAAAAAAAGTTTCTTCTTTAACTTGAGGATCAAAAAAGGTAAGTGCTACCCATTACTCCACCTGATCCCTTGAGAGATGTCAAACTGAGCCTTTCTATTTCCCTTTACACTTGAAAGAGGAGGTCACAGCGTAAAAGTCAAATATTTAACAACCCTCCAAATAGTGTATTCAGTGCCAGAGGACCTGAGTCTGGGAAGAGGGGTAAACGTTATGTGAACTGTACTCTTTTGAGACTGTTCTCTTTCCATTCCAGTTCTGCTAGTAGTTGTCTACTTTCACACATTATAAATTAGGTAAATGTTAACCCATTCACACTGACAGCAGCTTATAATGGTACATTTCACATGCCGTGCAAAGAAGAAAAGAAAAAATCTGTTTGTTTTACCAGTATGGCATTCACATGAGCAAATGTCACTGGTCAAAGGATTGTTTGATACCATGTTTTTGGTGAGAAGCAAGACAGTGATGTGCTCTGATTTTTACTTGACTGGAATCTAAGATTTGCTTCTGAAAACTAAAATCTTTACATTTTAAAATTTATAAAAATATAAGTTGTCCCCTGGATTGAGTCTTAGCCTACCTAAGTGTTAATGTAGGAATTAACACTGCAACACGCACCAACAATATTCCCAATTTCATCCATTTGGATAGCTGCCTTGAGCTCACGTGCATAAAATTAAGCAAGTACATAAAGATTTGTGAGCTCAAGACCTTAAAAGCACAAGCATTCTCCAGCAGTCAGACTTGACTGAAATCCAACAGTAAAAAATCCTGCAGCATTAAATAAACAAACAAAAGACAAAAGCACAAAGTGGAAATTCATGAGTAAGTGTGTCACCACTCACAATAAAGAACACCGTCAATTAGCTGCCTGAGTGTTTGCTATTGCTCTTTTGGCTTTTTCTGAAAAGTAAGCACAGAGAGAAATTTGCTCTGCATTTATTTTTCTGTCCTTAAGCATTCCTGATTGCTGCAAGACTCGGTCTTGCTAAAGTGCAGTCTTGCATCATTATATATTTCATTGGCCATTTACTGTACTGCTGAATGATGGATCAATTGGCAGTTAAACTGCTCATTAAGAAAAAAGTACAGGTTTCTCCAAACCCAGCTACTCCATTTTTCTCCCAGTCATTTCCTTGGTCTATTAACAGGCAGCTTTTGTCCTACTGTTCAACAGTGCAAAGTTAGATTTGCCTTATTCTGTGTAGTGTAAAGCTCTTAGGCAGTTTTAAAGTGAAAGATCTTTTTGAGAAGCTTCTTTAGAGGAAAAATAACAGCAATAGCATACATCTTAAATGCTAAATTTCCATGTTAAAGCATCAATTCAATAATCTGTGATCTGTGAAAGAGCAAAGTTATTTTACTGTGATTTTATTTGTTACAATGAACTGACTGCAATTCCCAGGAGCAAATATGCAGGCTATAAAATTTAAATTTAAAAATCTGACAGTAATGGAAACTTCAACACACAGACAGAAATCTACTTAGTCAGCAGCTATAAATAAGGACCATCATTTTCTTTCAATAACCTTTGCAACCTGTCTTGTTAAGTCAAAAGGGCTTATTAAAGAAACCAAAAGCAAATGCTGATGAAGGTGCAGCCCCCGAGTTTTTCACCACTCCACTCCAGCATTGCAAGGTGGAGTCTGTACACAAGAACATATCTGTGCCACCTCAGGTGATCCCAAGTTATATACATCATATGAACCTCTTTTCTTAATTCTTGACAATATTTGGGGGCATATATATATAATTAAGTCACACGAGCAGGTTTTCAGTATTGAGATATTAGTGACTCTTGACTCACAGGTTAGTGCTCATCTGCATAAAAATTGTAAAATTTATGGTTCGATTGAGCACTGTCCTATTTATTACATCACTGAATATTCTCTTTTTCCAGATAGATGGGTCTGCAGCACTTTGGCTTCAAGCCAGAGGACCAGATGCCAGAAAGATAAAAGGTACCTGTTTACTACAGCTCAGAAGCAATTCTTCCATCTTATAACATTGTTACCAGTCAAAACTTGCTAAAGCCACCATTAAAAGTTACGTGTCTCCATTCACAAGCCACTGAAGGAACAAAACTGTCACCTCAAAGAGCTGCACATGAAAATGTATCATTAAAAAACCCCACATGCCACAGTGATGCTGACAGACTGATCTCTACAGGGGACTGAAGCAGTGAAGGTGCAAGTGAGGAAGGATGCATGAAGAGCATGAAAAACTTTGAGAGGAAACCTGCAGGAGGCTGAAGAACAGAGAAGCAAGGGGACCGTGAGCAACTACATGATGTTGGGCAACGTCCTGACCAGAAACCAGAGCAGATAAAGGCACCATTCTTGTCCAGATCTTCCTGCCTGTGGGGAATCATGGAAAGTTCACCCCCCGTTTGTCCTCCATAGAGACACTGAACAGTAGACTGGAAATTGGTCAACTAGCTGGGCTAAGAAAATGAGGAAATAGCGTGTCTTAACAACTTTACTCCAGATAGCTAGGACTACATTTTTTGCCGAACACTATTTTAGAAATAGGGTGGAGCACTTTTACTGTTATTTTTTCATACTTTTCCAATGCAGATGATAGAACTGCAACCTTTTATAGTTTTAAACAGTTCAGTTCCTTAAAACTGATGTAAAATGCCTCTTCTGTGGGTCTTTCAGTCAGATTAAAGGTGTGGTTCTTATGATCTGTTTTCTTCAATAGGCAGTCTTTCTATATGATTTCTTTTTTATTTGGTTAAGTGTATTATCTGACAAGCTCTGACAGATTAAATCTCATCAGCAGAAGGAAAACAGAGATGTGACAGGTCTGGACCTGAAAGACAGAACAGTCTGGGTTGTGTGACTTTTGGGAAGGGGACTTTATATTCTGGAGAAAGAAAAACACTCATAATCAAGCAGAAAAATCAGAAGTTATTTGGCAGCACTTAGAAATTTTGTATATTCATAGTTTTGCACAGAAAGTGTCTGCGACATGCAGAGGAAACAACAGTTTACCACAAAAAAATCCAATTTATCACATGGTTGTCACCAATACGTATAAAGACTGTAGAGCGAGGGACCATTTGCTTCCTCTTCTGGTCTGAAACTCTGCCACCTATGGTACAATTATAACATGCAATAGACCTTGTACATACAAAGTCCGTGTAATCTAATTTCTGAGAATTTTCTAATAGCAATGGAACATTTTTATTGCGTTTTTAAAAGGCAAGTTCTTGAATTTGCATTTTCATATATTAAACATAACTTATTACCATTTTTTTTAATTGGTCTGACAAAATATCATAAAATCTCTTCAAAAACACTACTGATGACCTGTTGAAATTTCTGTTAGTATATGTTGCCCTTTAATGGTAATGATGAAGGCAAAATACCACAGTTTAGAAATATAAGATGGGATATGATAATGAGCCCCAGTACTTCAGTTACGACCATGCACAAAAGTAAAGCTCATATTGAGAAGAAAAATCTGAATTAATACACTTAATCTCACAGGAACTAAAAAAATAAATATTTATGTTTGATTCAGAGATTAAAATATGCCTTAGACAGTTAATATGGAGCAATCTGTCATGATTCATCAAGTAAGGTGACTGGGAAAGTAACTGGACTCCCAGTTTAGAAGCACGTATTATATACACTGCCTAAACCAGCAGACAGGATTGCGAATGAAAAAACAATCTATGGTGTACATATCACAATTAAAAACAAAGACCTAGCCTTCTCCTGACACATAACTCTGAGTGAATCCCTCTGCTGTTTAGCTTTTGTGAGCTGTATTGCTTCAGCTAGCTGCTTATTATGAAAAAATGTTCAGTCCCAAACCTTTACACACTCTTATTTCACTATTCCAGGTAGGACAATTAAAGTAAAACATGCAAATAGCTGAGGAAAGCCTTGACCATCTGGAAAGACATTCAATCTGCCTGTAAATCCAAGCAGCCCTTCACTACAGTAGCATGCACAGATTTTTACCTTTACTGATTTTTGCTCTTCCTTCATTTTGGAAAAAAGCTTTGTTTTAACCAGAAAACACCAGTATGGCTTCTCCCAATTCACAAATGTTTTTTGCATGATTCCCAGACACAGGAACCTAAACAGCACTCCGTGACATAGTAAAAAAGATAAAACAACCACAATAATCTTTACTGAGATCCGAAAACATAACCTCATAGTCACTACAAGAAAGGCAGAGTCAGGCACAGACAGCACTGAGTAATTCTGCTCTAAAACTTTCTGAAAAAAACCCCATGGTTTCTAAAGAGCTATACAGCTTGTCAGATTTGACTCTATCTTAAACTGAAAACAAAATGTGTACCTCGATCAGTCACCTCTTTCTATAAGTATATGCGTATCTAGATATATATTAAAAAGCCTTTATTTCTAATTGCTATAAAGTTATAACATAAAACAAATCAATGTCAAGAGGCGGATTTTACTAAGTGAACTTCAATGTTCGGCCTAAAAACTATCACTGCCCCTTTAACTTTTAAGTATAAGTCCTTCCCACAATAAAATAGTCAACGACCTCCCCACTGAACTATAAAGAATAGATTTAGTGGATACATTATTAGCAGACTACTCTATTCGTATACCTTTGCAGCAGAAAGCCAGATTAAATGCTGGACTAAGCAAGATCAATTCAGTTGTAGTCAGCAGAGATGCACCAGCTTACCTGTGATCACAGCGCAACCTGCAAATGAAGAGCTGCCAAAGTTGTATAGGCAGTGATGAACATTACCTGCAAGTTTTTTCCTTTACATACACAGGGCTCTGGAATTAAGTCCAAAAGTAGTGATTTTATTACCTAAGTGAAAATACTGGCTTTCAGGAGCTCTGTATATTAACATCCCTGAGAGGTAACTCTGACAGCAATTGTGTTCGTTTACAATAGGAGGAATTAAAACCTTGCTCTCAGTTTCAGTCATTATGCACACTGCTTTGTCACACTTTTCAACACAGAAGGAAATAACTTGACAGAGATATTAAAGAGATTTAAAAAAGAAGTTTATAAGTGTGAAGCAGGTATGTGGGGTATAAGGAAAGAACTGGAATGATCCTCTTCAATGCAGTAATACAAATGAAGGTCAATGGGTATACTAATAAATTGAAATTAAATTTAAGTTCTTTGGACTGTGGTGTTCTGGAGCAGCATACCAGCATTCTGAAGCAGCAGAGTCAACATAAAGATCCAAAACTGCTTTTGAGATGTAGCTTGATCAATTTCTTTTACAATCCCTTTCCCATGCCTGACTGCACCAGCAGGAAACTGGATTCAGTCATGCAGGATGTTCCTTCCAGTACTCTTCCCTGCTAAGTGATATAAATAATATCTTAAGTGCTTGTATTGTTTAATTTAAAAAAATCAGTGCAGTGAATTTTCTAGTTAGCTGGAGCTATTATGCTGGTACAGAGGGAAAGAGGCTTTGCCAAGGTAAGTATATAATTTGCAATGACTGCAATTTGAGTGCACCTGGATGGTGATGCCCAAGGAACTCTACGATGAACTGACAAGATTATCACAAAATGCACAGAAAGTAAATAGCTACTCCCACATGTGCACATACTTTTTAAACAATACTGTTTTGGCATAATCCTGAAGAGATTAACAGCTATTCATAAATATGTAAAGGCACATTCTACAATGGAATGGCTTTTTTTCCTAAATACAAATTAAACAATTTAGCAAAACCATTTAGAGCCATCCTGTTTTCATGAGAACAGAATTATGATATCTCTCCAGGCACATATAACAAGGCACAGGCAGACTTGTGTCCAGACAATCTATACGTAATTTCTGATTCCTGGTCTGAAGCTATTTGTGTTGTGAGAAATTAAAAGCTCAGTTTTACTTCTGGAGGCAGTCAGTCAGACAAACACCTCCATTCCTAGTTCACAGTTTAGGGGGTGGTGATGCACAGTTAAGTCCGGGAAAGGAAATAATTAAAGCTACACCTTAAATTTAACTTCCTCTAAATATAGAGTTGTATTTTTACTCACAGCTATTTTCTTTATCACTTTTCAATAAAAAACAGAGTTAAATACTCTTGAGCTTGAAAATGGCTCTCAAGTACTAAATTTTGACACACTGATGCAATGGCCTTTCGCTAATGTTTGAAATCTTTTCTCCACTGACATGCTGAAATATTCCACATTTGTGGTCAATGCTCAGGATGGGCCCTTCCCTTTACGGTGATTTAGAAGAACCATAAAGGATGCTTAAGTAGGAAAGTAAAATGCAGATAATTGGTGCTTGTATTTGTCAATGAGTTAGAAAGTTAGGAAAAGAATGATCCTGATCATCTACAACTATTACTTTTATTACCAAGATCAAAAATTTTCTTAATTTTCTTCTGTTTTTTAAAATACATTTTCTGTTTTAAACAAAGTTGAGAGAAATCATTATTTTTAATACGGGTGTGCTGGGAGTAACTGGAAAGCCAACTACGGAGAGATACTAAAAGTCCACTTTACCGTAAAATACAAGTTCTGTTAGAAAAAATCCAACAACATTAATACTCAGATGCTTTTGACAAGTCTTGGCTCGTGCAAAATTTGAACTCATATCTCATTATTTCTAGATTATACATTTTTAAGTCTTTTAAATTAATAAAATAAATAAAGATCTGGTCTTCCCTGTTGTAATTTAATACAGCCCCCTTCTAAAATGGCATATCATTAGGTTGGATTACACCAGCATCTAACTTGGATCTTAACATAATTAATCACACTGGCTTTTTTTGCCTGACGAACTTCAACGGTTTATCTAAAACACTGTAATCCAGAAATGCTTTCATGTCATATCATAAAGCTAATAACCTTGCTAACCACTTATTTGCTGACAGAACGCACTGTTCTCATTTGCAGAATGTGAAGAATTCAGAATTGGAAAGAAAAAAAAAAACTTTAACAAGGTGGAAAGCACAATTTTTGAAAAAAGCTTCATCACCTAGCTACATTTAGACAATAGCCTTCTCTCCTCTAAAACCAGTCTAATTAAATACAGCTGGAGATAGCGCAAAAGAATTTCATTAATTAATTGGCAACCTGCTGACACTAATTAAGCTATGAAAATTCAACTCCCTCACACCAGATTTTAAACATTAGTCAGTTACATTTGTTGGGAAGTTTGCCTTGCATCTCTAACACAATCAAAAAAGAGAAAATGAACTTTATGGTTAACATGTATGGGAACAAAATGACTATTATTGGAAAAATGAGCTATTAAACCTTGCACTGATACAGAAAAATTGTGCTACAGAAGCTCTTACTGATAGATTCCTTTACGAGTGGGATTAAGGGCTTCACAACTACAGGCTCCTTCTCGCTACATAGAAAAGAATCCCCAAACACTAATAGCACAGCGGAGGGTAATTACCTTTACTTAATCCTCTGCAACACCCTGTGTAAGGTGCCGCAAAGCTTCGCTTCGCTGTTCTTTGTGCAGCTGCCTACCAGTCAAGATTTCATGGAGTAACTAACAGAAAACATACCAGCTCTTTTACCCATATTCTAAATCTCATCTAAAATATCCAATAAGACCTCACTTAACATCTTAAGAGTTAATTACTCTGTAACAAGGAAGATTTATTATTTCATGTCTCAAGGCCTACCGGCAATGAGTGCTTCTGCTGTTATCTGAGTGGACATTAATGAATACCATCTGGTGCATGCTTTTTCCCTTTCCAAAAACCCAGGCCCATCTCATAACATGAGTAAGGTTTCAACACCACATTGGAAATGTGCTAACCCTGATCTGTGTCCACATTATTTTTAACAATCTAGACAAAAAGAGGAACATAGTGCAGAATAAAAATACTGTCTACTTTTTAAAAATCCTAATCCTTCCAGTGCTGCAGAGATTTTAAGGATCAGTAAGCAACATACGTATTTTAAAATAAAAGAAACAAGTTATTGTAGAAAAGTAGCATATAACTTTTCCGCTTTTTTTTTGTTTTCTTTTTCACAAGAGACATAACAAATCACACAGCCTCCATATGATACAGTACAGCCCAGTTTGCCCACCTCACCATATTTTCAGAAATCTAATTAATTGGAAGCTGGCAATTAATTTTGAATCTGTAGGAAAGTATTTTTCTGAAACAATTGTATAAGAATTGATTTATATAAAGTAGAGGTTCTGTAGCCTAATCTGCTTCCAGTTAGTATCTGGTGAATTAGCCAGGAAAGTGGTAATCTCATGTTAATGAATGGCTCATTCATTAAATGCAAAATATTAGAAAAAAAAAACCCAAAACAATCTACGTCTATACTAGTTCACACCCTCCCCTCCAAACACACACTCATTGTTCTAAGACACAAGCTTCACACTGAGGCTATAACTCAGTGTAAAGCCAAATTAAATTGGCAATTTCTGTGCAGGTTAAGGTGACTAGCTGTGATTCTCAAGACTGAGACTGGCAAGATCTGAAGAATGATATCTGACTGTGTCCTTAAATGCTTTCTTGCTATGGTTGAGCTAACCCAAATGGAAAAAGGTAAGAGTATGCTCAAAAGCTTCTTGAACTGTTGCCAAGTAGGACCAATCAGTCACTGAAAAATAATGGAAGTCCCATTGCCTCAAGTTATTGCTAAACAGTCCTAAAATTCAGCAAGATGCGAACATGCTCAGTACCCATCAGAATCAGTCTCTCTACAATGTGTTGATTACCATACACAAAATGTAATAAAGAATATGTGCTTTCCATTAAGGCTGGAAAAGAACTAGGTTAACCATTGTACCACTCCCACTTCTAAGCTTTATTATACTCTCATTTACTACCGTCAAAACTGTAATGTTTTACCATAAGATTAGAGTGCAATTGACAAAATATTTGATAATGCATTTGATTAACAGACAAACTACAGTAGTTTATGTAGGCTAGTATCCCAGCGTGTTCACACGGAGTCTTCCATTTTTCGGTCTACCTCATGTTATACTGCTTCAGCCACACGTTCAAAATGCTGTGAAGTCAAACTGTCAGCACAGCCATCATGGTACAAGGAGACACTGAGATTATCAAGTGCACCAGAACCTATCTGAAGGTTTTACTTGGGTGCAAGCAAGGTCAGACAAGACCAAACAGGATAAAACCATTCCAGAGACTGATCCTCAGATTTAGATGATTTGATATTTTTCAAGAGAGAGTCACAACTTAATTTCAGAAGTATGTTTTTTACTAACATTTATTTATGTACAAATACTAAAAAATGGGTCATAAAGGGAGAATAATGGCTTTTCTCCAAGGGGATACTGTCAGATGAGGGATGGGAAGAGGAAGGCTTTAAGGCAGTGCAGGACAGTGTCTCACTGTGAGAACAGCTCTTATAATAAGGCCCAGAAACGTCTCCCAGAAAATTGGCAGTTCCTAACAGTACCACTTTTCACAAAACTACCAAAATAATAAAGGAAAGGAAGAGATGCAGAAAATGTAAGCAGAATCTTATTTTAATAATAGACTTTTTTAATCTACTGTAATTTAAAAAAGGCTGGGATATTACATACAAGTACATATTAATAGCTGAAAGTAGCAAGCTCTTCTACTGCGGACTGAGTCCTTCAAGTTATCATGAAGACAACAAAATGAAAATTAAGACAATGAAGGTTATACTGATAATAGAAAGGAAAAAAAGTTCAAGCCATGCCTGGGGCATGAAACGGAGAACAAAAGTTAAAGGAAAAATTCATGAAAGATGTATGACTATCAGCTTCCCATGTATTACAGTTAAGTGCATTCATTAAATGATCATAAAGAATATATGGCATAAAAATGAAAGAGAAGAGCACAGTCTTTAATAGAACCTGATAATTTCAGTGTAGGAAAAGCAGCAGACCATGACAACAATTTAAACTAAGATCACTAAATCTTGCATTCCAGCTTCCACTGCAAGCAATCCTTAAAGAAAGAGAAAAATCACACAGTAAATGATACAAGTGACAAAAAAAAAAAAAGAAAACATGAAAAATATGAAAATATGAGATTGAATTTTAAGGCTACACTGCAGTAGTGCACAATGAAGCATTCATTTGTTTTGAAATCTGATCATTAACCATGTTGAGAAACGCATTGATTCTGAACGCACACACTGCAAATCTCCTGAAAGTATATATCCTGGTAAATGAGTTGTTGTGATTTTGATCAGGTCATTTGGTATTTGAAGTCCTTTACATTCCTTTGTGGTTTATATCATCTGTATTATTTCACATAACAGGTTATAACAGATCCTTTGGCCAGGGTTTTGACACCTCTGCATGAGATTATGTTTAACAACTCATCAGTTAGTATACATATGCTAATCGTTGTTGTTTAGCACCTGTTTTCTCCTTTCCTGCTGTTCAGGCACAACACACAACTACCACAATTCTGCCTTTGCAGTATTTGCAGAGCATTTCACCACTTTACAGAGTAAATCAGATTTATCTTTTGAAAACACTGCAAAGAAAATCCTGTCCCCACCTCAAGTGAAGTAGAAAAATGGTGGAAGTAACCTCTTCTCATCAATATATTACTTTTTTATCACTAGTTTTGTTAATATATTAAAAAAGAGCAAGTCAGGTATGGAGGATGGGAAGGGACTGACTTGGTGCAGCAACCTCTCCCTGCCAGCTTCAAAATTTGTTTGTGGGCATTGTCCACCAAATTGCATACCATACATACACTGGTGCTTTGTGCCAACCAATTACACTTGTCAACTGAGCATCCTTTGTTATAAAACATACACAGATTAAACACGGTCCACTTCTCATGAATTTGCTATTAAGGAATTCAGCCACTAGTACTCTGTGTCACTGGAATTCAAGTAGGTGATGAAGCTGACAGGGATTGCTCAAATGCCTATTTCCATGGCTCTGCCTTGATTCTTCAAGGTCTTCTTCAGAACTTCAAACTCACCCTCTCTCATCATCTCACTGATGTTATGAGTTTTCGTCTTTGGAGGTAAATGAAGGATGTGAGCAAACGGAGAGACCACTTGTTAGAATTTCTGACAATAATTTGTGCAGACCTTTTGATCTGATAATTTTAAGGATAAATTTTAAAAGATGACAGAGCTTCAGCGTAAAAACACAGTGTTTTCTCTTGAGTTTACCCTTTCCTTCAAAACAGGAGGGGAAGGCCTGCATACTATGAGTGAGAAGTAAATGTGGGACAGAGAATCTTTACTACAATTAATAATTATAAGTCACCCAAGAATACACTAAATTACTTTAACATAATTCTCATGAATATTGCCATGATATACACTTCAATACTAGTACTGAAGTATTTGTCAATATCAGTGTCCTCTCTCATGTGCAGTGCACCCCAGCAGACTCTTTGCAATGGATTTTGAAGCACATGGCCATACACATTCCATCTTACAAAGGAACAAAAAAAGTCTGCATTTTCATAAAGTTTGATTGACATTGATGGATGCAGCTGTAGTATCAAAGGGAAGAGAGCATATATGACAATGAGCACTGGGGACGTGGCCTCTCCTGTGCTCTTCTTCTTTACCACCAACCAAGTAAAACTCACTGTAATACATCAGATTCAGGCTTCTTATCTAATATTTTTATTCCAAGCAAAATCCTGATGAGTGGTCCTGCAAAGCATCAAACAACGTAAGAAAACCTTTTCCCACTTACTTGCAGTCAGGTAAAGTAGATCACACCCTTTGACAAAATAGCTTACAGAATTTAAAAAAAAGAAAAAGGTGCCAAAGCATACCAAAATAGGAGAGATAAATGGTCTAATTCATGTCCTTCAACTAGCTGTCTGCATCAAAAGCAGTCAGTGGAGATGTAAGCAATAAGACCAATGGAATTTAAAGCATAATTCATCTGACAAAACATAGGCAGCTCCACAGATTGTACTGATGGGTCCCATCTCAGTGTAAAGGGAGGCTTTGATGACTACCTTAGATGTAGAAATTTTTCAGTACAGGCACTTTACATTTATTCAGATGAATCATACTGAAGAAGGCCTTAAAGGTTACTTCCTTATTTAACAGCTCCTTACTGTTTGACAAAATGTCTAAGAAATTTCCAGACATGAGAGAGTTCAATATTCTTTTTACTTCTAGTTTAGTAAGATTTACTAATAGTTACAACAAAACTAAGTTAGTATAGAATCATAATATAGTTTGGAAGGGACCTCTGGAGGTCTTCAGTCCAACCCCTGTTCGGAGCAGGGCCACCTAAAGCAGGTTCCTGAGGCTGAGTTCAGTCAAGCCCTGAAAGTCTCCAGGGATACAGACTCTACAGCAGCTCAGGGACCCGTTTCAAGTGTCCTGCCTTCTGGTGAAAGCAGTTTTTCTTACACCTACTTGGAATTTCCTGTGTTGCAATTTATGTCCATTGCCTCTCATTCTATTACCAGGCATCTCCAAGAAGACTCTGGTTTCTTCTCTCCACCCTCCCACCATGCAGCTGTAGGCAGCAATAGGATCTTGTCTT
>Ga0181612_178146_pt1 | contig 14901 bp, 10 predicted proteins | sample HoacroProtozoa21_FD_119630 | JGI IMG/M metagenome (GOLD analysis project Ga0181612, IMG submission 119630) | Hoatzin crop microbial communities from Cojedes, Venezuel. Combined Assembly of Gp0051906, Gp0051904, Gp0051908 | reverse complement strand
CGGGGGTGGGGGGGCTTCGGCCCGGCGGTTTCGGGGCGAATCGCGGATTAGGGCAGATCGCTGCCCGAGGGCGTCGGCGGCTGAGGGTTGCGTACAGGCTTTAGCACGTCTTACGATAAAGCGCTTCGCTTTATTATAATTACTGTATCGGGTTTGTGCTTTCGGGAGCTCCCAGTGCAGGTTGGGCTATCATTTCCATATTTGATGTGCATTTCTCTATGCTTATTAAAGCTTTGAATCAATTTTTGGAAGTAAGTTATGTTTGAGGAGTTTACGCAAGAGAATCGTGTTTCTTTTGTAAGCTGGGTAAGTGGCATTAGGTAAGAACCGTCCAGAAAGGGCCTTGAAATAAATGTACAAAAAAGCTTTCTTATAGAACTTAACTTTTTTTTTTTTTTTTGCAGTGGACTAAACTTGTGCAATGGTCACTTGCTTTTTTCTCTTCACAGTCAGATACCAGAGAACATTTATGGAGTTTTTGTGTTTGTTGCTTCCTTTTCTAGGTCTGTGAAATGCCCCAGTTACATGTAAACTAGGAATATGCATTTAAAAAACCTCCAACAATCAACAGAAACACTCAGGAGTAGTGTGAAGTATCTCTGAATTCTTCTCTTTATTTTTTTATGAATTCAGGCTTACACTTGCACCAGGGAAGTCTAGGCCTATACTGTGTGACTGTTGGTACCTGCCGCTGTAGTTAAGGGTATAGTCCTGTGACTATCTGATGTGAATAGTTTCACCCAGACCTAGTTTATTTAGACTGTAAAATCTTAGTTTACTTTCTCCTTTTTTATTTTACAAACCAGGAGCTGGATATACAGTAGGAGAACAACTATTGTTGTGTTCCGATTGAACCTGCATTTCAGGTTGTTTTCCCTATTTATGCTGACATAGTTTTAAAGGGAAGACGTACTCTGCTGAATTTTGTAATGAGCTGTCAAGACGTTTGAGAAATTGCGAAGGAAATGAAAACATGTGGTGGTTCACTTGCAGCACAGCTGGTGCTTTGTTTTTTAAAACTGTTAGTGGTGTTAATTCATTGTACTTCTGTCTGCAAAGCCAGGGAAATCCTAGTATTTTATGAATGGAGAAGCCTAGGAACTGGGATATAAAATGGAGACTGGAAGATGCTGTGGGAAAGGTTTACTCGAAACATTTAAGAACAGATTACAGCAATAAAATACTACTCTATATTAATAGCCTTGTTAACATCAATGAACTATAAACCCAAACAGAAGCTTGAATGCGAGGAACAGGTTTGCACCACTCTCAGAAAAGCCATCTATTTTTAGTGTCTATTGAAATTGATTTTTTTTTTTTCCCCTCTGTGTGCATATGCTTTACCCAGGAGACCCACAAGACACAATCATTCCCTTGAGTAATATGCTGTATTGCGTTTTTGAGTAGTTGTACTACTATTCAGTAAAATACCTAAAAACATACTTAAGTCTTACAGAAACCACTGGAATTAAACAAATTCTTAAGTGCTTTGCTGAATAGAAGCCAAGGCCCTGAACTCCAAACACTGCCTTTAAAACAGGAACAAAGTTGTTGTAACAGATCTTTTTCTACCTCAGTGAAACCCTTCTCTGGTCCTGCCCTTTCCTTTTTTACGGTAAATTATCAGTCACGTCCAATGGACTTGTGCGACATGAAGTGATAACTGAGAAACATTTTGTAAATATTTGCATGTAAGCCAATTTCTGCTTGCCCTTTTCTTACTTGCAGCTCAAAATCAGAAGAGTTTGTGTCAGGAGGCTATGTGTTTGCATTACTTCTTATATGCAGATGCATCAAATGTGCTATGGAGATAGATATTACTGTTTTAAAACAGATTCACCTTTGTGAGAGGTATCTATATCAAGCACAGTGCTTTCCAGTATGTTTTTCTGGGTTTTTATTTAGATGTGGAATATGTATAAAAAGCAAACCTTCCTTAGCATAAAGAGCTCTACTCCTTTTCTCACTTTTTTAATGGCACATCATAAAGAACAGTCCTCTTTGGAAATCCTCAGAACTACTCAGCCAGGCTGCCAAGCAGAGTTGCACTTCAGCATCTATGTGAACCACAGAGAGAGCTGTGAGGTCTTTCCCTCAAGTACTTCACCCTTGAAGTACATTTTGCGTTACTCTTGTATTTTAGCTCTGCGGAAGGCTTCCTTTTACCTGGGCTCTTTCCTGCAGCCATGCAAGCTGGTGGATGTTCTGTCTCTTGCTGCTGTTGGATCTGATTTTTTTAAAATTTCGGAAATAAGATTAACACCCTGTGGAAGTGAGGGATGTGTATGGTAGTTTAATCAATTAATTATGGTAGTTTAATTACATTTAAAATGATCAACGGAGTCTTCATTTTGGTTAATTTTTCTTTTTTCATGGTTTTTTTGCATATTAGCAAATACCAAATTTACATGCACAACTGTTTCTTTCGGAGTTGTTTTCCTTTTGTGCTATAGCTTTGCTTAGCAAATTGTGTGGGTTTTTTTGTATTAGACAATTATTTTAACTCTTCCTCAAGCCAAAACTCAGTGAAAGTTTTCTTGAAAAATGCGTTTTCACAGTGTCCACCCTCAAAGCTGGATTTACGTCTCGCAGAAGTCAAAGAGCTGATTGACTTTTATAGACCAGATGCTATCCCTGCTACTTGTGAATTTTAAAAACATTGCTGATTTTACATGCAGCATTTAAGCTGACAGCGATTTAGATGGGAAGCAAGCAAATTTACTTTCACAGGGTAATCTACAACCGTTTTGTTTCAGTTCGAGAGATAAGAGACAATTCATGTCTCGGTTCAAACTACAATTTAAACTCTTGTCCTTCGTGACACTGCCTTTTAAGTAAGAATCCTGGCTGTGCTTGAGGCTGTCAGTTGTCCTGGTGATACTGCTTATAAGCTGGACCTCTGGCCTGCAGCATCTCTGCCTCCATGCTGCATTACCCTGGTAGGTCCACTGTGGTTTGGTACCTGTCTGCCTTTTCCTCTGGGAGCTGGTGTTACCATCTGCTGGAGAAAGAGCTGCTTCGTCCCTTCTTTTTCTGAAGTCTTTTTATTATACCACAAATTATGTAACGTGGATAGATTCTTGCGTTTCCTTTTTTTTTTTTTTTTTAAAGCCTGTATGCCTCTTTTCATACCAGCTTTTGTAAGCTGTCTTCCAACCCTCATAGTCCTGTTTTTGCCTGGGAGGTATAGACAGCCTTCTGCCGCGTGCTCTCTGATCTCTCCAGCAGGTTGTTTCCCATTAGCATATTGCAAGCTCTGTGTTCTGCCTTCTTTGCAAAGAACAGACCTTGCGAGATGAACCCAAGTGAGGCCAGAACTTCTTCCCAGCCAGGAACTCCTGCACTGTTTCCTCAGAGGCCGTTGGCATCAGTAGTACTGACATCATGGAGTTGGTCTCTCTTAATTTTAAGAGTATGCAATGCCTAACACCAACTACGGTGACATAGTGCATTTTTAAAAAGAGGCCTGCTAAGTCAAGAGTGTAGTGGCACGGGCCTCCCTTCAAGCAACGTGGGAAAGTAAAGCCTGCCTGATGTCATTTACAGAAAGCAGCTCCGCAGCAGGTCCCTCTATCCTGCTAACTTTTAAGTGCATGCTTAAGATCCATGAAGTTTTTGTCCTGGCTAATTTTGGGTAAAAATGGGGGAAGGTGGGGTGGTGTGTAGGCTTCTGTTTTGCTTTGAGGAAGTACAACTGGAAAAATTGAAGCTGAAGGCTTTAATCCTGAAGTTTAACCCCTTCTTTCCCGCGTCCACCCCGTCCTGTGCTTCTGGCTAGATTTGTCACTCGCACGTATTTTGAGGGCAGTAGCTCGCAAGACTGGAACACAACATTGCTGATACTGTCCTTTTCGCATTGAGGACCTCTGTGAAGATGCTGAGACAACTTAGTAGCCTGTGAGGTTTTTTAAAAGCTGATATAAATTGTCTTTGACTGACAAGGAGAAAAATTCCTTCATCCAAGGTTCTGCTTGATGGCTTTAAAAAAAACCAACATTTAAAACCTTTTGCTTAGCTGTAGTGGATCGAAGTATATGCTTTCAACTACGAGATCAGGTTATTTGAGTTATGATATGTCTCACTGTAACGTTACATGCTAGTTTATATAGTAAATACCGAAATAATCTTTTAGAGTAGTAGTAACGCACACCTGCTGTGTGTAAATACAGCTGCAAACTGGAGACTGTGTAGATCTGTGCAGGCTAAAGGCAGAATCCCGAGCACGTGTAGAGCTGGTTGATTTCAGTGGACTCCCTTTGGGCTGTTCCTCTTTGGATTAGGTCTTTTGTTTCCAATGCAAATACAGGGGCTGAACTTCATCCTACAGATGTTTATGGTTATATTTTGTTGGAAACATTTCAAACAATATTGTTAAAATACTGCTGTCCAAGATCTGTTAGCAGTTGTCTATTTTTGGTATGTATCATTCAGAAGAAGAGTTTTGAAGCCTTTCATTAGTTTTGCAGATATTTACAATGAGCCCTTCTAAGCTTATTCAAACACTTGCTTGAAAACTGAGTCAAGAGATGAAGGCTGATATGAGAGTCCAGTCAGAGGCAGGACACCTCTTAAGAGTCAGTAGACGTAACAACCATACTTAAAAACAAGGCCTTGGAAGTGAGGCTGCTGTTAATAGGAAGGAGAACTAAATGAAAAGAGTTGCGTGGTCGACATTACAGGTTAGGAGGAGGATCTTTGCAGCAACGTTGCTGGTATGAAAATAAGTGAAGCAAGAAAAAATGTTGCAGAGTGAGAAAGACCCTCAGAGGAACATGGTGAAATAACTATTAGGAATGAAGACGCAATGGGGTTTGCAGCTAGAAAGCCAAGGGAGTTCAAGAATTCCAGAAATTTTGTGGAAGGTATATGAAGGAAGATGGATCTGAGCGCTGGCCAGGGAGACACCACGAGAGAGTTTCTTGAGAGTGATTTTATTGGAGATCTAGGATGGAATGCAGATTGCTCGTCATTCCATTGTCCAGTTTCATCCTGCGTGTTTTCCAGCTGTTGGAACATTGTAGTTACTGACTTTGGAAAGGAAAGGGAACCGGGATGGTAATTAGTGGAGTCAAGGTTCCTGTTGTAAATGAGAATGTCTACGAATGCTTTTATTGAAGGAGACTGAATCAGGAAGGAGGCGTTTATGGAGAAGGGCTGAGAATGGCTGTGATGGACATATCTATGTAGGATGCTGTCACTACGCCTGTAGAGTGGTTAGAGAGCAGATGAGAAACATCTGTATGTGTATGAGGAGAGTGGCAGAGAGAGTTGTAGGAAGGGTGAAGAAAAGGCATGCTCAGGAAGTGGGGAAGACCACTTTGCACTGTGCAGGTTTTCTTTCAGGAGGAGTTAAGAGAGATCTTTTTTAGAGAAAGAGGGGTCATGGGGTGGGAGAGAGACGAGAGGCATGAGATGAGCCAGTTGTGTCAGAAAGGCAGCAAGGATCGTGGAATTACAGCCTTCTGTGTGGTCGCAGGAATACATTAGCAGCATAAAAATTCTCTGCAGAGGGTCTCCTCCATCCTTACTTCAACATCATTTGTTGTAATACACCCCTTCCTGACCACATGATGCAGCAGCAGCATCGCTAACTGCGCTAACTGCTTTCCTCTGCTGCCGTCAGTCGCGATGGTGATTACAGTCGGCTAGGGGACACAGTCCCTGTTGCAGAGCCCTGAAACTCTTAGGGCCTGGTTGCTTCAACGCAGCTTCCCAAGGAGCTGTTTGTGGTTTCAGAACCTATTAGCTAGCTGGTACCAAAAATCCAGTATCTAGTTCTGTGAATACAGTCAGGAAGGGAGAGGGAGTTTCTGAACCCCTACGTGACCTGGGAACAAATTGCTACCATTTAATATTTTGGCCATTGCAGAGACAAAACAGGAAATGTGAAGGAGAAGTGGGGGAGGAATAGGAAAACGGAGGACAGGAATGCAAGTGAGATTTGGTCTGGTTAGGTTTATGTAATGTGTTTGAAAGTACCAGCATTTTTCACGTTAAACTTTATGTCTGAATTAACCGTGAGCATTTCTAGCTGTAGCATGGAAGCCCACAATTTAGAACTTCCTGGCAGTCTATTTTAGTGAAATGCTGACTAGAATACCTTTGTCATTAGCAGCGTACTGGCTTAGTGGCAGCTGACAGATTTTCTTGTTTACATGCTGACATTGGGCTCATAGGCTATCTAAAATACATGATTATTTTAGTATCTGTGAGTTGGTTACGTGTGCTGAGGAAGCTAACAGCTTAGGACCCCAACCTTCTGTATGTTTTTCTCACAAGCATGATTTTAAATGCATCACTCACACCGATACAAGCTGTACTGTCTGTAACTTCACCTAGAAAAGTGTGACTGCTCCTCTGTAAAGTTATTTGAGTATTTAAGGCACTGTGGAGTCATAAGAGACAGATCAGAAAATAGAAAATAGCTTGTGGATTCAGAGGCTGATACAGCATTTTTGTGACCATGTTGTTACATTGAAAGAAGACTGTTGATGTATTCACATAAACATATGGATAGCAATTGTTTTTTTAGCATTTTTCAGTCTGCTTAAAAGTACATACATATTTTTGTTGCTTGTGGAACAATTATGTTGCATGTGTAAGAGACACTTTGTGCTATTGTATTTAGATTTAGTGGTAAATTAATCTGAAATAATTGGCAGTGATTGTACTAAAGCCAACACAGTTGATGCTAGTGCTCAGCATGGTACGTTGGAATAATGTCCAACTATTTTTACAATACAATAACCTGTCATCGTCAAGCAAGGGGTTTTTTTCTCTAATGAGGAGCTTAACACATCGTTTCAGAGCTGCCCATTACTCATCCTCCCACTTTTTGTCTTGCTACCGTCTCATTTTTCTTTATGGTTTACTTCTGATGCACATATATGTCGTTACTTGTATGGTTTAGTAAGCAAACACACGCTCTGTACCTTAAATCTCACTCTTAGAGGGCGGAAATCACCAGCTTGAACTTGCATAAAGTAACAAAACATTTATAAAGAAGAAACAAACAAACCATTTCCTGGGTTTACTTCGCTGCTTAACTTAAGCTTACTGTGGGTGGCCTTTTTCTGTTGTTCTCTTGCTGCACTGCCAATAGCTGCTATTATCCATTTTCTGGTATGGAATAGATGCTGTGTGTGCTTTTCTCAAGACTATTCTACATCTCAATTAAAAGTAGCTGTATTTATATTAAAAAAAAAAGTTGTATTTTAAAAAATAATTACAAGATCCTGGAGAAGATCCAGAAGACAAAGCTCACAAACTGAACTTTTGCAGACAAAGAACAACATCTGTGTTACTCGTGATGACTTTCGTTCACTTACATGACATTTAAGAGAAATGTGAAAAGGATTGTCATGATTCACTGCAGTTGTGAGGAATACAGATTATATGACTGGACACTAGAAAATGACCCAGGGCAGAGTTCCTGTGTGTCCCCCTTTTCTATCTTACTTGCCAATGCATGGTGCAGTAAGGGCTGCTGGCCTCAATCATTAGGTTCTCTGTGGGTTGACCCCTCTTCCCTTCCTTCCCCTCAATGCTTGCTCACATACACCCTTCTGCTGCTGTTACTGGTTTTTCTCAGGAATTCAGGATCTTACAAATTAAGGGGACGTTTGTCCGCAAGGAGGTTCGTGTCTCCTGTAATGGAAGTAGTCAGTGGGTATGTGAAAGGATGCTGAGGTCCGTGGATAAGAGCTCAAAGTTGTGGCTGTACTAAATACGTGGCAGAAATTCTGTGTACTTTCCATTTTGTTTTGGGAATGTTACATTCTCTCTTACGAAAATCAGTAAAGTTCTGCCCGTGTAAATCTGTGCTTTGAGGGTGAATTGTGTTTTTTCTTTGTTTTTTCTCTTAACTCTTACATGTAATGGGAAATCTTCACATGTTCTGGAGGAATGTGACCCAGTGAAGGAAAGAAGCTTGTGTTGTGCTGCAGTGAAAGAAATAAAAATAGAAGCCTAGAACCGTATGGGGAAAACCCAGACCCGGTGTCATTGTCACATGGAGAAAATTTAAGGATCTGCTTGTGTACAGCAGTCTCTCCAAGTTTGGCATAGTGTGTCCAACCAGTTGTCAAACTTGTCATGACGTAGAGGTAACAGCCTCACAAGCTGGGACACTGAATTATATAAAGTAAATTTAAAAAGTCTTCTCTGTATTTTTTGCACTTAACCCCAAATGAATCGCTTATTATAAGTATACCTAATATATAATATTAGTATATATAGATGTACAGATACAACGCTTCCACAAGCACAAAATCACACTTTGTAGACAACCAAAACCTCGTGGTTACCGGAGGTGATGGGGATGGCATACTGGCTGACACGGGTAACCTACAGCAAGTGGGGAGTTTGCTGCAGATGCGAGACTGGCACCACGTACGTTCAGCTTGGGTGACGCCTTCATTCTGCGTCAGCTAGACCTCAGCTGGCTCCAGGAATGAGGAGAGCTTGGTAGACCAAGCACTGCACTCAAGTTGAGATTTTTCTGAGCATTTTTGGGTAGTTCCATGCCAAACTCTCCGAGCCCACAGCATGAGGAAGTTCAGGGGCCAGCTGCAGTCCAAGGGGACCAGCTGATCCTGGGAGCAGTCCTTCCTGCACTGGATACTGGAGTTTACTAAATGGGGTACGAGTTGGCTCCATGGGTGGTTTGTTAGATCGGGCTCCCGCAAGCAGCCCTCCAGCTGTTGAAGCAAATTTGATCATCGTGAAAGCTGAGTAGCCATAGCTGAGTAGTGTGCTCCTGATGCCAAAAGCCCTGCGGGGTCTGAGCAGGCTGCACACACGCGTGGCTTGTCTGTCCAGTATGGCTGCTTTGCAGCCACAGAGCACAAACTGGCCCTGGATACTAGGGAGATGACTGTGTGTACGGCCATGTTTATAAATATCAGCTACTACGAATCCATGCCCCATTGAAAGTCCTGAAGTTAGCATGAAGCCAGTAATATCCTGCACTTTTTGTCTCCTGAGTTTTTGGACTGCGTTAGCTTCCTATGTTCAAACTTTTCTCGGAAACCTTAGAGCTGGGAAAATGTGCATATAAATAGAGATTCGTATTTAATCTAGTAGAACTTCAATAGAATTATTAAATATTAGAGCTGACAACACTGAAAAGGTAGGTCTAATTTAAGCAATGATTGAAAATCACACTAAGCAAAAGTCTCTAATCTGTGTGAAAATGATGCTGTCCCTGTAAGCAGAATAATGGCTTTTTATCCTTGATCTTGGAAAGGACAGACAGCAAAAAATGTGTCATAACTGCAAAGAGTTCTGGGTCAAGAACGATCGTATCTGAAAAAGCTATTGCTAAGATTGTTACAAAGTTGTTTCTGGTAAAAATGAAAAAATAGAAGAATTATGGTAGAAACTGTGTAAAAGTGGTGTTCCCATATACTGTCGAGGCATGTAAGCATATTGCTATATGGTAATGCAAGAAATACTGAAAATGTGCCATTAAAAGTCACTTATTTTAACTGCCTACATCAAATTAAATGCTAGTAGAAAAGAATAGATTAGAGATGGGAGATGATATCTCTTTACAAGTATCAAAGTTTATCTCCATCACACTATTCTGTCCAGCTGCATGAAGTAACATAATGGTCAGAGGTAAGACACTTCAGAATGAATAGTTTCAAAGAAAATCAGGAACCAGTAGCTGAACCATTGGAAGGACGATTTGTTTCCAGCTGTAAGTGAGTATAAACTGGGTATAAACATAAGTCATGCTGGACAGAGGTGGCCCCATAGAGTCAAGGTGCCTGGGACCAGAGAGGTCCTGTCCAAGGACCGGTCTGAAAACCAAATGCTCTCTGGGACACCACGCAGAAAGGGAAGCAGTCCATCCTGCCGCCTCACAGTTTGCTCAGGCGGCAGTGAGGGAGTCGGGGGACAACCCAGACTGCAGCTATGATGATACAATGGCAAGAGGAGGAGACAGAGTCAAAATAAGCGATGCAGGTGTACACGGTCAGGAATGCGGTGTCCTGCTGCTTGCAAAATGTGATCACAGAGGCAGTAGCAGAGATCTCGGACACAAGTCATCCTTGAATCTGACAAACAAGAGAGTTCAAACAATGTGAAATCTATGTTTTTGAATGCTTCACTGTTAATAACTGGAGTTATGATGATGGTAAACCAGGGAAGGAAAGAGCCTGAAGGCATCAGCTCTGATAATCATGATTATCATTTGGTACACTTTCTTGGCTGTGGAGGAACCCATTTAAACCAAGTCAATCCCTGGCCTGTGCAGCTTTATTCATGATTTCGCATTGGAGGTCCCAGGACTGAAGCTGCCATTTGTTTTCTCCTCCCCCCCCCACCTTCTGTGCTTCCGTCCTGGGTCTAAAAAGCTGCTGTCATGAGAATTACTGAAGGTAAAAAAAATAGTGCTTAATACAATCTGAAAGCTTTGCAGCCTTAAGTCATATGGAGGGTAAAAAGCAATCCATCTTAAAGACCAGCGGTTTCTAAACCACTGAAACCCGCATTTGACCTTAGAATTGGGAAGAGATGGATGTTTATCATGATAACGGGATTTAAAACCTAATTCCTTCTAGCCTTGTATAATGTGCACAGTATTTCACAAACCGGTAGAAGTATGAATGGGAGGGCTTGTGAATTACCAGAAGAGCTGAGATGTTAAGCACAGACTGATGCTTTGCACAGTGTTATTTACTTATCTGGATAAACATTTCCTCTTTCACTGGAAAAAAAATAGGAAAGTACATAGAAAGTATGTATTTGTGAGATTTGGTGATGTTGTTTTCAGTGACTTTGTTGGCCAGGATTACACACAGGGCAATTATATCTAATCTTTGTTACATTAACAGCTAAGCACTGTCTTCCTTTTTATTCCTACAGATTTACTTGTGCAGCCTTCATGTCCCCGTGGCCAGCCATGTAGGTTGTAGGGTATTTCTGTTGTTAGTTCTTCTCTTGCTATTCATTCCTTGAGTTGCTCCATGTATTTGAGCACCACGGCATCCGCATGTCCTGAATAACTGAGAAGAACTGACCCTACTGTCAGAACAAGTATCTCTGTTATATCCCTTCCGCTCACTACTCAGAATGATACCAGTCGTCTTCTTCCTGTGCTTGCTTTCTTCTGCTCAGGGAATGCCCTTCCTGAGGTACTCAGCAAACCCTGTACACCTATAAAACTTCCCTGAAGATCCACTTCTGTGATGCTTGCAAGAAACTATTTCATTTATCTCACAAGTGACTCACTTGTTCCATGGTGCCTGCAAGAAACTTGTTGATTAAATCTACTTCCTCTTACTCTGTTTTTATCACATAAAAACATTGCTGGATTGTGCCCTGCATTGGTCTTCGTGGAGGTTGGGTGAATTCTGGGATAAATGGATCATAGTCACCTTTCGGATGCCACTCTCTTCTTCCTGCCCATTTGTTGCCTGCGTCCTTCATTGCTTCTCATTAGAAACACCACCTTGTCCTCCAGCTGCCTGCAAACAAAGAGGCGTTGCTCTTCACTTGGCTCTTCATGACTTTAGCACAGCACCGCATATGTGTAGGAGTCCACCTACCTGGAGCTGATGATAGGCTCGGTGTATTAATTTGTGGGCTACTCCAGGCACGGTCAATGTTTTTTGTCTCTAGCAGGTGTCTCCTACCACAAGTTGCACGATGCTGCTCATAAGGAGCTAATAGCATTTGGTGTGACTATTGGCTGTTGCGATCGTACTCTGTGCATTTTTCATGTTACCTAATTTTCAGTGTTTGTAACTCCAAAAATGTTCTGTGAGGTAAATGTGTGAGGGTTCTCGGCTTGCTAATGCTCTCTAGCAAGCACAGATAGTGTTATCCACACTTTAAACAGAAAATTTCATGGTATTCTAATTGAACACAATTTTAACTTAATAGGTAAGAGTAACAATTTACAGAAATTTTTTGTCTTCCTAAGAGAATGTAGCAAACTGACTCTTTATAAGTGTACTGTGTAGTGTCATGAAGCAATACACACACAGAGCATTTTTATTCCTGTGCTACAAAACAGGCAGCATTTATTTGTGGCTGGTTGTGCTTGTCATGTCTTTCTAATGCACAAAAACCAGGGGGTCTGGTCTCCCTTCTGTGCAAACAGTGACGTGTGTATTTAGTGTCCTCTTCAGCGGGGCATCTCCGTCTGTATGGAGTTAGGCACATGCTGTGTGTCAGCAGGATCGGTGGGCTGGACTGTAAGACATGCACCCGTTGTTTACTTGTTACCAGCATTTCCCAAGGAAATGGTGTGGCCTTGGCTATGTCAACATCCTAATTTGATACCGGTTTTGTGGTATTGTCATCTAGCAAGCTAATGGTCGCATAGGTAATTAATATTGCTAGACACAATGGCAGCAATTCTTTAATTGGCAAAGGCTCGAGTTTGTTGAGTAAGACACAGAGTTTGAATCCCCATATTCCCTATGAACCTTGCCTTGGAGCTGGAGGCTGGAGCTGCGCTAATGGAGCTAATTCTCTGGTTACTTTTCCTGCCATATGGGTAGGGTCACCTGGGAACGAGTCCTGAACATTATCACAAGCGTTAGTAATTTGCTAGATGGAAAACAAGGGAACTATCTTTGAATACTCAGAGTTACTGCTGACAGGCTGCCCTGGTTGCAGTCCTTGAGTAGAAGGTGAAAGAGGGCAAAGGAGGGAGTAAGAGCCCCAAAGAGAGTACAGGTTTCTCCAGTGAACTACCTGAGAGCTTTGAAGTAGAACATGCCTTCAACGTGGACTTTTTCTTTTCTTCTAGTTCAGCTTATGATACCAAGACACGACAGAAGGTGGCAGTAAAAAAGCTCTCAAGACCTTTTCAATCACTTATTCATGCCAGGAGGACCTACCGAGAGCTTCGGCTGCTGAAGCACATGAAGCATGAGAACGTAAGTGGAGAGCGAGTTCTTTCCCTTCGGATTTCTGTGACAAAAGTTTGCAATATAGGCTTAATTGCAGTTAGGTACCATCTTTTACGAAAAGTGTGTGCAACTCTTTAGCTGTCCAAGATACCTGGACCTAGCCATCCTATGTGTGGTGAAGTCACTGGACTTTAAAGTAGAGACTTTCAGTAAAAGGCTGGCTTTTTATTGAAAAATTACCTAATTTCATCTTGAAGGTGCAGTTAATGAAATCCAAAACAAGTGGTCCTACTCTTCTCTAACTAGAGTAATAAGAGTGTTCTTCTCACTACTGTTGGGATGCTCTTGAAACATCAGTTCAGGAAAAAAAGTACCTCAAACCTGATTTTGTTGAATTTGGATTCTGTTGGGAAATTAAGGGCAGGTACTCTCATAGAAATTAACAACAGTGTAATATCTAGATGAAAGATAGTAGAACCTCAGGCCCCAATAACTGAGTACTGTTCTACGTTTGTGTGGTGAACAGTTGATTTCAGTGGGAGTATCCACCTGCTTAAAAGTAACTCGATGAATTGAAGCCTGAATAAAATACAGTGGATTGAAAAGTATCCTGGGCAAAGGATGCTAAAAAAGTTACACAACAGAACAAGATTACCCAAGAAACTGTGCATAATCTTAAGTATAACAAGTGTATAAGCCATGTGCCAACTTTTCTGTAATGAGACATTACTTTTCCTACCTTTATTTCTGATTGTCTAGTCTTGTTCTAATTACTTTTCCTAATTAATACAGTTTTCTGTCAGTCATGGAGATAGCTGAGGCTGTACCTGTTTAGACCACCTATTGTGCCAGTTGTACTAAGTTTTCAGGATGAGCATATGTCATGTTTTTGAATGTTTCAGAAATGCTAAGGACTGTCAATACTAATTACATGTTGCTTTACAGACTTCTGAAAATAAAGTGTCGATTCCCTCATCTTTCAGGTTATAGGATTGCTAGATGTTTTTACACCTGCAACATCAATAGAAAACTTTAATGAAGTGTAAGTAAAATTTTTAAATCATCCTGACTAGTTAGTGAGTAAGTAAGAACCACTACAGTTTTAAAAAGGAAGCACGTACTTTTCTAATAGACTTGCAGCCACCGTTGGCTTTGTGTGAAGAACTCCAATAAATCTTTTCTCAACTTTTCCACTAAAGAGGAGGCAGGAGGATAGGCCTCATTTTTGTAGTTCTTCAAATGATATTTAACAAGATTATAGGTATATGGTAAATGGTTTGATGCTGCATGAATGCCAGTAACTTAAACCTTTTTCAGTCCAATTATGTGTTAGCTGTAGATTATTTTTTTCACAGCTAGCTGGGATAGTTCAGGAATGGAGGAATGTATTCTGTTGGTTAACTGAGACAAGGTAAACTTAGGGTAGATTCATGACTAGCCTAGGACTAGATGTATTTTGGTGTTACTCAAACACATGATTTATGCTGAGTTCCTCTTGGCTTACATTGTGTATAAACACTTAGGTAAACAATTTAGCAGAAGAAATAGTGATTAACATGTTTTTTGTCTCCATGGAAATTAGTGGCTGAACTCCTTTGACTCTGGGGCAAAATTACACAAATGAGAACTGGGTATGATAGGTGCATACTTTTGTCCCAGCACTGTTTTTGGAAAAGAATCAACGTTTCTCCAATTAAAACTTCCATTGGGGGCAAGGAGGGAAGTTACATGAAACATTCTTATTTCAACCAATCCAATATTAATCTCCATGATCAGATATTCCAGGGCCTTGCAGGTATTGTAGTTTCGGTGCCTCAGGCTCTCACTTGGATGTTGGATGAGGCTTCCTATTCATCTCAAAATACGATGGGTTCTCCCTCGCTGAATTGCTGTAGTGTGTCATGGAGAAAACAGAGACAAAAGCTTTTAGTGTACCATAAAGATTTTTCTTTTTCATTATATTAAATGTCATAGCTGTGATTCCATTATTAAAGCTCATAGCTGATTTAAAGGGCATAAACTGTGTGTT
>Ga0181612_158222_pt1 | contig 14901 bp, 11 predicted proteins | sample HoacroProtozoa21_FD_119630 | JGI IMG/M metagenome (GOLD analysis project Ga0181612, IMG submission 119630) | Hoatzin crop microbial communities from Cojedes, Venezuel. Combined Assembly of Gp0051906, Gp0051904, Gp0051908 | reverse complement strand
CCGGGGGCTGCCGCTCCGCGGCCCGGTCGCAGCCCCTTTCCGCTGCTCCCCTCGCCCACCCCGCCGCCGCCCCCATGGACTTACTGGGCCCCATGGAGATGACGGAGGGCTCCCTCTGCTCCTTTGCGGCCGCCGACGACTTCTACGATGACCCGTGCTTCAACACGTCGGACATGCACTTCTTCGAGGACCTGGACCCTCGGCTGGTGCATGTCGGGGGCCTGCTGAAGCCCGAGGAGCACCCGCACCACCATGGGCACCACCACGGGCACCCGCATGAGGAGGAGCACGTCCGGGCGCCTAGCGGGCACCACCAGGCCGGTCGCTGCCTGCTGTGGGCCTGCAAGGCTTGCAAGAGGAAGACCACCAACGCCGACCGCCGTAAGGCCGCCACCATGAGGGAGCGGCGGCGGCTCAGCAAGGTCAACGAGGCCTTCGAGACCCTCAAGCGCTGCACCTCCACCAATCCCAACCAGCGCCTGCCCAAGGTGGAGATCCTGCGCAACGCCATCCGCTACATCGAGAGCCTGCAGGCGCTGCTGCGGGAGCAGGAGGACGCTTACTACCCCGTGCTGGAGCACTACAGTGGGGAGTCAGATGCCTCCAGCCCCCGCTCCAACTGCTCCGATGGCATGGTGAGTGACCCGGGGAGGACACCCTGCCTCTGAGGTGCCCATACCTCCCAAGGCAGAAGACAGAGCCCCTGCTCGTCCCTTGAGCTCCAGTGGCAAAGGGAGGTGGGGTCCCCACATGCCAGGATCTCTGGGAAAGAAGAAAAATTTCTTGCACGCTTTTTTCCCTGGGATGAGAAGTTAAGCAGGTCCCCCCGTGTCTCATGGAAGAGCTGCTGGGGGAGCGCTTCGGGAGGCGGCCTGGCATGGGCACATGGTGAGCTCTGGGCCCTGCCTGCGCTCCCGTCGCTCCCGGGGTGCCTGTTTCCATCTTCTGCTGTATCATTGCCTTTGAGTCCTCTAAGGACAGCAGAGAGGAACATCCCCCTTGGTCATGGTAGCTACAGGGACACTGATAAGAGTCTGGGTTTTGCTTTCTGCCGTTCGTCATGATAACAGGGGGAGGGTCTGAGCAACAGGAGTTGTTTTTCTTGACCCTTAAGAAAAAGGTTCTCCATTTCTCCTCTTGTTTCATCCCTTCCGTAGACATTTACCAGCAACAGGAAGGAGACCCCAGGCTTTCAGTCCTGCTTGTACGTTACGGGGAGGGGAGAAGAAGGGCGGGAGCCAGATAAGGTGTCTCATGGCCACGTCTTTTCACTGGGACTGTAGGCTTGGGCTCTGGGGTGGTGGGACGTGGTGACCGGAGTGCAGGACGGCTGTCTGGGACGGGATCTTGACAGCATGTTAAGACCTGAAATTTTTTCTGTGCTCTGGAAGGGTTAATCGTTACTGAATTGAGTATCTGTGATTGAGATAGTTGGCAGATTGGAAAGAAGATTCACACAAATGATCCCTCCTCAAAATACAGCCTTTTTCTTAGAAAGAGTAATTTCATTGTGGATTAAAGTGTTGGAAACAAATACAATTGTCAATGTTTTGGGGCTTTTTCTGTACAAAATGGAAACAGGAAGAGAAACTAAAGGGAATAAAAAGGGACAAAGGTAGACTAAAGGCTTTTTAAGAGGAACACGTTTGGAAAAACCTTCAAAAATGAAATCCTAAAAAGACTCATTCCCCTCTTGGTCTCCCTGTTGTAAATTGAAGATACATGTAGGGCAGTATCTGATCAGAATGCTGGAAAACCTCATCTCGTGTGTAATGTTACAGCATTCCATGCGACAATGGTATTTTTCCCTTAGAACAGCTGTCCCACGTAAAGTATTTTGGGGTGAATCCCCTTCTAGCCAAGTGAAGTTCTGCCTTATTGAAAGAAGCTACAGCTTGGTGGCACTTCAGCCAGGACTGGAATGATGGCACAGACTAGGGACTGAAATACGAGATTGGATGGTTACTGGGATTTCAGTAAATGCTGTCCCCAACCAGCAACCTCACTCAGATTGCTCTCCTTTGCAGATGGAGTACAGCGGGCCTCCTTGCAGCTCTCACAGAAGAAACAGCTACGACAGCAGCTACTACACCGAATCACCAAATGGTGAGTATGTGCCGCAGCGGCTGCGTGAAACACGGAGATGGAGGCAGTCAGCGCAGCAGAATTCCTCGTGCCTGCTCTGTCTCCAGTTGTTTAGCTGAGGCTGAAAGAGGAACCTGCCTTTTCAGCCAGCGAGCCGTTGATGCCAGTAAAAGCACTGGATTTCCTCTAGATGTATTTGCAAATACGGGAATATGTTGTGGCTACATTTCCTATATTTGCAAATACAACACTTGCATAAAAATATACTCCTCCCTGCAACTAATTTGCAGTGTTTAACCATGTTTTGCATGAAGACCCTTCTAACTCTATCACTGATCCAAACTAGAGAAATCGCTGATTGATTTCAAATCTTCCCTTTCTGTGTGGACTGAATGAAGCCCTGGATCCACCCTGCCCCAAAACTAGTGTACTTTGGTTGGGTCTCTCTTCCGTTTTGCAATTACAGTCTCCGTTTTCTGATAATTGGCATCCTTCACCAGTATTCATTTCCTCTGTATCTTTACATGCTCACAGATGCATACTGTCAGCCACTCCCTGGGGTTTTGTGAAAGAACTGCATCTACTAATGTGAAGCTGGATAAACTGAGCACCTCTTTGTCTGTTTTTCAGATCCAAAGCATGGGAAGAGTTCTGTTGTTTCCAGCCTCGATTGCCTCTCGAGCATTGTAGAGAGGATTTCCACAGATAACTCCACATGTCCTGTACTGCCACCAGTGGAAACTGTTGCTGAAGGGAGTCCTTGTTCCCCTCCAGAAGGAGTGAGTCTGAATGACAACGGAGCCCAAATTCCTTCCCCCACCAACTGCGCCCCACTTCCCCAGGATAACAGCAGCAGCAGCAGCAACCCTATCTACCAAGTGCTATGAAGGCAGGTCCAGCTGGACTGCACTGAAGACAAATTGCTCCATTCAGCCAAGCTCCGAGACCTGCCTTCTAAGACTGAAAAGACTTCTTAAGACTTCTTCCAGTTCTAAAATATCACTCAAAATTCCTTCAAATATATAACTTTTCAAACCTGTATTACTTCAAAATCCACCTAGTTATTTATTGGTTGTTAAACTAAAGTTATTTAATATGTCTAGATATAAAATTGTATACCTTGAAATGGCCAACATTTAATCTGGGCTTGGGGAATAGGAACCTGGCTGTTGAATGTGGAGGAGAATAGAAATCTGCAACAGGAGTGGCATGACCGATCCTTCCTATTACTCCTGTTCTGGCCAAAATAAGGTTGTGGACCATTTTTTATAAAACTTTTTGTATAACTGTAAATAAGAGTTGCTTTGCAAAAAAAAGGGAAAAAGAGGAAAAAGAAAGAAAAAAATTAAAAACAAAAAGGAGGAAAAAAATTTAAAAATATTTAATATTGCTTGGTTTGTTGTGTCAAACTTTTAACTTTATATATTTATACAATGTGGTTGCGAAGAATGTTTTCAACAGTATTCTAAATAAAGACCCTTATTTATAAAATCTGTGGTGTTATCTTGACTTTCATTAGGGCTTCTAGAATTACTAGTGCGTTCAGGAGTGGTATTAAGATCGCTGCCTTGGCACGAAGAAGATACAGGCTCTGATTCAGCAAAGACATCAAGAACATGCTTCAGTCACACTACTTCCAACTACTTGGCGTAAATATATTGCTGAAAAGGGGTCTGCTTTCTTCATATTGTATCTTAGTGATATCTAAACGAATTCTTGCACATCAGAGGTCATTATTAAAGAGATCTGTAAGGTAAACAAGCATGTTTCCCTTCCTCCCCCCAAAGTTTACTATGACATTATAGGACGTGATCTTACAAAGATGTGTTAGAACTAGGAATCACAATAAATCAGACTCTCCAAATTCCAGTGCAGCTACCATAACTTGAAGTCATACAACACTGTCTCATAAGACCAGGTACTATGTTCTTGGCCAAATGTTCATCCAAGTTCTAGTTTTCAAGTGTTTATACCATGTTTGTATATTCTCAGGTGTCAGAAAATAATTGCAAAGGATTTTTTGCCTTCAAGGTATAGATCACAGTTTTCCTCAAGTTCAGGTTGGAATTTAAGCCAAAGATAGGCAGTTTTAATTTGGATTTGAACTTTACGCATCTCTGGCAGTACTACTCCATGGATTTACTTCTTGTTTAGAGCCTCTCTAAAAATAACCAGTGGGCTATGTTTCATTCAGTATATGTGTGTACCCTTGCAGGCTTGTCACGAAACTGAGGAACATTAAGCCCTGAGCAGGTTGTCATTGGTAAGTAACCATTAGGGCATTTCTGTACATTTGAACAAGAATAACCAGCAGCTATAGTCAATGTGAAGCAATCCATTTCTTGTCATATCCCTGTGATTTATGGATTTTGTTTAAACATCACAGTAAAAAAAAATTAAAAAACCTCACCCAAAAACCAACGCCGATATCGTTATCAGCTCCAAATACTTTGATGACAGATCAGTCGTCGTATTCTTTCTTAGCTGGCTATTAAAGAGGGAAAATGGGTAGCTCTTACCTCCTACGCAGGAGAAAGAGGGAACAGCTAATTCCATGGGAACATCTCCCCCTCCTTTAGTTGTGGGGGTCCTGAAGATCCGTGCTCCATGTAGAGGAGTGAGCGGCCTTGTGCCGAGCAGAACAAACGCTTCTGCTTGCTCCTGGGTCAGAGGCATGCACCAAGCTCGCCGTCTTAGCCAAAGCCAGAGGGGCAGGGCAGGCAGCAGCCATGGGGATTCCTTCCTCGTCCCTGCGCTTGTGATCATGGTGAATGATAAATTGGCGTCAAGGCACAGGACCACTCCACAGAGTAGGCCAGTCTCCCATGGATCAGAGGGGGTTCCTCAACACCTTCATTGAAGTCCAGCTTTGTGAAGGTCTCCCATTGATTTCACTGTGGGCAGAAAACAATCCAGCCTATAAAGGCTGATCTTACCCCTTTCATTTTTCCATTAAAAAGAAAAATTAAATGAACTTGAGAACATGTTATTTCATACTGGCATGAATCAGGAGGGTCTCTCATAAGGTCAGAAAAATGCCCCAGGTTAGTTTGCAGCCTATATCACTAACTTAGAAAAACTGAAGTGAGACAGAGCCTCACAAATCAATGCCTCGCACATCAACAATAAAATTTTCATTGCCTCCAGCAAACACTCCATCAGGCCCACAACACAAAAGATCAAAAGATGCTTTTGTGAAATACTATAGACCTTGTCATCCCCATGCTCTGAGGCTGGTACAAGTATTAATTTTGCTGTCCTGTAACTGGCAACCAAGAAGCATTTTGCCAGCTCAGGCACTACAGAGACTCTGTACGTACTGGCAGCACAAAGTTCGTGCCTGTCTCACTACAGCACCCCACTTCTGCAGCACACAATAGGTTTTACCTGGCTGCAAAGCTGGCACGGCACACTGGACACGGCGCGCTTGTGCTCGACAATGTACGTGCAGTTCCATGTGAAGTCATGTATATTGCATTTCACTGATTTATTTTAGCAACCCAACTTTCCACATGCTGATGTTAATGTTACAACAGAGAACAAGCATTTAGCACATCCCAAAATAGATGGATGGATGAAGAAGAAAAAAACATTCACAGATTTCCTATGCAGAGCCCATCTTTTTCCCATTGATGTCAGTGAGAAAAGTGCACTGGAGTAAGGCCAAAGGGCGTCAGTGCTGATAAATACACATTTAGGTTACATCTATATTTATTTTTGAACTTAAATAAGTAAAATGTGTTCCCTGTGAAATTTCTTCCTATTTCTAAGGTAAATATATTCGAAACAAATGCCTGAAGTTACTCAACTCCTCTGTGCATCAAGAGGACGGCATGTTACTGACAGAGTATATCCCAGTCTATGTGCACATATTTCAAAGCTGGAAATACTTGGACTCAGAGCTCTAGTTCAGTTCCGATAGTGGCAGGGAGCGTAAGCAGAGCTGAGGAACAGATACAAGACGGATCCAACATTTATAGGCTTTGGTTCTTAAATTTGGCTCCCAAAGGTGTATTTAGGCATTTAGGGCTGATCCTGCAAGACAAACCGCAGTCTGGCTTGGTCTACAGAAACGCTCCAGCATGGGCTACAAACACACACCAACAGCCTGAAATCATCGGCTTACACCACACAGGTTCCAGATCAATACTCTGCAGGACAGGGCACCTAAAGAAATGCTGTTTGATTTTAAAAAATCTGAATCCCACAGACTGTACTGACATGGAGAGCCCGAGAGAAAATGGGGGTGGCTGCAAACCAAACCCTTCCTCTCCCTGAGCTGCCTCGGCAGGACAGCACAGACCTGCCTGAACATGGGTTCAGAGCTTTCCACTAAAGATATTAGAATTGTCTGATGTTTCCTATGGAATGCTACCACCAAAGGGAAAGTCATACAGCTACAAATAATTAAGGGAAAGTAGCTGTCTTTGAACATAAAAATAAGTGTGTGTCTTAGGTACGTTTGATTTCCTTTGGTAACTTAAGAAAGCCCCACTGGGGCGGCACGACAAAACCAGTATCATTGGTTTAACTTAAACTATTGCTATGGAAAAAGCCAAGAGGAATAAATTTATACCTCACTTATCTACGCTAAGTGCTTTGATTTTAAACTTCATCAGGTCACTTGCAAATATGAGAATGAAGAGGATCCTTCTACTTTCAATATTTCACAACAAAAAAGTGCAATAAAGTTGCTGTTTTTTTAAAAATAACAATGTCATACACCATTTCCCACATTATCATTGAAGGTGCTACAGAATTTTTTCACATACTAAAAATTCAGTTTTAGGTAAAAAAATATATGAACTATTCTTGATATATTCTTTCTTTTAAAATATTTTATCATCTGTATCCAAAAGTATTAAAGAAATATTAAGTTTGACATTGCTTTGCACCAGATGCTGCTCTTTTAAAATGACTTGTCCCTAGAGTAATACACAAGAGCCTTCAGATATGACTTGTCATTTTAAACACAAGATAAAGACCTTACAAAACCCCACTGAATGTGGAAGGAAAAACAGTTTTCATTTTACAGCTTGTATTTTGCAGAGATATTTGAAAGGGTCAAACTGTGGAAAGGGCAAAACCTGCTCATTTTACTCATAAAAATGGTGTTATCATCTTCAGAAGAACAATACCCAAGAGCGAACAGACAAGCAAACGTTTGTACCTCATGCCACCCAAACATTAATGAGAAGAAATTAGTACTTCCCTTTGGTGTAAAAATTATTAATTTGTTCCTTGAAATCAGTGGCCAAACTCCCAACTTCAGTGAGAAAAATCTCAAGCCACAGCACGTAACGCTGTCTGGGATAGTGTTGACGTAGCGGTGCAAAGCCACGATGCAAACTCCCTGCCGTGCCCCTGTGCTTGTGCTCTGGTCACTGACCCATTCCTATCGCAGCCCCTCTGGATACGCCGATGCCCTGAGCACAACCCCACTGAACAAGCTGGCAGGCTTTACCACTCGCCTGATCTTAAAATACAAACGAGAAACTATGACCATAATAATGCTGAAAGTCTACAACATTTGCAAAATGCGGGCCTGACACAGAGCCTGTGATAGCAGGGGATGGCATGAGGTCATTTTGCATAACTTGCACACGGCAGTCTTGACTTCGCTAACAGCAGGTAAAATGGCCTTCACACAGTCAGCGTGCAAATCTTTGACAAGATGATCTGCATTCAGCGTGTGGGATGGATAATAGGCCCACATGCCAAATGTCCCGGAGATTATCTCATGAGGCGTACCCGAGAACCTCATTAAGCACTATTTACTAATGCTTCTCAGCTCACCCTCCCTGAGCCTGTCAAATGACTTGTTTTCCAGTAAATCTGTTGAACAGCCATGACTTTCCTTGATCTATGCAGCAAGCTCCCTTCTCAAAAGGCTTGTTGCACAACTGGGAATGTCATTAAGTGGAGACCAGTGGCTCTCCTCTCAGTATTTGAGAATTCAGCATTAGTGAGGGAAAGGATGGTCCCTAGAGTAATACACAAGAGCCTTCAGATAGTCCTTTCCCACACAGGTCCCACTAGGAATGAGGAACATGTCTGGCATAAAGCCACCTGGGCCAGTAGAAGGAATCCAGAAATTTCCCTGTGGACCCAGAAATCTACCTTTTGCATACACAGACACTTCTGAATAAAGACCTTAACATTGTAAGCTTAGTAGTGAAAACTGACCTATCCTGTAACCACCAGGTGACAGAAAACCTCAGGGTTTTCCCAATAATACAGTCAGCATGGCACTAAACTCACATTTTCTTTCTAAAATGTCAATAATTTTTGTCTTCTGCAAGCATCTTAGCAACATCAACAAGCGTGCTATTTTATGTAAGACTCAGTGAAGAACCCCACATTCCTCAATAGTGAGGCAAATACCGTATATGAAGTGAAGCTTTCCACTATTTATAAAAAAAATTATTAAAAACTCTGACAGACCATAACCCACTTAATCAGAAGATTGAGGGAGGTTGTGATTGTGGTTGGGGTGGTGGTGTTTTTTTGCTCGGAGGCAGATTCACTCAGAGGTCTGTGTCTCAGCGCAGTCACTAGTGTTGCAAGTCCATGGCTGTAAAAGCGGATCTTCCAAACTCAGGGGACCAGACCTGGATGTGCTGGATAAAACCCTGAAACCGTTGACACCTGACATAGAGTCCTCCCCATCCCACCTGAACTGACCTTGAGCCGGTTTTTGGTCCAACAGCAACATCTGCTGGATAAGCCGTAAATCGCATTTCTTTTGACATCGTTTCTTGGTGAATTCGATGTTCTGTTTTCTCATCGCTCCATAACAGAAAATTTGTTGGTGGGGAAACAGCAAAAATATTCACGGTCTTCAGTCAGCACCTGGAGCCCCATACACTAGGAACAGCAGGAAAAATGTGTTGGAAAAGCCAAGCTCTTCCACACCAAGAGCCTTCTACAGAAACAGAGAGAAAAACTGTAGGAATAGTAAGGGCTTTTTTTCACTACTGCACAAATTTTGGGGTACTACTCTATTTTTCTTCGTTTTAAGTAAAAAAAGAAAGATGAAAGGACAAAGAAAATGGAAGGTCTTTGAAAACATTGTATGGCCTGTGCTGCGAGCAATGGTCCCGGGGGGAAGGTGGGGCAGATGCACAGGAACAGCAGATGACAGCAGGACCATGGTGCAACTCTCTGGTGGCCAGGTCCCTCAGTGGGGCACAAATCATCTCAGCATGCACAGTAACCCACATCTAACAGGCAGCTGTAGAACAGGGCAAGCTGAGAAACAGTCTTGCACATTTGGAAAGCCCATTTGAAGCCACGCAAGGGAAAGGTAAGCAAGTGTAGAGGCGACATACCTAAAGATCATCTGCCTTTTACTTTGGCCATACAATGTCCCTTTCTTTCACATTGGTGCTTTACTTCTGCACCCTAAAACAAATGCACTTGGCTGCCATGACTGAAAGATAAAACCTGGAGAACCGTATTTTGTCTGTGGCTTGGGATTCATGCTCTGTGAGGATGGAAGGATCCCCATGGTTCACTGACCACCGCTGCGTGCAGAACTCTGTGTCTGACTGACTGTCGGACCGGGATGGTTTTCTTCAGTGACAATCTGTCACATTTGGGAAAAAATGTCCTGTGAGACCCGTTTTGTCCAGCTGGTGACCATTTTCTTACATGTGGTTCTGTCTGAAGTTAGAGGTTTCGATTGTCACTGTGGGGCAGACTAGTACAATCCTGCCATTTGCGAGGAAGGCTTTTATTTTTAGTCAGCTGTTTACAGAAGAGAGTCAGTGGGCCTGTATTGGTAAAGCAATACCTTTTTGTTACGAATGTCTTTACTTGGTCTTATGCCACCTTTGGGTTTCCTGAGGCTGGAGCACAGACAATCCATGTGCCTGTGATACTAAAAGGTACATTTGATTGCTACTTGCAGCAGGGTAAGGGGAAACTGTATTCTTGCAGTCAAGTAATATGTACGCTTTTTTATCAGACCACTGGAGGGCAGCATTTCTATGAAAAAGAGGACTGCCACATAATTTGCTTAGTTCATACTTTTTTTTTCCCTAAGCTTTTACACCTAACTCTTCCACAGTTCAGGTGCAGAGTATCATTTCACACGAAGACAACTGAAATTAATGAGCTGAATTCCTACGTAGTGTAAATTCATCAATGTTATTGGCAGCTGACACAGTATTGGCGCCCTTACCTGTTGGAATTGCCACAACAAGTCCAAATTCATGGCTTGCCAAGCTGCACTGCTATCTGAAAAACCACGGGCTTTTGTGCCTATGTGGCAAGGTATCCGTTGCCTAACGATGGTTAGGATGAAGACCACCTTAGAGCAAAGCATTTATACACCAGCTTATAGAGGGAGTTCCATTCCTCAAACAGGGCACGTAATGTTCCCGTTACAAATATAATACCATAGAAATACAAATGCATGCAGGGAGGAACATCTGTCGTACTGGTCACTTCGTTCCCTTTGGAAAGGAAGCACAGTATGTGCTGAGCATACATGCTCTACGCTCTCAAAGGCTGTCCTCTACAGAACTAAATACTTCAAGCAGCTTGAAGTTTAAAGCCAGCTGCACAAAATGTAGTCCCAAACATGCCTTTCAAAAGCTTCACAAATGCCAATTACATTAAACGATATGAAAAAAGCAACAAAGTAATGTGCCTAATTAACAAAGCTAGAGATGGAGCCAGCCATTTGGTTTGAAGTACTTCCAAGAGAGATGTTAAATCCAATGGCCAGGGCAACTCTGGAAGAAATAAATTAACAAACTGGGTTAATATTTCAAGCTCTGTGGTGTGTGTGGTGAGGGGAAGCAAAGGTAAATATATCACAGGGTGCTATTTTGTTTGTTTGTTTGCCAAGGACAGTTTAGTTTTTGCCATTTATTATTCTTCATATTATGCTAGAAAATATGCAAGAAGGCATGAAAGTATCAGCATTGCGTCACTGGATTTCCTAAATTTATCTTTTCTCCACTTGTTAAATTTTAGCCCAAGGTCAAGAGAAACCACCATTTTGAGTGAATGAATTATGGGATAGACGCATTCACGAAAAATACATTAGCAGTAGTCTTTTATCTTTAGTGCTATGAGCAACCACAGCTTAAAGATTCCTTTCACTGTAGGACTTCTCTGAGTAATAAGCTCTGGTGGCTTGTTCAGAGAATGTCCTGTACATGTCTTTTGTTCCACAATAGTTTTTTTTCTGGTTCTCATAGCTAAGAACTGATTGATAGCTGTCTGGTTCAAAATCTTAGGTACCTGTCATTGGGTAGGCTCCGGCCACCACAAACTCCCCAGTTCTAGCAAGTACCGTGGCTTGAATCCTTTCCAGTACACATCTGTTGGCAGCTCTTTCCATCTGCTCCTTCTTCAACGGTACTGCCTGGTCCCTAGGGAAGAGCAGGAAGATTGTCACGCACTGAACTTGCTTGTTGTGAGCTGGCTGCTCATGTTTTACCTGAATCTGTCATTTCGCTTCATCTGCTCTCTGGCCTTTTTTTGCAGTAAGAATTCTGAGTTCTGCTGTGCATCAAAGGCAGGAAAAAAAAAAAAAAGCTATTCCTCAGATGTGGATGACAAAATGTTATTCCTTCTTATAAGTACAAATAATTATTGTTAAAAAGAGATACAGAAAGGATTGATCAGATCACTCGATCCTCACAGCTGCTAGGTATGTAGTAATTCCAGCATGTGTGTTTCGTAGCTGAAGCAACGCATCTTTGACATAGCTTCACTTTGTGGCGAGTGAAGGCATATGCCCTTCAAGCACTCCATGATTATGACCATTACCTGTGGCCTTTTTTTGTTTGTGTTTGTGGTAAACCACACAATGCAGAAAGAGAAAAAAAAAAACAAACCCAAAACCATCCATGTCTTCTATTTTAGACACCAGTGGTTACATCTCCAGACTGGCAGCTGAACCTTTAGGAACTTTGGTTGGCTGAGCATATCTGTCTATGCACATAAGGCTCCTCTTCAAATTTGTCCTATTGCTAATTATGTACTTGTCAACTTGCTATCTAAAGACTAACATTAATTGGCCAGAGTGAAATAAAAAATTTTACTTTTTATTAAGCAAGACAATTAATTTTATATTTTCAGCTCTGAAAGTTTTAATTAGTATTTTGATATACCACCTCTAGCCTGATTTCCAACTGGACCAAATCCTCTTCAAATCACTTGGGCCTTCAAACAGGTTTGGCTGAAAATGCAAACCTTTGTGCATAAACATAATTTTTTTCTTCCAAAGTACCTCAGAGCAGATCCCTAAATGTAAGTGACATTCTCCAGATCCTAGTCAGTCTTAGCTTGGGAGGGGAGATATAGTCAATAAGACAAGCAATATAATATAACATGGAGACAAAGCTCAAGAAGAATCCATTAGCAACCCAAATGCAATCATCTGGATTTGTCCCAACCAGAATTATATATATTTGTGGATATATAGGCAAAAACACCTCATAAGGGCTGCATAAGCATACACTCAGGAAAACTTACAGTAATTTCATTGACTTCCTGCATCACCCTTTCTGTCATGCACTGTCATTTTGAACATACATCTCAATGCTTGGATTATGCAGTGGTCAAACTGGGCTACAGCAGCACAGCACCACTGTAGTGCTTCTGCATGAAGACCTTTTCATATACTGAAGGGTTCTTAAGGGGTTTGGCATAATAAAGCAAATAGAAACTAAAATACTTCTAAATACATAACACAGAGTGCAATCTATTTCTCCACTTTTTAACAGGCAGGATGCATATAAGCTAGAGAACAATTTTAAAAGAACATGTAGAAAAGTATTTTACTTTTGATTACAGTCTGAAAAATTCCACAGAAAGAAGGCCTTCATTATGCATTTGAGAACTGGGCACTCCTTTTCTCTCATCTGTTCATAGGAGAGCTGATAAGCATGCTATTGTAGGCTCTCTTATAGGATAGGAATCCATCCTAGAAGCACAGAAAGGTCCAATTTTGCATGAGAATGGACCATATCTGAAGGAAGATCCACTTCCAATTTCTTGCTGGCCAACTCTGAGTATCTTGTGCCACCGGGATCTTTCTCTGCTTCCTCGTTATTCCCCAACCCCTTCTACTTCTGGAATACCTGGAGGCAGCAAGTACAACTGCAAAACCTGGCAGAATCCACAGATGAATCAGACTGAACCAGTAAACAATGACAAAAAGTGCGGTGTCTTAGGAACAAGCATACCACTGTGCTTCGTAAGCTAAACCATTTAAATACAAACCTGCTGCAAATCTTGTATCTTAGCAGGAATCCCAGCCACAGTCTGGAGGGCTGGTACAACCCTTCTGAACTGAGATGCCTACAGAAGGCTTTCCCAGGTCCTGGAAACTCTGGGCAGAGCATCTTCCTGTTACCTGGAGTGCACAGGGAATGATACTGTTCATTATAGTATACCCCAGAAAGGGAAGGCTGAGAACAAGCTAATAGAGGTGCCATCTTTTCACTGTTTGCCTTGATCTAGCTCTCAATACATCATTTAACTGGAACAAAAGGCTGCTGTTAAAGATGAGCTACAGGCCTAGGCAGAAGCCAGGATCAGGAAATCTGCATTCACAGCAGCTGGCCCAAGATTTGCGACAGAAGGTGGATTTTGCTTTCCATTCACTCACACTTACATGGTACAAATCCTGGTTATTGACAAAAGCAATGCAGCAGATTTCATCCTTAGTGCCAATTATTTAACTAGCATCACTGGAACTATTATACTTTACATCTCTTCAGATGCAGCATACAAAGAATTACTTCAACAGGATTAAATGTCATAATTCATGGGACTGGTTGCATAAATATTTACAAGCTAGAGAACAGCAAAGACATCTCAGAGTTATTGATTCATGTCAAATATTGAGAAGCTGGGTTAATCAAGGGATTTAAGCAATGTGTTAAACCTTTGAATCAGCATTGTTGAGATTTATTGGAACTACTCCTACCTTTCAACATTCAAAGTTTTACAAACCGTTTATAAGAATAAAGATTTACAGGCCATTTTCCCATCTGCTTGTCTGAGAACATTTCAGTCACTATTGCAAACTCAGAGTAGGCTGAAGAAGTAATAACAGTTGTGGAAAGTGAATCATTCCATAAAAATAAAGCTCTTACTTCAGTTTAAAAAAAAAAAAGAGAGAAGAAAGACATGTTCTAATTATTTTGATGTTTTAGAGAAATAGTCAGCTGATAGGCGAGCGTATATATTGTATAAAATGGAGCATGTTCTATACTCCTCAGTCAGAAACAGACCCTAATTTTTTTTTGTAGTTAAATGAAAAATATATACTCGAGGCACCGAGAACTGTATGCCTTGTTCAAGAAAAGACTAGCACCTCCTGTTCTGTATTCTGTATATAGTATATGTGAAATACATATGTCTGTATCTATGTGTTTGTGTCTGTTGCTATGTTCATGCACCTGCAAATTGGCTGAGATTTTAAAAATGTAGTGACAGCATTAGTAGAAGTTTGTTTTCAGGAAAAGCTGACTAGGCCAGTCTCAGAAAGTCAAGGACCTTTTAGGACTCCCCCAGACAAACCATCTCATAAAATAAAGCCATATCACTAGCCATTTCTGAAAGTCTAGTTATAGTACATGGTGGGAGTTCAGATCTACGTGCACTTGTTTAATCTTTCAAAAATCATAGAATCATAGAAAGTTTTGGGTCGGAAGGGACCCCTAGAGGTCATGTAGTCCAACCTCCCCACAGCGAGCAGGGACACCGCTAACTAGATCAGGTTGCTCAGAGCCCTGTCCAACCTGGTCTTGAATGTTTCCAGGGATGGGGCCTCCACTACCTCTCTGG
>Ga0181612_143598_pt1 | contig 14901 bp, 4 predicted proteins | sample HoacroProtozoa21_FD_119630 | JGI IMG/M metagenome (GOLD analysis project Ga0181612, IMG submission 119630) | Hoatzin crop microbial communities from Cojedes, Venezuel. Combined Assembly of Gp0051906, Gp0051904, Gp0051908 | reverse complement strand
TTCCAGCCACTCCTCCCCAAGCCTGTAGCGTTGCCTGGGGTTGTTGCGACCCAAGAGCAGGTCCTGGCATTTGGTCTTGTTGAACCTCATAGAGTTGGCCTCAGCCCATCGATCCAGCCTATCCAGATCCCTCTGCAGAGCTTTCCTACCCTCAAGCATCTGGACAGTCCTGCCCACCTTGGTGTGATCTGCAGACTTACTGAGGGAGCACTCAATGGCCTCATCCAGATCATTGATAAAGATGTTAAACCAGACCAGACCCAAAACTGAGCCCTGCGGAACACCCCTTGTGACCGGCTGCCAGCTGGATTTAACTACATTCACTATCACTCTTTGCACTCGGCCATTCAGGCAGTTCTTTATCCAGCAAAAAGTACACCCATCCATTTAGATATAAATGGTTAAAAGAGTCATCATATATTGGGAAATCCTGGTTTAATTCACTTTCTGCCTAAGGAGAACTGTAATTTTCACCTCTTTCTGTTTATGACCACATTACACATATGTCTGGGTAATGACTTTTGCTATTTGTCCTCCCCAAAATCTTGTACAACGAATGAATAAAAACAAGACTGATAGACCAGAGGACAAAGGGTCAGAGGGCCTGACACTATAACCTATTAGTAGTTATGATCCTCACTTGGATGAGGGATCCAAGTCCCAAAGATTACTTAAGCATTTGCATTCAAATAACAAATTAGATTTAAAGGGAAGAAAAATACCCTGAAAGATAGAATTGATGTTGGAACATGAACCAAATCTGTTTCCTCCCTATGAATGACTTCACCACGCGTCTAAGGTTCCATGACAACGTTATGTCTCCTACTAGAAACAATTCCAAAAAATACAAGTGGTATTAAGTAGTGTCAGAAACACATACCATACACTGAAAAGGAGCAATAGCTTACAATTAAATATAGTTGGCCTAGCAGAGACCCCAAGATGTAATAAAAGCCACCTGTTTGTCTCAAGGCACAATGAATACACCTATGCCACTTCAGAGGTCTGTTTAACTTTAAAACTTCCAGAGGTGGCAATTTTATGCACCTCCCAGAGTTTAAATATAATTTTCATTAAAAAAAAATTTCTTAATTTTTGAGATAAGTCTGCACTGCTACTACCTAAATCCCTTACTTCTCAGCCAGCCGATAAGGACAGGACAAGTAAATGTTTTAGTGGCAATTGTCATGTATTTCAACTGCCTTCTCTACTCTAACCAGCCTAGAACTCTTGCTTCTCTTAATGAGGTATGTTTTTAATCCTCTGTCATCTTTATACACTTTCCTTAAATCAGCACTAGACACAGGTAGTTAGCTGCAGCCTTTTGGCACTAGGTAGATTAAAAGGATACTGTTATTTATACATCCCAGTACAGACTTTTTGGTTTTTTTACCTCTTTGTGGTTTTGCTTATTCATGTTCAGCCTGTGACCTACTGTAATACCTAACTCCTTTTATGTATAACTATGGCCTGCTGAATTGTTCCTCATTTCATATTTGTATAGCAGATTATTCCCAATGTAGCATCAGGCATTTGACCTCAATAAACTGCATTCTGTTTTTTCCTGATTATTTCTTCAATTTGTTGATATCTTTCGGAATCCTTGTCTAGTCCCCCCTGTGCTTGCTGGCTCCCTCAGAGACCACCGTACATTTGATAATTACACATTCTAGTTCATCTTTTTAATCAGTAATGACAATACTCAGTGATTTCAGATTTAAGGCACACCCTTTCAGGACTCTACTTGGTACACATCTCCTTATTAGGAGGCTATTCTTTTCATTGAAATGGGACTCTAAATCAGTTTTGTGGATATCTTGTCGTTCCATATAAACAATACTATCCCAAATTCCTTAAGAAAACATCATTGCCAACAAAAGAGCGAAGTGGTACTCCGCAGAGGTAGTGTCACTCAAATGCAATGCCTGAAATGTTTGCTGATTCAGCATTCTAACTGAGAAACTATAAGACAATATAGCACCAGTGCGCTTTTGTATACCACAGTTCAGACTATCAGGATTGAAACATCTGACAGCATGTAGAAAACTATTATTTAGGGGGATTTCAATTGGGAGGGACCTATTAAAGGTTCCACATAGTCACCACTAACTGCCCTGGAGCTGAAAAAGCAGGTTTGGGGTGGGGCAGAGGGGGGATTCATGTGTGTGGAGTGCTGGAAAATTGCCACAAACCACCATAGGTACTGTTTAACAGACTTAATTCGACTGGATGAATCGATCACTACGCAAAAAAAACCAGTGCTCACCAAGATATGAATGGCTACAGTCTAACTATATTACTCATACACAGATAAAATGGAGTGGATATGGTACACCAAGAAGTCTACCACACACATTTTTGTGATTCTAGTCAAGCTTTCCAGTTAGGATGTGTCAGAAGTAGGCTTTCCGAGTCCTTACTTAATCCCCTTTTTTGCATGGATAATGACAGAGTGATCTTTTCCAGAAGAGTCCATCTGCCCAGGATAAACAGCATCCAGTTTGTTTTACACCTTTATTGTTCATTACATGACACTAGTGACTATTTATTGTTCACTGTTCAAATTCTGCTCAGCCAACTGTACTTCTTTATTTACTTTTCGCCTAAGTTCATATCCGGCTATTCAAAGGTACTCCTTATTCTCTGAAAAAAACCTTAATGTTTATAAGGAGATTTTATTCTGACTGTGTAAATACGCTGCAGAAGCAGAGAAACCTGAATCCATTGATTCTAGATATTTGACACCACAGGTTCCAGATATTTGACCTGAGATATTTCAAACATGAGTTTTCAGAGTTGTCACTAAATATTTTCTATTTACTGGATTTTATTCCTTCAACATTATAATGGAAAGAAAATCCACAAACTGGTTCTGTGGGGTATATAACAGACAGATGGTAAATAGAAAAAAAAAAATCAAAGGTAATAAGTCTCATTATTTATATGAAACCTTACGGAAGTAACAACCAAAAGTAGTTAAGAGTCTGCTGGATTGTATTTAGAATAACAGAAGGAAACTTTTCCAGGTTTGGATTGATGCCACTGGAGAACGAGCTATTGTATCTGTAGGTGATTCTGGAGAATTGCTACTGTCTCCTTCATTGAAGCAGCTATAGACGACAAACAAGTCAGAACTAAGTAGATGAAATAAGGCTACAGGAAAGTGATCCTGGATTCTTGTGTTCCTTGCTCTTTACTGTGGAGTAGACGTTTGTTTGTCCATTTCTGTTGATTAAACTCATCGAAGAATATCTGGGACTTTTACTGCAGAAATTCAGTAAGGCCTTTTCTAAGAAGATCAATGGTGTTACACTTGGCAAGCCACGCTCTCACTCTTGGTGCCTAGATCAGCCTTCAAAACTAACAAACATCGTATCATATTACTTGGCTAAATGAGTTGAAAGGCTAAAGTCCTTCCCAGAAAGACATAGCAGATGATTACCCAGTTTCTTCAAGTTTTCTCAATATGCAGAACCACAGACTTTTTTTTCCTATCTACAAGAAGCATGATTTATGCACATTTCAATGGTATTTGTTTACAATTCATCTTTAATTTTCCTTTTTAACCTACTCCAGCACAGAAGTGTCTTAGATTTTCGCTAATGCCTGACTGAAAGCAAGGTGCCTTTTAGGCTCCTGTCAGATTAATCAGAAAAGATCTGACAAAGTGAAACACTTTGAAGGACAGGTATGTATCTGTTCTTGCAGCAATCTATAACCACGGGTTTGTTACTGCTCTCCCTGCTCCTTGATATACACAAAACGGTTGCCAGGACCTTCTCTCAGCTCTCACTAGCCAAAAGATTTTGGCCATCTACTTGAACTACATTTTGACAATGAGAATGGTGCTTTAATTGCACCCATGGAAAAATTGCCATTCATTTGGAAGGACGCCAGCTTCAAACATCACTTGGATATTTGAGCTAGATTGACAGACTGCTCTTTATTTGCCAGTAAGGTAAGGGAAGAAAACGCTGTTACATGTGCTTTGTATCCTCTGCTGCATACTAGATCATTCCTGGGTGGTATTCATGATCTATAAAGCAGCAAGCAGTTTGGTCACAGCTATCTCTGGCACTATCTGTTTGACGACTTGCAACACTATCAGGCAGAACAGAGGCTGAAAAAGAAACATGACTAGAGTTGAGTTTGGGAACAACTGTATCTCTATTCAAAATTAAACTAGCTATTCAAAATTTCATCGCAGTGTGTCAGGCGTACTGCAGTTACCCTCTGAACCCTCACAGGCTGGTTTTCCCTTGCCTCTGGCAGGCACGGCTGTCTGCTTTTTCTATAGCCAAAACGTTTGCAGATAGTCTCATTAACACAAAAGTTTCCAGCAAAGAACACAAAATGAAGCTCCTGAGTCTACCCAGCCAATTTTCTACTCTGGCAAATAAGGAACAGCATTTTTGGCCAAGGAATCCTAGTGCTGAGATATGATTACCTATTTAACTTTTTTATTTTTCTGCACTGAATTATTTGTGATAACTGTGCATTTCCATTCAAATTATTAACAAAACTGCAAAGCAGAGTAGGTGAAGAAATGACTCGAGGTATAGAACACTGAAAATGATGATTCCCAATTATTATGCTTGGATAATAAGCTACTAATACATTTAATATATGCTATACTAATAATTACAATTAAACTCATAAAAGCATTTACAAGACATCTTTGATCTGGTCTTTTTTTCCTAGAAATCATCATGATCTGTATTACATGCTAAGAAAAAAAATCAATGATTTATGTATCTGTATCAAAGTTGATAGCACCTAACAGCTATAACTACAAAGGAAAAGCCCATTTTCCATTTTAAGTACTGGACTTAATTAACTTCTTTCCATTATTAGAAACTTCCCCAATAGTCCAACATTTATTAAAAGTTAATGTGAATGTTTCAGAAAGCTTACTAACCAATAATGTATTCTTTTAAACAAATTAATAATTTCTACAATTATACCACAAGTATTGAAAATAAAAGCCTTGTATAAAAACAATACCAATCAAAGAAAAAAAAATTGTTAATAGTTAGAATATCACTTGTGGTTTTAAAATAGATAGATTACTTTCACCTGTGGTGTTATACTGTTCCTTATTTCAATTGCCCATACATTTTTGCACATTCTTCCCATTTCCAAAATTAGTAAGAAACTAAACAAAGCTTAAGACCAGGCTTCAGATGTGTTGACAGACTATTGCTGGCATGAGAGACAACAAGCCTTTCCCCTGCATTACTCCATAGGATGCCTGGCTTAATTTTTCCTGTAGTTTAATTGGAAATCTTTGGTTGATGATCAGATCCCGAGTATGTGCCTGAATCAGTTCTGAAATAGTAATTTTGTAATTGCAAGAAATTATAAAATGGGTGGCTGTCTCCTGTGTTCTTATTGGCCAAGTAGTGCTTCAACTGGTGGTAAAACTGTTTGTGTTAAATCGCATCTGCTGTGAAACTGAAAACATTACAAAGAAACTCAATTTGAATGGTTGGAAATAAAAATCTATATAAAATCAGCTACCCTGGACTTCTACTGCCTCTCCAGATGAATTCAGAAGATACATGTTGCACCTCCCCATGATCCCCAATCACATCCTTAATGGGCAGAGGGAATGTGCCAAACTTCCTTCCTGCTCAGATGCTCTAGAAGGGTACACAGAGCTGCCTCAGGCAGAATGCATACGGGCTCCTTCAGACTTCTGAGGAATAAACACCTCTTGTAAAATCCCTTCACAGTATTTTCTCATGATTCTTTCATGTGGCTGTAAACACTGCTACCATGAAAAAATGGAGGGGGAGGGGAAGAAGAGGAAGCAATCAATATTTATCATTAGTGTTGAGCAAGAATTTCTAAATTGTATTGTCACGAGAGACATCTACAAAGTTTTAGTGGGCAGAAATGCATCAGGGAACATGAGTTAATAGCATCAGTTATAGTTGTGAAGGCAAGAGCAATCCCAAAGATTGCTTCAGCAGGTTAGAATGAGTAACAGATCCCCTCCAGTGCCGTGCTGCATGTTAATAATAATGCCCATACAACAGACAACTTCCATTTAAAAGATGAGTCTTTGTAACCTGGTCAGCAGGATGATGTTTAAATTGATCTCCTGAAGACTAAGGGAGTGCAAGCTGCTTTTGCATGCATTGTCTGAAAAGGATTTGCCAGCTTTCTCAGTACTACTCTCATGAGACCATCCAAATGCAATCATCTCTGGTTTTATCAAAGCCTAGGAACAAAAGCTTGAATCGCGTTCTATAAACTGCAGAAACATGTCGTCTGTGAGCCACCATTTCTGCAGCTAACTCTCCCAAGCAAGCACCTTGTCCCGGCTGCGAATGACCCCTGACAAATCCTCACGGCTGCATTTGCGGTCTCTGCTGCCGAGACCATTCCCTGCGGGAGCAGCTCAGGCTGAGGGGATGCAGCAGGCTTAGCGAGTCACGCTGTGGAGTGCATTGCCTCCAAGGGATGGGGTCAGCAGCTTGTGTCCTCTGCACGCTGAGGGGTTGGCTCCTGAAGTGACTTCCAGCAAGCAGTTGCAGAATGTCAGAACTGAGTTTTCAGAAAGCACAAAGACTGACTTGAAAGGGCTTAACAGAAACAATCCTCTCTAAGTTCCTCTTCAGATTCGGTTTTCAGAAACAACTGTATTAAGAAGAGGATGCTTAGCTGACCAGTAGATTTTTCAACAGCTGTTGGCTGTTATAGATCAGTAGTTTCTACAAATATGTGGATTTTCTTCTAGAAATATTATTGGAAATAGCTCAGAGTACTCAGGATTCAAAACACAGTATTTTAAACAGGTAACAAAACCTTCTAAGTACGATCCTGCATCTTCCAAGCAGTTCTTTCTCAAATTAATTGTACTTGTTTAAAACACCCTGAAACAAAGGCAACTGACACACAGGTTTGAAAATGCGTACATAATTATAATGGAAATTAAATTGTTTGCAACCTACCTTGGAATTGCGTAAATTTGATGGTTCCCATCCTCTCTCCATTTCTGAAAACAACTTGACCCTAAATAAAATAGATAAATACCTTAAAATTTTTATACATCTCTCATAGTTTCATTAGCACTGCAATTATTTTCCATTCACTATTAAAATTACACAAGCAAGGTTTAACCTTTGAAGACAGCAGATTCAACCAAGGTTAAAATAATTCAATAACACCTCCTTAAGGCTTTCTTGAACAGATTTCAAATGGCCTTAGAAAGTTGACCAGTGTTATCACCCACTTTTCATGGATGGAAATGGATGTACAATAAAGCCATTAACTTACTGCATCTTAGATGATAAGAGATATGCACATAAATGATTTTCACTGCGTCACTGTTTTTATCAAGGATATGCAAGAGCTATCAAAGATCATACAAGAAAATTGTTCTCCATTTCATTCATCATATGGTTCTCTAAAGAGCTCTATAACCTACTTACTTGTTATCTTCTATACTTGTCCTACTTGATTGTGGATACCAATAGCCCTTGTAGCTTGGTTTTGTACTACAGCAACGCGCACGTCCTAGTATCCTCTTTAAATGTAATGCCTTTAAGTCAGTACTACCCTTTGTTGTGCTACACATTGTTACTCCTCAAAATAACGCTCATGTAACTCTGAAACCTCCTCAGATATCCCTAGCAAATTAATCCCATCTTTCATCCCATCCTTCTGACTTAAATTAAGAAAAGGTCTTGTTAAATTTCTTCCTTACTTCATCTATTTCATGAGTATGAAAGAAGAGGTTTTCATTCATCTAGGCTAAGAAGTCTTTTTAATATTTTGAACCTGCAGTGGAGTGTTGAGTACTGTCAATACAGATTGCTTTTTTACTGCATCCCCAGTTTGGTTTATTATTATCATCTCCATTAACCTTTGTTTTAGCAGACATCAGGGTAAGAGAAACCAAATGATAAGCACGTAAGGCTACAATACATTTCTCTGTGCAAGCCAGGCCCTTTTTGGGTAACCCCTTCTGATCTCTAAGAGGATGCACTGACGGCAGCCATCTGAATTACTGAAGTCAGCTCCCTGCAGGAACCATACGACAGCTGTGCAGTACAGCACACTCACCCCACATTTCCTGCAAGCCACTAAACACAATTGCCCTTTGATAAACAGAAGACGACACCGTCCAACAAGTGTAAGCTACCTTGTGCTAAGCCTTACAAGCCAAAAGCCCCAATCTGTGACATAAAGAGAGCAAGAGAAGTGAACACTGATAACGGAAGAGATTCTGCGGAAGGACACAGGAGCTGCTCCCACTGAAATCCAGCTGAGCTAAGTGTCATCCAGTGGCTGCTAACACAGCTCCAGGAGAGAGCACAAAACATTAGCAGGCAGATTTCTGTGTGCACCTTAGCAGCCTTCATCCAGATCTCCTTTAGTTTGGAGAAGTAGTTTTTAATATCCCTTCATTCGTTTGAACATAATCATAATGCATTTGGCTACTTGGTTTAAGCAGCTACTTGGTTTAAGTAAAAAAGAGTAGAAAATATTAAAGAAAAGACTTGTAAAGATGCTATGCAAGTGTCACATTGCAGACATGTATCTATAGTCAATCCAGTCTTAAACTTGTTAAATTCTTGGTTCTGTGACCTGTATCGAAGAATTCTGTAGTTAAATTTTTCACTGCGTGGAAAAGTTACTTTTTCATTTTATTTGAAATTTACTCCTTTTACCTGAACTCTGTCTCATCTTACTCTTTTATTACAAGTTAATAGGACTGTAAGTTCTAGTCTACTAGAGTGCTATTTATAGATAAACATACAGCAAGCATCACTGCTATCATCTATGACGACAGTCATCTATGATTGTCATCTAATATTGACAGTATAATATACCCACTGACAAAATTTTCTACCTTTGAAGTGTAACTGGTTTGCAATATTTTCAATGCTTCTTGCAAAATCACCCACATTTTCATCATTCAGTTGGACAGACACATACCATGTGCTTCTACTGACTGGAGATACATACATCCTCACTGACATGTTCTGAAACTATCAACAAAATATAAATCACGTCTGAATGTTCTGAATAAATGTAAAAAATTGAATTCTAAAAAAGTATAAACAGAGTTATAGATTTAGAAGTATTTGTTTTTATCAACTTCCCTTTGCTAAGATATGTGACTTATACTGATCTAAGCAGCAGAAAAAAAAAGATATGGATGATGGTGATGAAAGAGTTATGGAACAACTCATGTGAAAATGTCCTTGTTATCTGAAAAATTATTCGATCACAGTGTTTTACTTTCATTAAGATTACTGGAAAATGCTAAAAAATCAAATGGGTTATTATAAGGAATAACAACTTCTAAATGCTATTTCATGAGGTCTGATGTTGTCCTGGGTATTCTTCACAAACTGCAGAGTTACACATACAGACACTAATAGGAAAAAAAACTATTTTGAGAAATTGAAATAGGCTATTTATTCCATGTGTAATCCAACAAATAAATCTGTTTTCAAAGGTAAAATCAACAAAAAATACATCAGCAAAAAGCCTCAAAGCAGGAATCTCTAGTGCAATCCACAACGATGACAGTACATATTTATTACCCAGGCATCAAAAGTGCAACCGCAGCTGCAGTTACCGCTTGGTTCTTTGCTCCTCGGGAACATGCTGCTTTGTAATAATATGTGACAAGTAGCTACAGCATCTCAAGTACCTTAAACCCCTCAAGACTCTAAAATTCCTGTGTGCTGGGTGAGGAAATATTCCTAGATATTTTCTGGGGCTTTAGGTAGTGCGAGCAGACATGGACATAGTATTGCTGCTGCAGTATTTGGTTCTGCCAACGTGGCGGGCAGAAGCGTTCCTCATGAACACTGAGAAGTTGTTTAAATAGCGATACCTTCCTTTCTTAAAATAGGAAAAGGAAGGAAACTAATGAGAGTCACGCATTGCTCTGTGCTTACACCACTATTTTATGAAAAAAAAGACAATTACTTTTGGGGTAAAAAAAGTGATATAAATATATAATAAAAAGTTGTAGTATTTCATTTTATAAACTTACAGCAATGCTAGTAAGAGATAAATCAACCAGTGTTTCAGAAACCTCTTTTGCAGAAATGCTGTGCTGATTTACGGCATAAAAAGTGAGTTACAATCTGATGATGTTCTATGGCTCACGCCAAATCATTTCTTTGCCACAGGGGTAGCACACCATAAGATCTAGCTAGAGAGTTGTTTTCTTTAGATTTGAGATTCATAAATTACTAACAGTATTTTTTTATTTATTTAAAGTAGCGGATGTTTGAATAATAGATATTACTAATACACACATTAAGCTCTGACATTACAAAAGCCAATCTTCGTACTATTTCATCCTTTATTTTTACCTCACCACATACTCCAGCACGTGTCAGTACAGACTGAATCTTACAGTGCAGTCCACCAAAAATCTAGATCTTATGAAATCTACATGAATATAACAACAGATAAAATCCTTTTTTACCTTCCACTGTGTTTTGGTGACATTGCATAGGCATATTTAGACTAATATTAGCAAAAAGATCAGTGATTGTACAGGTGAGAACTACAGTTTTATAGAAAATAATAGAAGTGATGTTAATACTAACTTCTTCAGAACACAATTGTCAGATTCAAACATTTCCCAGTCAAGTAACTATTTTACTTCAAGAGACGTAAAATAAGATCTCTGTCCTTAACAAACATTTAAATAAACTGCAAAAGTGAATTATTTGCACATAGATCAAACCACACATTTTACTATACATTAAAATAGTTAATCAACAAAGCTTTTCATTATACACAGATCATCCCAATGGAGACCAACAGCAACCTCGCTGGTGTCTTAGTGACTGTTTTATTTCCTTCAATCTACCATCTACAGATTGTTTTTTCTTTCTTTACCAGTTGTAAAAGTGGTGCTAGGGTAAATACCAATTTTATAACCCATCTGCCTGTCTTCGAGCTGTGGCCAGGCATCTTCACATCAGCAACTATCCTTGAAAAGTCAATGGGAAGGAAATAGAAAGTATGTTGCTTGGAGTCCAACAGACAGTGATGTGAACAGAGGGTGGAAGAAAAGCTGAATGAGCTCAGTCTGGCACAGCGTGGTACCCCTGGATGCCGCTGCTGGTACGTACAGCCAGGGCTGCACACAGCATCTCAATAACCTATATTTGGAATCCATTCCAGCTGCATAACTCATTATTCAGCCTTACAAAAGTGTACCTCGCTCATTTTTTCTAAATGTGCAACCATCCCATAAGAGAAAACAACACCAGTTGCACATTACAACTTAGGTGGGTTGGACAATAGAAACACAGAAGCTTACACTGGGGTTTTTTTGTGGTTTTGTTGTTGTTTGGGTTTTTTTCGGATACATCTCTGAGGCCAGCTGCTTTTCCTCTAACTTTCTGGCTTTCTTTCCCAAGAAGCTACAGTGCTTTTAATGGCCTTTATAAATGGTGGAAAACGGAATTGGACCAAACATTTCAACAATGTCGGTTTCACAATTGCCACATACAAAGGCATCGACTCTGTTTCTTTCACATACCATCTTCTATGTGCTCTATTTTACAAGCCTAACATTGATTTTTGTTGTACTCACATGTACTTTGTTATACAGCATAACTGCATTTCATCTCCTTGCTAAAAAGACAGTCTCCATCCTCCTCGGATGTACAATCTTCACCTTTTTTCTTTTATTGATGTTCTCTTAAGCCATCAGTCCTTTATATGTGGTCAGAAAAAGAAGTCCACAACAATCATCCATTCACACTCACAAAAAAATAGCCAACATTAGCTTTATTTTAGACACGTGGGACTTCCCCTGTCTCTATAGCAATTGGTCGTTTGTCTACACTTGGAAGCAGCTATTTATTTTACTTTTTTTTTTTTTTTCTGGTAGATAACCATCATTTAAATTGCTGTGTATTTTCTTCTGCAAAGTGCCTCAAATGTAGTAAACAGAGAAATAAATAGATAGCATTTATTTCCGTGATTTTCACTACTATACCTACAAAAAAGGTCTGCTTTAGACCATGCTTACTTCCTTCTCCAATAGCGATCCCCCACATGCCACCAAACAATTTTTTATTCATTCAAATTCGTCTTCTATACTAATTTTATACCTGGTACTTAATTGTTGATTTAAGATGTCATCATTATATATTTAAGCTAAATTAATAACACAAACACCCCTTCATCAGAGGACAGATCATGACTATATTGACACACATGTCACAGCTGGATGCAGGGCAATGAAATGCCACAGGACTCGTGTACCCCAGGCATTTTCCAATGGGCCAAGAGATTTCAGGGATCTGCCTCAGTTCCACTTCACTGCCCAGGAATCTGGGCTGCTCTGCCCTACAGGCAGGTCATCTCCCTATATAACAGTGTTTATGCCCAGTGGCTTTCCCTGAAATGTCTGAGTCTACACAGTCAAACCATTTCCAAAAGTGACTATCAGTATTTTTTCCAAAAATAAATTAACTTGGTCACTTTTGGGGTTCTGGAGCCAGAGATTTAATATAAAGTAAACCATTCAAATAAATGCATGCAGAAATACCTGAAAAGCAGTGGGATAACTAAGGCAATAGAGGTTATATTTTTAATTTAAAACACAGTCCATTATTGTCAAAGAATTATAAGTGTGCAATTAAAACTGTCCCTTTAAGTTCCGTGACATCTGTTGAAATCAAAGTGTACATCTGATCCTGCAGTGTCCTTACTGGACTCAGTCCAATAAAAGTAGGAGCCATGGAGTTTGAAGCATCACAGGACAGCAAAACCAAGAAATTGCTAACACCCAAAGGGCAAGTATTGCCCTCCCACGTTGCTGCTAGCTGCACTGTCCTACGTCTAGTTGGTGGTAGCTTGGCATTCATCAGGCCCCTATGTGAGGTGTAGTGGCCTATTAAACCAGCAAAAAGTATTTAGTGGGGTTTTTTTTTGTTTGTTTTATTTTGTATTGTTTTGGCAAGCAGGGGAGATGTAGTTTCTGAATTGCTTTCCAGTGACAGTCCCAGGGCCAGCACAAAGGAGCCCTGGAAGGAAGCAGATGCTAGCAGAAAGAGCTAGGAGGGAGAGAGTAAGATACCCTCTGTTAGCCCCAGCTCCTTTCAGAAGCCTTTCTGTGTTACTATGCAATCCACGCAGCCTGCTACTCCTGTGTTACACATGCTCAATTTACTCATATAGGACACCTTGACTACAGACATGCGTTCCCTGACACGCACAAAAGAGCAAGCTGGCATTCTGTGGGTCTTGGCTCTGCAGCTTCTAGGTGGTGAGGAGCTACACATTGTAATTCATACCCTCTTCTGTCCTCAATACATCACGTCTAAGACAGCGGTGTTTACAAAGCAAGGGAATATCGCTTAGTCTATCAAATGATATAGTTGAGAGTAACTCAACAAGCTTTTAGCTCTGCAAGTCTAACCTTGCTTCTGAAACAAAGCAGCAAACTTCCAGCTGAGGGCAGCTTGTGCACAACTCTTCTGGTTTCAACCTAATAACATCGCTCAATTAGCCGGAGACAAAAAGCTGAGCACAGGAGAGGTAAGCACTGTGCAGGAGAGGATACTAGGGAGACAGCAATAAAGTTGTCATCCCTGTGGGGTAAACAGGTAGCTGTCACCTTTGGAGCAGTGAGAGGTGAGCAGAAGGCAGAGTGTGATGAAAATTAAAATGCTCTGTAAAAGCAACAGTTCTCCTGAATCCATGGGTTCATATCCTTAGACTGCTGTGGATAAATTGTCTGTAGAACATTTGATAAAAGCAGATCCAGTGGCTGCTGCTTTTCAAACCCTGAGACTATTTTCAGAAAAGATGCTTCTGTCAAAATTTTCAAGACTGAAGATTTAAATTTGAAATATTTTATGATCCGAAAGGATTTTTTTTCCCCTGCCTGTTTTCTTTCTTATGACATTTTCTAAAAGATTTGTGTTACTGAACGCTGCTGCCTGGAGAGCAGCAGCAGCAGAGAATCTCAAAAGGCAGGTGTGAAGCACAGCTGAAAATCTGGTCTTGGCTAACATTTTCTAAATGAAGGAATACCACCTTTCTTATCTAAACAGATACTGGTGTTCTAGCTATGACAGAGCAGGCATAAAGCAGCAGGAAAAAATGAACAGGCTTACTTCTAAGCATTAAATATCTGTCTGCACCACAGGAATAATGCCTGAAAGATATTCTTGCAAATAAGTTTCCCAAACATGAAAACATGGTTTTTGGAGAAAGAAAGTGAGGAAGAAGGAAGATAAATGGATGGAACAGCAGATATACACAGATGTTGCTACAGAGATAGAGTGCCCAGAAAAAAAAATTCTGGTAATCGTGACAGTGATGAAAAAGAAGAATGAAGAACTGGTGTTTACCAAATCCCATAACATTAGAACTAGGAGGAACTCATCAAAACTATTATGACATTGGTCTAAACCAGAAAAATCAGTGATGTTTTTCATGTTGTTCCTTTGCACAGCAGGCAGTGAACTTCTGAAATTTTCATTGAGTGGGGATTGCTTATTTATTTGTTTTGTTTAGAAACTGAGGACTGGGAGGTGAACCAGTCTACTGACCTCATGGGACACTTCATATGCTCTTGGCAGACAGAAAGGTAAATGGAAAATCAGCTTTATCTCACAGTTCAGGAAACGTTCATGATTTTTTAAACAGGTTGCAGAAACTGCTTCAACATGAGCGACGTACAGGATAAGCAATATTATTTTCTTTCTTCTTTTTTTTTTTCCAGGGCAAAAACTGTTCTGGGTAAAATTATCCAGCAATTTTAATAAAAAAGATGGGCTTGGTGCCTCATATTTGCCAAGAGCAGTTCTCTGTTAACAACAGCTGACACAATTAGTCTGTGTCATTGGCCAGTTGTGCTCTTTGCTTTGGCACACATCTCCCTTAAACGCCTAC
>Ga0181612_140194_pt1 | contig 14901 bp, 10 predicted proteins | sample HoacroProtozoa21_FD_119630 | JGI IMG/M metagenome (GOLD analysis project Ga0181612, IMG submission 119630) | Hoatzin crop microbial communities from Cojedes, Venezuel. Combined Assembly of Gp0051906, Gp0051904, Gp0051908 | reverse complement strand
CCCCCCCGCCCGCACCCTGGCTCCCCCCCAGCTCCCCCGTCACTGCTTGGGGAGAGTCGCGATGCCGGCGGCTGCCTTCGACGCCCTTGAGAACGAAATTTGGGTTGAATTTCCCCTTCGCAGGTGTTCCCCCTCAAACACTACCAGGACAAGATCCGGCCTTACATCCAGCTGCCGTCGCACAGAAACATCACCGGGGTCGTCGAAGTCATCCTCGGGGACACCAAGGCCTATGTGTTCTTTGAGAAGGACTTTGGGGACATGCACTCCTACGTGAGGAGCTGCAAGCGGCTGAGGGAGGAGGAGGCTGCCCGGCTGTTCAAGCAGATCGTCTCCGCCGTAGCTCACTGCCACCAGTCGGCCATCGTACTCGGGGACCTCAAGCTCAGGAAATTTGTCTTCTCTAATGAAGAAAGGTAAGCGGTTGTCACCGGCCAGCCCTGGGGTGAGCGGGGAGGGAGGAATGCCACGTCCCGAGATGCGAAAGGCGTCCCAGGGGGTGGAAACGGCCATGTCAGCCGGGCATCACCTGCGAGCGACCTGAGCAGGTCCCTGTCACCTGCGTGGGGCGGGTCGCGGATCTAACTGGTGCGCGCTCACTCGGCGTGAGGTCTTGACTGATGAATGGGAGGAAGCTCTCTGGGAGCTTCCTCCCATTCATCAGAAGTTCGGTGAAACCCGCTGGTAGACAAAGGGACGATAGCTCGGATGCTCGTTAGCGCCAGAAGATGTCATGTGTGCCACTCGTTCAGTGTGCGAGGAACGAGAGGCAGAGAGAAGGAGAGGAGGGAGGCTGAGGCGCTGGGCCGGGGCGGCGGAGCGGGGGGTGCCAGGAGCCGGAGCTCTGGTCCCTCCTCGTGCCTGGGATTGCTGCCCCGTGGCAGAGCCGTGGTCGGGAAAGGGGTGCTCGGGAGGGGTCTCCTCGCTGGGATCCCCCGGTGATCAGCGTTACGCTCCTGACAAAAGACCGGCTGTGTCCTTCGAGGCTTTTATCCCTCCGCCGCTCCCCGTGGCCGTGCTTTCCGTGCCCCCTGTGCCCGTGGATGTGGGCATGCACGGGAGGGAAGGTGGGACGCGGTTAAACATTGCTTTGGGAATCCTGCACCGAAGGAAAGCGCTTTGGTGAAACTTAGCCTAAAGCCTAGGTTTGTAGGAAGGAGATCTAGTTGTTAAATTTAGGTTAGGGAAATAATTCAGCATTTCCCTGGAGTGTTTGCTGCTCCTGGAGTGCCTTACCGTGTGTGGCAGAGCCAGAAACACATTTTTACTCAGCAAAACTGACTCTGACTAGCTGTTTATCCCGTGGAAAGCTAAAAAAATAAGTCAAAGCTGTAATAGCGTTGTGCTTAATCTGATCAAACTGGAGGTGAAGTTACTGAAGCAGAAGAAAACACATTTAGTGCTTTTTTATTTTCTCGACTGGGCTAACGCTTATTCAGGATATCGTTTGTAGAAGGTGATAAGAAAATTAACCAGCGCTGCCCCTCTTAAACAGAAACGACCGCATGTTGACATGCAAAGAAAGTAATTCCTTTGAAGGAAGCTATTGCAGCTTTTCCCGCCCATAAGGAGATGAAACGTTTGTTGAAATGTTACATTGCACACGGTCGCGCTCGTTTGGAAATCGCGCGTTGCACAGGCGAGTGTCATGTGCATCCCATTTGGCAAGAAGAGGGTTAAGCAATGGCAGGCGGGCTCGGGCTCTCCGGCACAGGTGCAGTTTCAGGGCTCCCGCAGCCAATCCCGGGCCCACGGTTCGCGTTGAGTCATATTTTCCGTTTGCAGAACCAATGGGTATGTGGCGAGGTCACGCTGAGGACAGGCTGCGGCCGAGGCATCTGCGCCCGCTGAGCGCTGCCAGGGAGCCGGCGGCTGCCCCGCCGATGCCGAGCTCCCCTTTCCCCCCGAACGGGAGGTCGGGGTGGACCCGTCTCCACGCGGGAGGTGACAGGCGTGGTGGTGCCCTCCGGAAGGGCGGAAAGGATAGTAATTAAAATATAAAATTAAAAAATAAAACTGTAAGCTCAGGAGAGTCGATGATTCCCGCAAGTGCGGTGGGGAGACGGACTTTGCGGTTTGCAAAATCGGGCAGCTGGATGCCGTTTGCTCAGAGCCTGAACGGCGAAGAGCGGCGTGTAGGGCGCGTTGCCGCCGATTGACCCCCTGCGGGTGCAGCTCCACCTGCGTAGGTAGAAGGCGACTTGCTGGCGTTCCTCAAGAGCCCTCCACGTTGTTAAAATCCCCGGTAAATAACAGAAGCAGGCGTCGCTGAAGCGCCTACGCGACGCATAGAGCTGCGCTTCCATTACATGGGGCCAGGAGGCCGGGCAGATTCTCTGCTGCAAGCTGAGAAGTGTGGTTTCCTCTCCTTTCCTTCGTGCTGATGCGAGAAGGGGCGTGGGGATGGTGTGGCGGGGGGCTCGCTGTGCTCGCCGGTGCCCTGGCTGGTGCTGCTTCTAACCTGTGGCTTCCTCTGCTGCTCTCCCTAGGACTCAGCTGCGGCTGGAGAGCCTGGAAGACACGCACATCATCAAAGGCGAAGACGATGCGCTCTCAGACAAGCACGGCTGCCCAGCGTACGTCAGCCCTGAGATCCTGAACACGACCGGGACTTACTCCGGAAAATCAGCCGACGTGTGGAGTTTGGGAGTGATGCTCTACACCCTGCTGGTGGGACGCTATCCCTTCCATGACTCGGACCCTAGCACTCTGTTTTCCAAAATCCGGCGCGGACAGTTCTGTATTCCTGACCATGTCTCCCCCAAAGCCCGATGCCTCATCCGCAGCCTCCTGCGGCGGGAGCCCTCTGAGAGACTCACTGCTCCAGAGATCTTGCTTCACCCATGGTTCGAGGCGGTCTTGGAGCATGGATATACAGACCAGGAGACGGGAACTTCGGATCAAATTGTTCCAGAATACCACGGAGACAGTGACGATATTAGTTCCTTCTTCTGCTAACCCTGAAATCTCGAAAACCTCGGCGGTTCTCAACTCCAGCATCTTCGCAGGGTTTTGTTTTTCCACGTTCGCAAACTTAACAGCGTCTTCGAAGTGCCAGTATGGTCGGAGAAGTGACCTTGTTTAAAACAAACGGTGACCCGTAGATGGGCGTGCTCAGAGTTTCATCCTCTTGCTTGGCTTCGAGGTCTGTCGTGCCGGCCCCGGAGGACCTGCGTGGCTTTGCCAGAGCCGACGGGCTTTTCTCCTGCCTCCCACGTCCTCCACTGGTGGAACTGGCCGCATCTTGGCTGCAGGGTCTCAGGGCTGGAGAGGTGCGAGACAGAACGGCAGCCCCTTCTGCTTTCCTGCGGTGGCTACGGGGGTGCGGAGCCCTGGCCACGATGCTTAGGGGGTGGGGGGCACAAGACGTGCCCCTAACTGAGCAAATCTGACAGAAATGGGTAATGGGGGGAATCGACTCGGCGTGCCGCACCGGCTTGCAAAGTAGCTTTCTGACTGTAAGCGCACTTTAACGAAGGAAGGAGGTCTTCGCCCGCCACGGCCAGCCGCCTGCTCGCTGCCGCTCCTCCAGCCCACCTTGCTTTCAGAGGCACGAAGCTCCTGGATCCGCCCGCCGGACAGATCACTGCTGTGGCTCTTTCCGAAGCAGCAACCGGTGGATCTCCCAGCCGGATCCCCTCCGATTCCATTCGCTGACCGGGAAAGCATTTTAAACAGACTTAAGCCTCGCGTTGCCATGGTGTAGCCTATGTAACTTTATGCCCTCAGCGAGCTTGTGAAGTAGCAGGTCTTGTTAGCTCCGAGTGCCAAAACATATCCGTTTACCAAACCGTAACACTATCGGCTGGGGCACCTTCCCTTGGAAAACGATGAGGGGGATCTTGTACAGTACATGTAAACACGGTTGTGTTTTCCTACAGGCTCAACTCTTAAAAACATCGCATCCCCTCTCCTCTTCCCGCCCTCCACCCCCCAGAAAGTTAGTCTTAAGAGTAAAATCTCCATACGCCCTTAGTTGATTATTCAGGTATGTTGTTTGCCTCCGGCTACGTTTTTTTTTTTCCCTTTTTTTTTTCCTGCATGATTATTCATAGTCTTTCCAATGTGCGTGGATAATGAATATATCTAAATCATTAGCTTCCTGGGTTGGGGGGTAAGTAAAGCTTAGTCCTGCCTAAAATTTCTGCTCCGTTTCACGTTTGTGTCCAGTGGCTTATGCAAAGAGATGTCCATGCGCCTTAGGCGAGAGCGCGGCTTCCGAAATGGCCGTGGGCTGGGCAGCTTGCGTCCCCATCCCCGACACACGGCACAGTTCGAGGGAAGTCATTGCACGGGTTAACCCCCGGCAAGCTGCAGTCCCACCACGCGTTGCGAGAATACCATGTATACCTCATGGACTGTGTACTTTGTACATACCTTACTGTTTGGGGTTTTGTTTTCTTGTTTTGTTGTACTTTGTTTGTCGTAATAAGAAGTGTCGAAGAGCAATTTAATGTGAATTATTGTTGGCAATACTAACTTGACAGAATCATGAGCATTAAGAGCAGGGCGCTACAGCTCTCCGTTGCACTAAACCTCTCATGATTGCTTGACATTTGTATCTGTGATACAGTTTAACCCTTCTATGAAAAACAGTACATTTGTATATATTGGTAGAAAACTCTGCCAGAAAAGCTAAAAACACTACGTCCACCTTGTAAATATGTATATGTATGTGGAAACCTGGATGATAAAGTCTGACTTGTAGAAAGTTTTAATAAACTTGGTTTCATAATGTTTGTTCCCTTTTCTTGGCGGTGTCTCGGGGGGAACACAGCTGGAGTGTGTTTGGGTTAACCTGAAATATGAGGTTTGGCCTCAGAGAGGATCAGCTCATCCATGGTCCCCATGCGTGCCCCATCGTGCCTGAGCCCTGGGGTTAAACCCCCATGGGGATGGGACAGGGGGTGGAAAGGGCCTGAGACGTCCCCAGAGCTGCGTGAAACGAGGTGTCCTATTCGTCTGACAAACCAGGGGCAGAGGAGTTACAGCTCTGCCTCTGAACTTCAGAAGCCCTGTTGCCTTTCAGCACGTGCATTCGTTTCCACCCGCGTCCCAGGAGTGGAAAATGCTGCGGCACCGCGAGGCTGTCGCCCTGCACCTGCGTGCGTGGCGAGGTGATGCTCAAGCCAGTGGAAAATCACGTCTCAGGTGTCTGAAAGTGAGCAGCCAGAAGCTGAGGCAGCGGTCGAGAGCATCGGCTTTCACGGGGAGCCGGAGCCAGTGGGCAGGGGCTTGACCCTGCTGCCGGGAGGCAGAGCAGAGGCCACCCGGTGCTCCCGCTCACAACGAAGGGAAAGATTATTGGAGCTGCTTTTCTTTGTGGCGAGAAGAGAGGAGTATAAATAGCAGCAGTATCGAGGTTGGAGAATGTGCTTTCCTGAAAGAGATCAAGCCACCCTTGTAATCCAGCCGGAGCGGTGAGATCATCGCTCACAAGTGGAGAGGAGGAGGAAGAGAGTCTTGATTTTTATTTATACTTTGCCTCATGTTTAACTTTGTCCTTTTGCTTGAAATCTGTTCACCAGAGCAACTGCTTCCAGGCAGCTCTTTGAGCAAGAGCAGCTTTTAAATCAGCTCTGCTTTTAGAAGGGAAGTGGAAAGGGAAAATGAGGGAACAGGGACCTGGTCAATGATAAAGCGAAGTGCGCTGGCTTTCGTCAGGCACCCTGACTCCCACTCTGAGAAACCGGCAATCTGTGCAGTAAGCATATTTTGTTAGCACTTGCTGAGTGAATGTCAGACACCAAAATATCTCAAGTCACTTTACTGATGTTATTCTTGCGAGACCTGTAAAAATACCTGCACCACATAGCCTGGCCGATTAAATTACCCCCTGCCCTACCACGCTTTCGGGCTTGGACGGAAGCCCTGACGCATCATTTTAAAACAACTGCAGGAGATTCGCGTTTTGGTGAAACCTTGAAAACTTTCAAAACACTTTTTTTTTTTTTTTCACCCCTGCCATGAAGTCACCCTTAGTAGGTGAATGTGTAGGTCATCACATGACTGTATTTCACATGAGCTACGCTGTAGAGCAATTAAAAGAAACACCAAATTGTAGTAACATCTGCAAACAGCCTCTGTGTTGCTTTAGGGATTATAATGCAACATCCGTTTGTACAGCAGAATAAATTGCTATTGCTTCGTAACCCCATCGTTTGTATTATTGTATACAAAGTTTCAGAGCATGTTGAAAGAACCAGCATATTAAGTGATTAAACTTTGATGGTGGGTGTGAGAACTTTGGTTTATGCAATGCACACATTTCTTTTTGAGAGAGTCATAATTTGTCTATTTTTAAAAGGACCTTTTGGATGAGGGCTTTTTGAATCTCTGCTGTATTCCTCAGAGCTGGCCACCTTTTTCATAGAGAAGTTGCAAGATATTGCTGGCCTCCCTGAAAAGTGCTGGAAGCCTTCAGTCCTCCTCTGTTTGCTGCTGAGAACACAACAAAAGTTGAGGTTTTTCACGACATCCTGGGCACCATCCTATAACGGCATCAAACCACCTCCCAGTCAGGAAAGATCTTGCATCCTAGAGATGTATTTTACATATAGCAAGAGATACATATCAAGAGATATATCAAGATATATATAGCAATACATCAAGAGATATATCAAGATATATATTTTAGATGTATCAAGAGTATCAACTCTTGATACTTCAGCTGCATTATAGGCATCAGTTCAAGAATTTTCTTTTTCAAGTAGCACAGCAGATTTCCTAAGCCAGCTTCCTCTTAAAGCGCCAGGTAAAACTGCCAGCTCAGCAAGCTCGGGCTTAAGGTCAGCATCCCTTTGCCAAGCAGGTGCTGCTGCAGAGGTTATTTGCAGATAATGAAGAAGGATTGCTGGAGGTTCAGTTCTGCCCGTGCTAAAAAGTGCCCTGATTTTAGGAGAACACCTTCAAGTCAGTCAAAGGCACTGCTTCATCCATGTATTATTCATGAAAGAAAAGAGGGAAAAGAGCAATTTTTTATAAAGATGTGCAAGACAAAGATTCATTGCACATGGCTGGATCCCAAAGCCAGTGCAATGCTCTTCTCCAGCTCTGCTTTAACGCACTGAGGGTAGGCCTGAGACAACTCGAAAAACACATTTTATTCAACCAGTGCTGAGTGCATTCTGTCAAGCAAATCTCTTCAGATTATCTCTTTACACATAAGCAGATTTTTTCCCCCACTTTTTTCATACTATTGCATTCTGTCAGGGAAAACCCCCCAACATTTAGTGTTCTGGCACTGCCCAGATTTAGCAGCACAAAGAAATATCCTATGCAAATACTTCGTGCAAGTGTAATGTTTTCCTAGCAAGCATGGAGAAGAATAGCTTGCCATACAACCAGGGTCTGAATTCATCCCTTGCAAAAAACGGCTTTGTTAAATGCAGCGTCTCTCAGAACTATTGTTGGTAAAAGTACCGTGAAATTTGCAACAGATCTTACCAGGATTCCTCCATAACTTGCAAAATCCTGGTCTCCAGGTGAAATCCAGAGTCCAGGTTTCAGCCAGGATCGATATTTGTTGCAGCAAAATGACAAATCCTTCAGGATATGAGTTCACAGCAGGAACATTTAAAATTTTTTTTTAATGAAGCCGGCCATTTAGAAAATGCCTTAAAGAAACCTCATTAGTTTTCATTGCGCTGTACGTATTTATTTACAGTATTTAACCAGCTAAACAAGCTAACGTGCAGCACTTCATTTCCTAATTTGGCTTTGAAGCCGGAGCAGTAGAAGTATCAATTACGTTCTGTCAAGTGCAAACATTAACATAACTGTATGAAGCAATCATGTTTCTAACAACAGCCAGCACTGCCCAGAGGACCAAAATAAATAAAATTCATAGAGGAAGAGGTAACGCTTTTCTTTACGGCAGGATTAGGGCTGGCGAGCGCCCGGGCGCTCGCGTCTCGAGGGCCGTTGGTCTCGCAGGGCTGCGGAGGCAGCTCCGGCGCTGAAGCGCGGGTGATTAACGTGGCACTTGCTCACCGAGGGCATGGTCTCGTCACAGCGGGTGTGGATTTCTGCGTGCAACTCACACTGTTATTAATGGTTAATTGACGTGTAATTTGCAGAAAGAGATGAAACTGGGACCTCGGTGGTGTGTTGCGAGCGCACCCGCGGGCTTATCGTTCGAAGAAATATCAGGGTGACACGGAGGGTGGGTGACAGAAAATAAGCGCAGCATGAATCAGCTGCCCCGTGTTTATCATGCGGCGCTGCTGTGGGAAAACATTCACCTCCACCGACTGCCATCTCCTGCCAACAACAAAAGTCGCGTTTGATAAATTATTAGTGGAGATGTTCTCAGTGGCTTTGCTTAGATTTTACTCCTCTTGCGCAAACTGCAGATTAGGAAAGGATTAAGTAACAGCAGTGTGGCTAAAGTATTACACATCGCGCTGGCGATTAGCCAAAGAATGTAGCATGCAAAAGCTGACATTGCCTAAGAAATCAAATATAGCTCCGGTCACCACAGAAAATGACTCTTCCCCACCACCTAAAGTGGTTGCTCAGTTTCTCCTGTGTCAGGCAACGTCTTGCACCAGCAAATTGTTCATTACAGGGCTTTTTTTTTTTTTTCCTTTTAATTTTATTTTCTTTGCTTAACTTCCAGGTAGTGAACATAAGTCATAAACATTTAGATGAATCACAGAAACCATAAATGTAATTGAGTGTAAAGCCATTGTTGGGCCTTGTGATAACATCCCCATCAAGTCTCGACTTGTCAAATTCGTAGTCTCGCTGAGGTTCAAATACTGCGAGTTTTCTTCGCTGTGCTAGCAACCGGGGGCAAAGTACCAATATCTGGGGCAAAAGGCTGCGCAAGACTCTCGTGTCCGATGACAATGACTTTGCAGATGAGCAGTGGGTTGCCTGGTGTGAGTAAGTGTTTGCTGTGGTGAGTAAAGGCGGCAGAGTAAGGCTCACAAAGGTCAGCCGGCAGCCTTGATGGAAAAGCAGGGGTGCAACAGCCCTCAAGCCCCAGTCAAAAGGGTAAAACCCACCCTGGCACTTGTGTGAAGTTGTTGGCTGACAAGCACGGGGTGAACCCGGCTCCTCCTCGTCCTCATGCCTGTGTCCAGGATGCCCGGATCTGGGTTAAGGCAGGATGCTGTCGGGCCAACAGGTCCACTGGCCCCAGGAGAAGCACCAGCAAGACACCCACAGATGTGCATGGGAGCAGGGCAAGTGCCCTTTGGGCTCCCCCTGTGACATCCACCCTGTGGCAGAGGGACACAGGACTTAAAGGGGGCCTACAGGAAAGATGGGGAGGAACTCTTTATCAGGGAGCGTAGTGATAGGATGAGGGGTAATGGCTTTAAACTGAAAGAGGGTAGATTTAGATCAGATATTAGGAAGAATTTCTTTGCTCCGAGGCTAGTGAGGCCCTGGCACAGGTTGCCCAGAGAAGCTGTGGCTGCCCCCTTGCTGGCAGTTGGCCAGGTTGGATGTGGCTTTGAGCAACCTGGTCTGGTGGAAGATGTCCGCGCCCATGGCAGGGGAGTTGGAACTAGATGATCTATAAAGTCCCTTCCAAGCCAAATCATGCTATGATTCTATGACACCGTAGCCCGCTGATGCCCACCTTGGTGTTTAACCATGCTCTGAGGACCTTCCTATCAAACAGTTGCTTGGCTGCCTTTGACCCTGTCTGTACTTTGGGGTCTTGAAATCCCATGGCAGCGAATTCCAGAGCAGAGTTTGGTGCTGCTCTGTTAAATAGCCTTGCTTGGAAAGAAAATATGCTCCAAAACACAAGCAGAGGACTGGAACCACTGCAGAGAACCGACTGGCCCAGTTTTGGAGGGACTTTGTGCTGCCCTTGCTTCCTGTGGAGACCAGAGGTGACGCAGAGCGGACATGCTCTGTGCAGGGCAGCAGCCTTCGGAGGTGGCTACGGCACCCGGGGTGAGGGGGGCTCGAGCCCAGCAGACAGAAAGGCTTAATCAGTGAACTCGTGGGATTTTTTTACCGTGGGTCTTGTGATCCTTAATGTGCAAGAGCCCTGTCCGCTGAAGTTAATGATCTCTGGGAGATTTCAAACTTTCGTGTGAGGAAGAAGGAGCAAGTGTCCAGTCCTCATTGCTGCAAAGAGGGCTTTGAAAGGAGGTGTCCTGTGAACTCTTTGGACTGCTCCCCGCTCATCGCCGGTGTCTCAGCCAGATGCTCCATGGTGCAAAGACATGCTTGACTGGCTGCCTCATGACAGCAGGCAGAGCTTTGTCCTTTTATCTGAGCAGCTGGCAAAACAATAAATTAAAAAATAAGGCTAAGTCAGCAAATAGTTTTCTTTCCCCACGCACGAGGTTAGAGGAACTACTCCCCCTCCTCCAGAATGATTTCCTGAGTTGGTAGCATTTTTCTCAATCTCCTCATCTTCTTTTTTTCTGGGAGCGTGGGGAAAAGAGGGATTTGTGGTTCGGCTGGAGGGGGAACACCTTTTTGTGCTGTGCTGGGGCCCAGGCTCTTTGTGTGCATGTGCCAGCCGCAGCGAAAGCCCTGGGAAAGCTCTCTCCAGCGTGGGGCAAGGGTGGTTTTTCAGGGAAAGTGCTTTTGACACGTCAGGATAGGACCTGGATTCCAGCCATGATGGACTCCCCCTGCCTGCGGACTCATCAGGCAAGCCATGCTTGCGGGAGGCAGCACTGCCTGTAGTAACCATGGCCAAGGGATGGTCCATCCCGAGACGTCTTTCTGTGCTGGAGGGAAGATGCTGGAGTCGCATCTAGCTTCAGTCCCCGGTTCTGGGTATGGCTCGGGGTGGCTGGCAGGGCTCTGGTTGCCGGACGCAGGGCTGCTCCTGTGGGGCGCCGGGGCCGAGCTGGGGACCTGCGGCTGGCCCGTGATGCACATCCTGCTCACGCATGTGGGCATGAGTCAGAGCCCCAGAGGAAGAGGCCTCACCCAGCGGCAGGCAGCGCGGCACGGGCAGCTCGGGCTGTGTGCTGATGGAGGGGATCGCTTCTTGCTGCTGACAGCCTCCAGCGGCGAAGTGCCTGCACCTGCGGCGTGGCGATGGGAGTTTGGAGATAACCAGGTCTCCCACCGCATCGTCAGAGGTTCAGTGGTATGGGTTGGGTTTGCAGAGGCAGCCCAAAGCCTGCCTTTTTTCATCTGTCTACCTTAGAGCTGAAGGAGTTGCTGGGGACTCCCAGCACACATGTCCCAAGCTGCTGCCCGCCTCCCACAGAGAGAAGGCGCAGGAAGGCTGAGCAGATCCACATCCATCCTCCTCTGCTCCACTCTCGTGAGGGCCCACTTGGAGTCCTGTGTCCAGCTCTGGGGCCCCCAGCATAAAGAGACATGGACCTGCTGGGGTGGGTCCAGAGGAGGGCCGTGAAATGATCAGGGGGCTGGAGCACCCCCCTGTGAGGAAAGACTGAGGCAGTTGGGGTTCTTTAGGCTGGAGAAGTGAAGGCTCCATGGAGACATTATTGCAGCTTTCTGATACTTAAAGAGGACCTTGCAGAAAAGATGGGCAGGGACTCTTTATCAGGGAGTGTAGTGATAGGACCAATGGTTTTAAACTTAGAGTAAATATTAAGTAGTAATTCTTTACTGCGAGGGAGGTAAGACAGTGGAACAGGTTGCCCAGAGCAGCTGTGGCTGCCCCCTCCCTGGCAGTGTTCAATGCCTGGACGGGGCTTTGAGCAGCCTGGTCTGGTGGAAGGTGTCCCTGCCCATGGCAGGGGGGTTGGAACTGGGTGATCTTTACGGTCCCTTCCAACCCAAACCATTCTATGCTGGGCAGAGGCCTCTGGAAAAGCTATGCGGTCTTTACCTCTCTTTGTATCGGCTTGACCTCGCTCTTGCTATCTTCAGTGCCCGTCAGCTGGTCTTCACCGAGGTGCCAATCTCGCTCGGGTGCTGGGACAGCTGATAGCTGGTCCAGCCGGCCCCCCCGCTGCCTTGCCAGGAAACAGGTGTCCAGATCTTTTGACCCTTGCAAGTGACTGTATTTAATTATTTCTGGAAATTTCCCACTACGGTCTTAGAGCAATTCTTCCAGAAACTGGGTTCATCTTTGCTAGGAAGCTGTTGCATGTCTCAAGCAAAGGTCAGGGTGAATCATTTTGGAAGGAACTCCAGCTGTGACGGACAGCCAGCACCGGGTGAGTGGAAGCTTGTCCATGGTTTGGCACTTAAACACAAAGCCCTGAACATCCCCAGCACTTCTCAGAGTCAATGGGATGACTTGCGTAGAGTAACAAATGCTGTGCATGACTGTAGGCAGTTCAAAAGCCAGAGGTCCATGGACGGCGGTCCCACAGCTGTGTCTTCAAAAGGGTTATTGATTCATTTGGAAACAACTGGCAGCAGTGACTTTGTAACAGATAGGATTATTTAGTCTCACCACATGCCAAACAAACACAGAGTGCAGTTCAGCACAGAGATTCTTCCAGTGACCATCACATAAAACATGCAGCAGGATAATGCACCAATGTGCTGGATAAAGCACTTTCTTTAGGTGTGTTTGCAGCTGCCAAAGGACATGTGTAGCCCTCAAAAGCAAAGGGAGAAATTCTTCAGTTAAAGACCTAATAGGGAGGAGATAAGCTGGGAAGCAATCAACCAAAACAAAAAAAGTATGCGGAGAATGATCCAGCCATGATCCAGGCTGCTGCAGCAGTTCAAAGCAAGGAGAAATAAATCACTCTCTATGTGTATAGAAAATGCATGCTCTGAAAACACACAAGAACTGCTTCTCATCTTGTACGTGTTTGGTGTGCTGGGCAGCCTAAGGGAGCTGGAATTTTCCTTTATGGGCCAGCTGAGGATGCTCCTGGTGACAAGGACACACAGCATGATACCCGTGGAGACATCTCATACCCCAGTTGCTCCTCCTTTGCTAACAAAGTGTCAAAAAACGCCAGGGAGTTGCAGAGGCAAAGACAACAGGGGATGGGAATGGCCAGCACGTCACTGAGTTGTCTGCTGGGAGCCCTGGTGGGTGCTAGTCCCTCGGTGCAAGTGAGAAAGGCTTCACTCGAACCAGATGCCTCTGAGAACACAACGAGCTGCAATTGAGCCCTGGCAGTCCCACCACGTCTTCTGCGGGGATGAGCCAGTTTCCGCGTGTGGGGCATCTGGTCCCACAGATCCCACATGCAGAAAATCCCCCGCCGGATCACAAGGGTATAGCCAGAAGTTGTGCTCTGAGGTGAACTATAATGCAGCTACATTCAGGACATACTCAGGAGCTTTGCTCTGGCATAGATTGTAACGCAACTGCTGTAATCTGGAGCAAACTCCGGCTTGGTGTGCCCCGCAGCCCACTCCGTTGCTGTCCTGCTACTGTGTGCTGGGTCAGACCTAGAGATTCTAACTCGCTGTTCATCCAGCGAAGCCTGAGCAGCAACCCAGGGAGAAATTCTCCAGTGCATGCAACATTCCAGTGTGAATCAATGGGAACTGTAGGGTCTGGCCTGAAGTCAGGATTTCAGGATTTGACCCAATTTAACCTTGGCAAAACTAATTTCCCAACCCCAAAGTTTTTTTTTATGAAGCCCAAAAATTAAATTTCAAAAAAGCTTCAAAAAAAAAAAAAAAAAAGAGCGGCTGGGGTTCAGAAGTGCTGTGCTAGCCAGCAGTGTTTTGTTAAAGTTACTTCCACTATTACGGCATTTGCTGGCGTCAGCACTTTGTGCAAAGTAAGTGAAGCGCTGCTCCGGGCTCTCCATCCGGGGCAGAGCTGTACGTGCCCGGGGCAGAAGCTGTGACTCTTCCCATATTGGACACACAGGCACGGTAGCTCCTCTTACCGATTTCAACCTTCGTTTTTTTTTTTTAATCACTGGAGTGAAATTCAGCCACGTGCAAAATGCAAGGACTGCTCGTTGCTCAGATCCAGTGAGTCCCTGTGTGGAAGGTTTATTGGAGGGGCTTTGGGGGAACCGAGGAGTGGGACTGGGAGACGGGAAGAAGCGGGGGACGTTTACACCCTTGCAGAGGGGTGAGCTTTGCCTTGCACCCTCACACCCTCCCTGCCCCTTCTTGCTTCTGTGCAGGGAAAGGGTACCCCTTCCCAGGCTGTTTTCAGGAATCTCGTTGAAAGAGCGGATACAGATATAAAGCTCTTTTTTCTTCTCACCTTCCATCCACAACAAAAGACACCATTTCAGCCTTAAAGATTTTATTGTTTTAATTAGTCCACTGCATCTTGGAGGAGTTTTCTATGCCATTACTTGTTAACATATTCAGCAGACAACCATCAGAGCCTGCCGACATTTTGTTTCGCCTCAGACCCTGACTGGTAACCCAGCACCAGGCAGCCCCACGGCTCTGGATCCAACCCGGGCAGCAGCTGCCAGGGACAAGTGTCCGGCTGCGGTGGCAGCCGCTGCGATGGCAAGGACCAGCCCAGCACTCACAAGTCACTCACAGCCCCGTTGTGCCCGTTAGGCAAAACCAAATGTATTTTCAGGCAAAACTGGTTTTATTTCCCCTGGGGCATATACATGCTTCATTTCTTTTGGGTTTAGAATAAAATAGGCAGGATGACCAGTTGCAGGGTGTTAACTAGGAGTAGGTTTTAATATGTGTTTAAGTGCTTTGCTTAGTTTTTGTTCAAAACTCCCTTCCCTTCTACTGCAGATGAATCTGCTTGGCTCTCCAGTTCTTCAAAATGGTTTTTGAAATTCAGACTTAGGGTCTGAACTTCTTTTTGCCTCCCAAAGCACCTTCAAAGGTTGGCCCCAGTTTTTTAACACATCCAGCTATGAGACATCCCTCTGGGCTCTGCAGCTGTGCTTTCACCTGGGAAGGACTGTGAAAATAAGAGAAAATGGTGGTTTCAGCAGTAAAACTGGTCCATGGAGGTTTAAGAGGCATGGGGACACCCTGGCTTGGCACCGTGAGATAGTTTGACGCTGGAAGCCTTGCAGTGTGTTGGTG
>Ga0181612_107650_pt1 | contig 14901 bp, 7 predicted proteins | sample HoacroProtozoa21_FD_119630 | JGI IMG/M metagenome (GOLD analysis project Ga0181612, IMG submission 119630) | Hoatzin crop microbial communities from Cojedes, Venezuel. Combined Assembly of Gp0051906, Gp0051904, Gp0051908 | reverse complement strand
CCACAGAGTACTCTGAGAGATTGAAAGCAGTGAAAGTGAAGGATGGCACAAATGCCTTGAAATTAATTTGGGGTGTATATGGCTGCTCATAGAGATCTTCCATTTAGGTTATCTCAGATTGTGGGACATAGTTCTGCATGATTGTGATTTTGTTTGTTTGTTTTAATGGTATTCTGTGGATCTGTGAAGATTTTTTTTTTTTTTAATAAAAAAAGAGTGCAACAAAACCCCCACACACTCAAAAAGCCAGAGTTCTGATACAGTAATGTAGCATCAGAAGTTGACTGCACTTATTAGGTTGTTACATCTTTTCATTTGAACAATGACTTCCAGGTATCTTGAGGTAATACAGGTTCACATAGCTAGGCTGACAGTGATTTTCTGAATGTATTGCACATCAATAAAGTAGTTCTGGAATAGATTCCATGGCTGTTCTAACTTTCTTTTTTTGATTATAATCTTCCAAAATATTAAAGGAAATGCCTCACAAAGACCCTTGTAAGCTAGAATTGGTAGTTGTGTGCTTGCATGTCAAGTGATCTGCTTCTAGCTATTGGGAAGTTGTTCTTTTCCTCATTTTCTCTGTCTGGATAGATTTTTCTCTGAACTGAAGTTAATTTCTTGTTCATAACTCTAATCCTTCTTGGTCTTTTTTTAGCCTGACTGGAATCAATACTTGACATTAGGAGGCTGTTAAGTCTTACTTTTCACATCATTACTAAAATCAAGGCTGGCTGTGAATCCTCAAGCAAGTATCTATTCCATGTGTAAAGGACTATAGTATGAAATCTGTTTTCATGGTACCGTAACACGTTTTGGAAACAATACATACTGGAAATCCGTCTGTTAAGCTATCCATCTGAGCTGCATTCAGATGGAGCCTGGTATCAATCAGTATCGAGAGTAGGACAGCATAACATGAGCCAGATGTACAGTTTCCTTGATGTGTTTCTGTCTTGCAACTCTTTGTTAATTTATTCTGTAAAGAAACAGGCTAAAGTTTTACTAGCAAGAGATCTGCTGTATTGCAGGCATCTTTCTCTGAATGTCTCCTAAAATTTTAGCTGTTAGGTTGGTTAAACACAGATGATTCTTCTGGCTCCAGCTGCTAAAAGCTATCGTAACCCTTAAGGTCATGATTGTATTGTATTCTGAAGAAATACTGACACATGGTGCTATTTCTCTAGGCATCTGTTGTTTGCTATTTCAGGGCCAGCATAGTGGACTTCAGGACCTTTAGTGTGTGTGACCTAATGCAGGCATACATAAAATTAATTGCCAAACAGAATATGAAACTAAATATTTTTTTCATAATGTCTGTTCTTACAGAAACTGACAAGGTTAAAGCACACACAAATTTCATTTAAGGGACAGTGTATCCGTTTCAGGGGTCAAAACTACATTCAGAGAAATTGTAGAAGGCTCTGCAGGAATAAATTCTGCTCTTGAAAAGAAATAAAAAAATAATAATAAAAAACATTCATCGTTCAAGAGCCAATAATCGAGACTGCAGTTACTTGCCAGAGAGCTGGTTAAGAGGCAGCTTTAGCATAATTGGTTATTATCTATGCATAGAAAAGGGCTTTGTTCATCTGACGGAGATGTAACGGGGACCAGTGCTGATACTGAAAAAGACACTTTTCGGCATGCTTTTGGAAGAGCTTAGTAAGAAATATGGGCATCTTTTCCATTATTTTGAATTAGGATTGGATGTATCTTCGTAAAATTTCTGTTCTGATGGATTAAATGCAGGAAATACTGAACAAAATGCATGTTATTAAAGGGTAAAGCACAATGATTTTAGCTACTACGTGTATTAAATCGTGATGACTTCTTCTGAAGTGTTTTTCAGTAAAACTAATCAAGTGGGTTTTTTTTCTTTCTGTTAGAGAAACACAGGCATTTTGTTTTTCTGAAAAGTACTCATTTTTTGGAGTTCCACAATGAAATAGTTGACAGCTGTGAGGGCTGCACATTTGTATAGCAATCCAATAGCTAAAACATCCCTTTAAAAAGAATATGGTATATGTCATATCCATCATCTGTCAATAATAGGTAAATAATAAATCTAAATCTTTGGCCCTTGGGGTGATGCAAAATTGTAAACTTTAGAAAACTCCATTTATTTAAATATTTGAGGGAATTCTCTGTTGTGTGGAAATCTTAATGAATATTTTTTCTTTAAATCTGTTTGATCTTCAATAGAATACAGTTTAAATTTAGCCTCTCGAGGTATAGATGATGCATTATATTTTGTGTTAAAGATATTCTGTGTTCTTTGTGTACCGGAGTACACAAAGACCGCAAGGAGTTGAATATATCTGTTTGGAGTTTAAGAGTATGTAGTTAAAAAAACCAAAAACCAACCCACCCACAAAAAAACAACAAACCAAAGCAAACCTAAAAAAACCCCAACAAAATCCCTCTGAACAACCTGTACCTTTGCAGTGAGGATTATTACTGCTTTCTACCCGTAGACAGGTTTTTTCCTCTTGATAGAAATCCTGTGAGTGAGTTCTGAAATCAAAACTAGTATTGCAGAGTTCTTCTCTTAATTTGCATATTCTTAACACTGTGTTGTGTGAACACAAGTCTGATAATGGAATTCACTAATTTCAGGGTAGGCATACTTTAAGGGAATGCTGCTCATTTTATGACACCCAAGATATTACTTGATCTGTTTTATTCTGACAAGGTTGTGTTAGGTTGTGACATCTTCACTTTTGTATTTCTCATAGCTTTAGTCTCAGCTGGACGCATTTGAACTTGTCTTAGACTACATTTAAAATATAAATGTGGTTCTCCAAGGTTTCATAGATACCATAAAATGCTTGCTTTCGCTTCTACCCCTATCCTAGAAAATGAAAAATAAGAAGTATTGCAAATTTGTAACAATATGAAGCAAAAAAGGATGAGTAGATTGCATAGGGCGATGTGAAATTTATCTTTTGTTTTTAGCTGAACCACGGTTGTAAGATTCCATTAATCTCTTTCTCTGTCCTCTGATGGCTAACTTCATCCCTTAAATTCAGGGTAAACTTAATATCCTGGTGCTCTCAAGGTATGCTTGATTGACATCTGTGATGATTCTCCTATGCGTTGAGAAAGTGGGCATCTCTGTCAGGGCAGGTCATTACAATGTAACACTTGCAAGCATAACACTCTCCGATAGTTTTGTTGAGCTTTGGCTATTAATCATCCTCTGCACAAAGTCCTCCTGTGGTAATGAATTTATGTAGGGAATCCAGGAGTTTCAGTAGGTTAGCGATTCAAAATTGTTTGTGTCTGGTAACAGCTCTGGGCAGCACAGAAAACAGCAATGAGCAATGCTTAAGTTACTCAAGAGGAGCTCTCATCACCTCTGTTTCAGTGTTAATATTGTGGCCTGTTAATAGCAATCTTACACTCTTTTGTAAGCTTTCAATGCTACATTAAGAAATACCAAAAAACCCCCCCTCATTACTAGTTTCATGAAGGCTCAGACTAAGCAGCTGTGAAGTTCAGAAGCATTTACCTTTTTTTTTTTTTTTTGAAATTCACAAAATTTGAAATTTTAAATTGAACATTACACTTTGTAGAATTTGATGGATTACAATGCTGTCTTCAGAGCTCTTCCATATTTTTTTGCAAGTTGTTTTCATTTGTAGTTTCAGTTGATGGACCTTCCAAAGTACGTAATAATGTAGTCTGAGAATACAGTTTTTTAAGTACGTATTCAAGAGAAAATGTGGTATGCAGCGTTTGGCAGTTGTACTGCTACCGATGGGAATAAAGTAAAAGTAGTAAAATACAAGGAAAAAGAATGCTGGCATTTGAGGTATTTTTGATTGTGTGGTGCTGCTGTCATGTCCTGCTAAGCCTTCTGTCCTCATAAACAGTACAAGAAGTGATAACTGATCAAACTTGAAACTTACTGCTTTTGAAGTAGTAAGGAAAAAAAAAATAATACATCTAAATGAAATCGTTGATGTGTGGAACCTCACATTTGAATATCACAGATCTGTAACCAGCAGATCCCAATGGTCTAAAGGAGCTGACTTGCCACTGTGTGTGTTAGTCACTTTCTAAAATTTGGAACGTGATCCATTTCTAAGTGAACAGAACTTTACAGGACTGCTGCTGTTTCTGGTTATCATGACAGTACTAGGTAAAGGCCAAGCTTTTGAGCCAACATGGAAAAAAGGCAGTGTTCGTTAAAGTTTCTGAGAGGATTGACTTGGTTTAACACAGGGATTAATTTGATTAGCTTTTTTCACAGCTGCTTCTGTATTCTGTATCTTTCTGTCGTAAGTTCAGAATCTCAGTCTTGTTGTGGTCATTTGAGTGATTTCTTTATACAGCATCAGCTTCAGTAACAGAGCATAACTTTTAAGTGTTTATAATTATTCCTTGACAATGCGTGCTTCCTTATGTAAAGCTGACTTTGGTGTCTAAAATGACTTACTTGCATATCCTCTTAATAGTATTGCAGTTTTTTGCCCATATATACACATATTTTTAAATAACACCGTTTTCTCTTTTGGAACAGCTTTTACCTGCAAAAAAGTTTTGGGAACCTGATGATTCAGCAAAAGATGGACAAAAAGGGATATTCCTTGGTGATGAGTGGAGAGAGACTGCATGGGGAACTCCTCGTAAGCAATTGATGTATATGTATTGAAAAATTAGTTGTGTTTGCTAAATGCTGTTTCAAAGTAAATTAGTATTATAAATTGTAATTGTTATTAAATTTTACTTTCCTGTAATTTTAATTGTGGAAATGTATACTGCTCTGGTGGTTGTGTGCCAATAACACTTTTTGAAACTGGGATTTAGGATTTTTTTATTTAATTTAATTTTGGTCTTGTTTAGTATTGCCTCTGTAATGAAATATAAAAATGTTCTAAGCTGTATTTAAAAAAACGCAATAGTTTTATTTATTTGTTTATTTTTAACAGACCATTCTATGTCCCAACCGATTATGGTACAGAGAAAGCCTGGACAGGGTTTTCATGGAAACAGTGAAGTAAATGCTGTATTGTCTCCACGATCAGAAAGTGGTGGCCTTGGAGTGAGCATGGTAGAATATGTGTTAAGTTCCTCTCCAGCTGAGAAATTGGATTCCCGGTTTAGGAAAGGAGCTTTTGTAAGTAATGCAGTGTGTTTAAGCTTGCCTGGTTAGCTACTATGGTCTTACTGTCTTGTATGGTTGTATTTTCTACTCTATTTGTCCATTATCATTTTTTAACTCTTTAAGAAGGAAGTGTTTAGTTACTATCTCAGTCTTCCTCAATTGGAGGGGATGGAAAAGGGAAGTGGTTTAGGAATCTGGACAAAACAGCTGTCTTTAAAAAAGTACTTTCCTAACACCTTTAAATAAAGGTAGGAAAAAGATTGCAAATAGCTTACTCTAAAATGTGTGATGGGCTTTATTCTAGATCTTCCTGTCCTGTGTTTCCAAACTGGTTTGTTTTGTACTAGATGTTTTAACTGTATGAAATAAACTTTAATTCAAAGTGTTACTGCTTTAACAGCACCGCTATAGTTAAGGTTGAGTTAGCTCTTCCATTATAAATCTTGGCATTCCTTTTTCCCATTTTGGCAGTTATTAATTGCATGTGGTTGAAACTTGATGACCAAGTTATCCACCAAATGCAGTTTCATTGGAAACAAACTGTTTGTATTGTTTACGTGCACTGTAGTGTAGAATTAGGTCACCTTGTGGTGCTCCTATTGTGTTCTGTTCAATATTCAGAATCAAACAGATTCTTTTTCCTCAGGGCACTAGAGATGCTGAAACAGATGGACCTGAGAAAGGAGATCAGAAAGGCAAGGCTTCTCCATTTGAGGAGGACAAAAACAGAGATCTTAAACAAGGAGATGATGAGGATGTTACTAAAATAAATGGCAGAGGTTTGCCAAATGGAATGGATGCCGATTGCAAAGATTTTAAGTAAGCTTTTAACTGTTTTTCAAGAAGACAAGCGTGTCTCTTAAGGGCGTTATTACAGTTCTGGTTTGTGTGTCAGCTTTAAACATTACCCAGCTGCAGACTGATTCTTCCTACTTCACATCCTCCCTTTCCCACTGTGCCACATGTTTCTTAGGATGTCATTAATGTGTGTGTCACTTCTCATGAGACAAATTCATCTTAATATAGTAATTACTCAAAGTTAATGGGTACCTTGAAAATGTGGTGAATTAGAGGGATAAAAAATTTAACCCTTGTAATTTCAAACTAAATTCCTTTCTCTGCTTCTTTTTAATACTCTAACTTTTGCATCTGATTGTTGTTGTAGAGAGCAAGTCCTGCCGAATTTTTATTTCCTTCAAATTTTGCTAGTGGATACCACAGCCAAACTTATTTCCCCACAAAAGTCTTTATAGGAACCATGTATTTGACTAAGGGGAAACAATGTTTTTCTCTCTTTGCATAGCTAAATGTCAGCTATTCACAGTGCAGAATGGTGTTGTGGTTTGATTGTTTTCTTAGGATGAAAAGAAATTGGACCAAGCTCAAGTTTTTGATCTGTGGACTCGTAAATGACAGCGCAGCCAGCCTGTCTTTTCATAATGCTAAAGTGCATTTTTAGATTGGGTATTTTTAAAGGACCAGTCTTTGTTTTTAAATGACTGTGATGCATTTGTAACTGTCATACAGAAGAATTAATAAGATCAGAAAAGTAGACTGCTGTTCATAAATTTATGTTAATGTGATGAACATGACCGAATAGTTGTGGTTTCATTAGTTCATAATTAACACGTATGTTAAAATGCATGTTTGAATCTCATACGTGTTTCCTACCTTTAAAAAAAATGTATTCACCTGAGGCTAAGGAGGGATTCTTCAAGTCTATTTTTCAAGACATAATATTGAAAAGAATATAATACCAAGCATATTAGAGAGCTCGAATTAACTTCTTTTGGATGCATGCTGCAATATGCACAATAAACAGTTACTTCCAATATTATATGTAGAAAATGCAATATAAATTTTGTCCTGCTTTTCTTTACCAGTATCTATTTCAATTTTGAAGTAGTTGCTTGCAAAGCACCTTTTGTATTATTTAAAGAGAGGAAATATTAAAAAATACGCAGGTGCAAAAAAGCATCCAACGCCAGTAAACCTCAGAAAAAATAAGGCCATCTAATTTAAATGGGCCACGTAAAATGGTGGTATAAAGCCCTCCAAATAGAGGTTTGTAATTGAAGCATTGACACAACTTTAACTATAGCAACAGAACAGCACCAATATAAGGAGCAACCTATATTAGGTAAACATAAGTATTACCAAAGAAACTTTGTCATATCCTCCTCCTTGTATTTTTATTGTACTTAACAGCTTTTAAAAACTAAAATATGTACTGAAATAACTGTCTTTTTTCCTTTTGTTCTTCACTTTGTTGATACTGAATGTCACTTGGGAAGAATAGGAATATTAAATGGCTTCAAACTCAAGTTTTGCACAGTGAGCAAGACATGGTTGCTAGCTAGGATATTTAGATGGTAGCCAGTATGTTATAGACTATCGTCGTGAGGTTGGTTGTTACATTTTAAAAAACCTAGCGTAGGTGCTTTATCTTTGAAGTATTTTGTCCACAGTTATAGATCATTCAGTATTGTTGAATAAACTCATTAAAAGACTGCTTTCTAGCTGTACAGTCTTTAGAGTTGGTATCAGCAAATACGTAAGTACTGGCAGATTTCTTTGCATTAGTCTTGTGCTTCAGTGAGGAACAGATACGTCAGCCTTGGAGCCCCGAAGAGGAAGGAGAACAGGTAGCACTAAGGCTGTGTCTCTGTCCTAGAATTAGCAGTATATTATAATGTTCTGGCACTGTACGGCTGGAATAAATGTAGTTTCATACTGCAAGACGGCAGTTTGCATTTGAGCCAATTTTTCAAAAATAAAGCAAATTTAACTGGAAGTTGTATGCTTCCTGAGAAACAATATATAATTATCAAGTTCTGCCAACACAGTAATGCTGTTAAGGGATCATAGATTCTCTCACACAACTCCTTCCTAGTAGTTGACTTAGATGTTTTTTCCCCAGTAAAGATTGGTAGTCTGAATAATGTGGCCTGATACAGAAGGTGGGGTACCACTCCAAATTAAGGTACCGTAAATCTAGCTAAATACAGGGTTGGGAATCTGTTTAGGATGTGAATCTGTTGACATCTCACATCAGGTTTTTGCCTGCAGGTGTTTATAGGTGCAGAGATTCCCCTGTAGGCAGTGGGGACGTAGCCAATACAGCCGGTGGAGAAAAGAGAACAATTCAGCTTTTACTGTAAAGTAAATGCCTAGTGACTGGTCAGTTGAGTTGCGGTCTAGGCTCTGTCAAAAGTATTGACTGGATTTTTCATCCCCTCTGGTGGGAATTTAAACACTGTTGCACCTAGAGATGTGCAAGTGTAGCTATCTGTATTTCAATTTCCACCAGTCATTCATACTTGGAAACTGAACTTACAGGGATTTGGCGCAGTAAATGATTTCCAGCTCCATATTTCTGCGTTACTGTCAACAGAAATCAAACACCTACGTTTTGCTCTATCTAAAAGATTTTCTCCTGGAACAACAGGCTATATTTATTCTTAGGGAAACTGAGATGGAATCAATGGGATTATAGTAGCAACATGTTTTTTTCCCCTGACCAATCATCTGGTGTAGTGTAGTCTATTAAATGAGTTGTGTAGAAAATGAAATGTTTTAGTCAAATGCTAAATGAGGCAGTTAGGAGTCCATTTTACTTAAGGTAAAAAACATATTGTTTGTTTTTGAGATGTGGAAGGTCCTTCCCATGTTGTATGTTTGTCTATTTCCAGTTGAAGTTTTATTGTCTCTTTCTCTGCTTTGGCATGAGGTGCACTTAGCCATTTCCTTTTTTTGCGGGGGTTTAAATTTCTCTTCAGTATTTTTTCTGGCAATTCCTGCCACTCCCAAAATGTAGTGAGGAGCCATCCCAAAAGTTACAGGTGACCCACAGTTCACTCAGGACAGCCTTAAAGATTAGTTTGTTTTTGTCAGCGATTTGAAGAGCTGTGTAGTCTGTAAGTTGAAAAAAATAAATAAAATTATGCTTTGAAATGAAATGCGTCCTTTATCTTGAGCCGTCAATGCATGCTGGTTAAAATTGTTAAAATCAGTCTATCAGTTCCCTTTGTAAAGTCTCCGAGTTCAGAGATCCTTTTAAAATAGAAGTGCTCTACGCTGTCCCTGGACAGCTTTATTTAAGGCTGAAGAGTCTATCTTGAATTTCTTCTGTACAGTCGTACCCCTGGAAGTCGACAAGCCTCCCCAACAGAAGTAGCTGAACGCTTGGTCCCCAATCCCAGCACCACAGAAGGATTAGGTCCACTTCCCAATCCTACAGCCCACAAGCCTCTGGTAGAAGAATTTTCAAATCCAGAAAATCAGAATCTAGATGCCATGGAACAAGTTGGTCTTGATTCTCTACAGTTTGACTATCCTGGCAATCAGGTACAAATGGACTCTTCGGGAGCTACTGTAGGACTTTTTGACTACAGTTCTCAGCAGCAGGTTAGTACTGGACTTAAAAACATGCCAAAGTGGTCTTTTAATTTGTGCATTGTCCTCTTTGATCATCAGTCATTTAAGCATATCATACATTTAACTGTTTTGTCTGTGACCTAACCAAAGGTAAATAAATGCATATTTAATCTAGAAGAAAATCAGTGTATGATTTTCTAGCTTAGTAAATTATTAGAATAGAAGCTTGGTTTAAAATATTTTTTGTAAGTTACTCCCAGTATATTATAGCCCTGACTTTTGAGAACTGAAATGCATCTTTTTTATTTTCCAACAGCTTTTCCAGAGGACTAGTGCTCTGACTGTTCAACAGTTAACAGCAGCCCAGCAGCAGCAATATGCACTGGCTGCAGCTCAGCAGCCACACATAGGTGAGGTTTTTGTAAAGTATAGCAGGCATCCCTGGCAAAAGCGGGTGTGTTGCTTTGGTATAATCCTTTCAGTTTTACCCACAGTGTTCAAATTGAAATAGATAGTGATCAGTTGGCCCATTTTAGCAGTTCCCCTGAAAACTGCTTAGAGCGACTGCATAAGACTGTCCTCTCCTTAGAGAAAGTTTTCTGTTGTGTAGATTTTTGCCTACTTTGAACTGTTACATACAAAATAATAAAAATTATTTTTGCTTGTGTAGTACAATAGTTGAATTACGATGGGAGAAAAAGTAAAAGCTTTTGTGCTGTAAGTAGTGATAGAAACACTAGCTTTATTTACTAAAATAACAAAAATATGCAATTGTGGTAGTCTGTTGCAGTTTAGTAGTTTTGATAATTCAGTTAAAAACCAGTGTGTAGTAGGATTTTGAAATCAGACTTCTGTGTTGATTAGATCATTCTTGTTAACAACACCTTTTAAACAGATAGCTCATTATTCTTGCAGGTACCTTTCTTTGTGATGGTATTACTCTTTAGGAAGCATTTTTTTCTGTCTCTCTAAAATAATTCAGTGAATTAATTAAATGCATAACGTTCTTAGTATGCTGGCAACTCAACAGGAGGCTGTATTTCAGTGACAACAGTTTTATCTGCTGCTGTGGGGAAGCTGTGTGTTTGGGGTGAGGGAGGTTGGAATGCACATGGAAGCAATTCCTTATTTGAGGAAGGGAGCTCCTCAACTTCTAACACTGTAGGCCAGGTTTCATGATTCCTGCCCTTCCCACTCTGCACCACGAGGCTGTTGAGATGTGTGCACCTATCTCCTTCCTCTGTGAGGCAGAAAGTGCTCAGGATCAGGAGGGGAGGCAGAAATAAGAAGCAGCGTGTCTGAAGAGATGTGTACACGTTCTCCTGTCATACGGTGACAGTTAAGCTTTCTCGCAGGCTTGTTTAGATTGTGAGGTCTGTTCAGACAGGGATCAGCAGTCTGTAGCGGGGGTTTAAAAGCTCTTTAGCGTTATGTAGCTAATACAGTCTTGGAGCTGGGAGCATGACGGACTGAGATGTTTGTGTCAGCATGCAAATCCTGTCGTCTGCCTGTCTTTGACTTCTGAAATGCAGAGAAGCCCCTGCTTTGTCTAAAGTGCTGACTGAGCAGTCGGCTGTTATCTTGCCTCTTCTGATAGGCATATTAGTAGAAACTTAGCAAGAAGCCTGCTGTTTGGAAGGAGGAACATAGTTTGATGTGCCGTGCTTGCTGGACTAGTTGCTGCCTCGGTGTTGGAGAAGGTGCGTGAACCTGACTGACAGGGGAAACTCTGGGTAGCAGTGCTTTGTTTGATGACTGAGTTTCTTCAGTTGTCTCCTTCCATTACCATCTTTACATCAGATTTGGATTCCTGAAAAGATTAGCATCTCATAACTGGCTGTTTGAAAGCCAGGTATCGGATTTAAACTATCTGGTTAGAGTTATCTCCTGTTGTCAGTGAAAAGAGATTTGTATCTCTAGCAGGTGATTCATTTTATTTGACTGGTTCACTTAAGACACTAGATGATGTGTCTGATACAGATTTAGTTGTAAGACTTGTATAACTTCTAGATAGTTAAAGTTGGACAAGGTAAATTCCATTTTGAATAATCCCTTCTGTATAAGGGTAGGTAGATACAGATAAGATAAATTTCCTTGGAGTCTGTAGGTCCAGCAAAACAAAGCTGTTAGGCCTTGGGATTAGTAAGAAAAGACTGGTGAGAAGACATAGAAGTGTTGATTTCTGTAATGGTGTACCTGCTCTTAGAAACTTCCAAAGTACAAACAGTTCTGATTGTAACAGATATGCTTTGTGATTTGATTGGTTTGAATATGATGATGCTTGCTAAGTATGTTAGCTATAATTAAACTCTGTTTATTACTGTAGCAGGCGTATTCTCAGCAGGCTTGGCTCCAGCTGCCTTTGTGCCAAACCCATACATTATCAGTGCTGCTCCTCCAGGTACTGACCCATACACTGCAGCTGGGTTAGCTGCAGCAGCTACCCTAGCAGGTAACTGAACACTTTCTAGTGTCTATCTTGATAATTTTACTGAATGAAATTTGAAAAAAGCTGAAATCCATCCTGTTTATTCTCTGTAAATATATTTCTAGGAAGGAGGCATTTGTAGGAAAATTAATAATTGCTATTTTTAAAGTTTTTGCTAAAATGTAAAAGGATTCAGTTTCTGTTATATATGGATTCTGAGTATTTCTTTCCACTGGAATTTATATGCAACAGGTTTCTTCTGAAAATACTTTTTCTTAATAGGGTTTCATCTGACATTAGTAGTATGTATAGCCTTTCCTTGTATGTTTTTACTCAGTGCATTGATTTTCTAGTTGTGGATTTTATCATTCCCAGCAGGTATGAAAATAAACATGATCTCTAGCATGCTAAAAGGCCCAGACAACAGATAAACCTCAAGCCCAGGAAAATCTCTTAAAAAGTTAATAGATATCGCTGTGGAACAACACTACTGAGTATCAAGTCCCAGCTAGTGCCCAGACCTGAGCACAACATTTTGAAAAAACCTCTGTATCTCCAGTTGGTGGTTTCACAGGAAAGGCAGTAGAAAGAACTAGTATCTATGTATACATAATGCATTATGTGTATAATACAGTGATGTAGAGAGCTCAGTTCTTTTACGGGTTCTTTTATCGATAGACTGGAAGAAGTAAGTGTGCCTGCTCTGAAGAGTGTGACATGGGAGGCAGAGGCCATAACTGTGTTTGTTTATAAGCAAAGGAAGTGTACAGAAAGGTGGAGTAATAGATGATGAAAATCTCGTTGTATCACTGTCAGGAGGAGGGGTCTGGGTCATTCTGTGATAATCTGAAATGATCTTTTTCCCAGCCACAGAAACTGATTTTGAGTGTTCTTTGGTGTACAGGCTTTGAATACGTTAAGTATTTTCTTTGTCACCTGCGTCTCCCAAGGGTATTTAGTTTTTCTTAGAGAAGGTATGGTTTGATGTGAATCCTTTAGGTTAACCCATTTGTGTTCATGTATCATTTTGGCTAATATGGGAATTAATTTCTTTTTAATACTAATTTCCATTTTGACATTTAGAAGATTGATCAATGAGGGATGCTGCAAACAATGTAAACAATTACTTTCATTAATAGCTGCAATAGATGGAATAATCATGTTTTCTGGTTTTAGGTCCTGCTGTGGTTCCGCCTCAGTATTATGGTGTTCCATGGGGGGTGTATCCAGCCAATTTATTTCAGCAGCAAGCGGCAGCAGCAAATACCACAGCAAATCAGCAAGCAGCTTCACAGGCACAACAGGGACAGCAACCGGTATGTTCTTCAAAAAAAGGAAATGTGCATTTAAAGCCTTACCTTAACATTTTCAGTATATAAGCATCAGCTTCTAGAAAATTTTATGTAATTCAGATATGTTGTATCAAATAATAAATATTAAAAATTCTCAGTTTTCTTACATTATTGATTATCATTGTTTTTAAAAATTCACTTACTCTATGCTAAATATTCAGCTTATCTTGCAGTCCCAATTTCTTAAAATAAAAAAGTGGTAAATAATTCCTTTAATCCAGTTTATTGTGCTGTTGCATTTATGTCTAGATAATGCTGCCTGTACAGTTCTTCAAAAATTAATGTAAAGTTAAATGCTAACCTCGAAAGCTAACATAAGGGAATGAAAAGAGTTTTAGGAGGATATTGTTTCTTTTAAGCATGGAAAAAGATTGATCTATTTTTTTTTTGTTAATTAGCTGGAAAATGCAATGTTACATATTTTTCTTTGTCTCTCTGAAAAGTAGGGAAATAAAGGTGTTATGAGTAGTTTTGTTGTTTACTGGGGAAGAAGAATTACCCTGCATATTTTTCTGTGACAGAATAATTGTATTACAACATCACCATGTGCCGTATGTTATTTTTACCTTGGTAAATCAAGAGTAACCATTTGTTACAAGAACTTGTTGAAATTTCAATTTCTTTAACTTTAAAAAAAAAAATGCTAATTTTCTATTGTTATTCTGGATGCGTTTTTAAAACCATTATGTCATCTTTCGGTATAAACAAATGGCCTTTTCCACAAAGGAAAAACCTAAATCTTCTAGTGATCTTATGCTTGAATTAATGTATTTTATTTTTGCTAGCAATATGGTTAATTTCAATGCCATTCTCATAAATTTTATATACTAAGTGACTTTGAGTTACCATGAAGTTCCATAGTAGCTTCATCACCGTTACAATATTCAGGAGGATCTTTCCTCCTACTGATCATTGTTCTTAGTGAATTGCTTTGAGAAGTGAATGTGTATAATCTCTCCAGTGTTTTTTTACTTTTTCTATAAAACTAATATTCAATTTTTGCAAATCACATGCAAGATATTTTGTGGGGATATATTGTAGATTCTATTTCTCTCTTATTTTGGAGCTGGAAAACATTATTTTAACTGAGAGGAATAGAGTAGCTGCAAGAATTTAGATTGCTTTTCAGAGTCCCAGAGATACACTGTCAGAACATAATAAAATACACCTGTGTTGCGTGGTGACGGAGTGTTACATGAATTCTTAAAACTTAGTGAGTGCATTTTTTACAGTACTGTTGGCAGTGTATTGTTAATTATTTAGGTGAGTTAGTACAAGCTGTGAAGTATCCAGACTTACATCATTCAATTGCCTGAAAATTCTGTAAACAAATGCATTTATCAGGGAAGTATGGATGTTTAGTTAATAAATAATGCAGATCATAATTCTGTCACTCTTACAGATTTTCTTCCTTACTTCATACTCGTTGCCATTAATGGAACATACATGAGTTCTGCTGTCCAGAGCAGGGCAGATATTTTATTGTCACATTTGTCAGCAAAATAGCTTATGCCTTTTATTCTTTGTCTGTATATATCCTTGAAACCAATAAGGTGAAGTATTCCCAGAATGAAATTCAGAGCTAAGAGGCATCAAATATGCAAAGCAACTGTTCTAGAACTTTTTTTTTT
>Ga0181612_157001_pt1 | contig 14904 bp, 6 predicted proteins | sample HoacroProtozoa21_FD_119630 | JGI IMG/M metagenome (GOLD analysis project Ga0181612, IMG submission 119630) | Hoatzin crop microbial communities from Cojedes, Venezuel. Combined Assembly of Gp0051906, Gp0051904, Gp0051908 | reverse complement strand
TAATATCATTTCTGTCTCAATGGCACCTCGAGGCTTAACGGAAGTTTCCATTGCAATAAGCACAGAAAGATATTCTTTCCCCAAAATCACCGTTGTGTTCAATGCCTTTGGTATTAACGGATCACAACACTTGAATTTCTTGACTGAACCTTTGCTATTGAGATAGAACTTGTAAAGACATAGAAGGAGGTGAGACGGTTGGTGAGTACTGCAATCTTGGGCTGACCAGTGTAACTTGTTTTGTCAAGAAAAAGTCATTGACTGTACGTTAATCACAGCCTCAAAGGTGCCGATAGTGCTGGTTCCCAGGTGAAAAGAACAGGACAGCGTGGAGAAAAGAGACTGATGGAAGACAAGCTATGGCCACTTACTCGCCACAGGGATTTTTTCCTTAGTAAAAGAACTGTGAAGTTGGAGGGGCTTATCTCAAGAACTTGTCTGCCATTTTGTCTCTTCTGACTTTGTTTTCCAGCCAATGCTTCATTTCCTACGTGGTTTCTGGAACTACAGCCTAATCTACATTTCTTGTTACATACAGAAAAATCCACACTGAAAACATAGTCTTTGGCTGTTACTTTTCTAGTCTGGACACACAGATAACCTAGAAAGGAGAATTTTCTTGCAGATTGCAAGTGATACTTATCTTTAAAATCCTCGACATCTGTTTACAGCTGCTGGTTCCACTCTGATCAAAAAAACAGAGGTGAGGAATGGATTGGCGGCTGTCGAAGTCCAGTTCTTACTTTCATGTATCCTCTTTGCTACCCAAACCAAAAATTGGCGACCTAATGGAAGAGAGAGACAGGGATGAATTTTCCTTTAAAAAGGAAACTTGAGGGTTAGGGTTACAAGAAGGTATAAGAGGACTTCCAATTTATGCCACGTGCCAATGCTCTCGTAAACTATCCAAAAGTAGTAGAACTCAATTAGAATCTCCCAGCATCAGATGTGGTTCGTGCCAAAATGTAGAAAGCCGCCCATAATAAATTTCCTCTCAATGACATTTTTTTTCCTTAGAAAGGACACAAACACCAAGTTTTCCCTTTGAAGCTGGGCTTTTTAGTACTTTTAGGTAGTGGTTCCACCAGCCGCCTGAAGGAGACAGTTACTTGGACCTCCTCAGCTTCTGACAGGAGTTCGCACTTTTTTCCAAAGATGCCCTTGAAAAATTCTGACTCTAAAGCTCATTCTACAAAGACAGAGGACAAGGCTTTATGCAATTTGCTCCCTGGTAGCCCTTTGCTGTTTTCGGTTCCACCGCTGAGCAGAACAAGGCTGTACTTTCCAAAAAAGCAGCCACCACCCCTTGCGCACCAGTTAAAAGGTCAGCTCGAGCTGAGCTTGCCTAGTTTGTTCCAGAGACACTGTAAATATCAATTTCTTTCTCTCATCCTCCCTAGCCATCAGCAACAGCAGCTCCAGGAGGATGTAACGTGATTCCAGGAAAGCAAAGAAGAGAACTCGGCAATAGTTTAAAGATATTTTCACCCTTTGCTCCATTGTTGTTCCCGAGCTATTGAGCTGCCAAACACCGGCAGCTGAGTGCCCCGCGTACCGACTCCTGCGCTAAGATCAGATTTCCATTAGTCATACTGAATTATTTAGTGAATGCACCGAAGATTGAAATCAACTGCTTCTGAGCTGTGTACCTTCTCACTCTGCCTTTTATTTCAAGTCCGCAGAATGGTAGGCATATTGTCACAGAGACTGTCAGTCCTATAATTAGAGCAGAAAAATCCACGGGGTTCAAAAATAATAATTCATACCTCACTCTCTAGTATTAAAGCAATCCAGTTTATAAAAAATCAGATTTCCCAGATGTATGTGGAAGAAGGCGAAGAGAGAGCACGAACCCAAAAGAGTTATTCTTTCACGCACATATGCTAAAAGCTGAAGATATGTGAAAACAGAGTCCCAGAACTTGGTCTTAATATTCAGTCACCAAACCGTGAATACATGTCGTAACTTTACACATTTGACCGATTCTATTTTCGACAAGGGGATTAAAGCCCTTGTCCTCAAAATTATTCATGTGCATACAACTGCATGTTGCAATTTGAAATCCACAACTAGAATGCGCCACAGCAGGCCTTCGCAGGCCCCCACCTTCAAAAAGGCTGCTGTTTGCGTGGTGGCTTCTCTCGCTGTTTTCTTCTTTTGTGCTGGCAATCCTGGGAATGGGAATTCTACATATCCAGGGTTTGAGGTCTATTACACATTAAAAAAGTCTTAGCTATGGTAAAAAAAAAAAAATCACTGCTTCGAGTACACTATTATTTTTTTTTCCCCTATTTAAAAAAATATGTTCATTTCACTCCAGTGTTACAGTTTGGGGTGAAGTATAAACCAGAACAAAACAGCATTTTATTTTGAAGGGCTGAGTAAAAGCTACCAGTTTTGTGCTATTTTCTGCAGCTTTGTCACTACGTATTTCTGGGTAAAAATCAAAGCAAAACGCAGAAACAAAATGTTCTTGCTTTGAAACAGAACCAAGAAAGTTCACATTTTGATTTGGTTTCAAATTTCTGGCAGAAAATTACTGAACAAAGAGAATGCAAATTTTGTTTTCAGTTACTCTCAGGAAGAACTTGATTTGCTAACACCCATTTTTTCCTCAAGGCATTGTCCCCACATGCCTAACTACTCGATGAAAGGACTGGTTTTAGAAGTAGAGAAGGTAGTGTTTATAATCCCACTGAATCAGTCCTTGATACTTTGTTAAGACAGTCAACTGGTGTTAGTTGTAGTACTAAATAAATTTCCCCTAGGCGCTGAACTAAAATGGTCAATTTTATTCTCAGCGACAAGCCAGCGATAACAAATTTGAGGCACTAACTACACAGTGGGCAAGCGACTGGAAAATGAAAAGCATTCTGGTCCTTTGTCTATGAGATGAATTATAACACACAACCATTTTCCAGTTAAAAGTAAAACTATGGTAACCACGTTTTGAAATACATTATCAGCACCTTTCATTCTAATGATGCTTACATAATTAAAGAAATATTTCTTAATATATTCCCTTAAGAATGAATTACTGCTATGGTGGGGAGCGACCATTAGGACACGCTCTGCATCCACAGTGTGAAGCAACCAGCACAACTCTGAGCCGAAAGTATGAATAAAGAAGAAATTCCACTTATCGCAATGTTCTCTTACCTTTGAAAATGATTTGTTTGCCAATTTATAAAGGGTTCACCTGTGTAATTGCAGTGATGCTAAACTTCACATTTAAAGACACGTAAGTGGTTTTGGCAAGTTTTCCCTTTGTGCAATCAAATGATGAGATGTTCTCCTCCAGCGTGAGTGCAGAACAGACACCTAAATCCTTAATTATGAATTTTAGCAAAATCACAGCAATAAAAGGAATACTGAGAACAGAATATTTACAAGTAATTATCGAACATGTTCAGAAATACCATTACCAAGACTTCTTTATAGCTGGCTCTCCCAAGACTTCAGTGGCTGAGCCTCAGCCCACAGCTGACCTCCTCAGCTCACTATTTCAATGGTTACAGTACAAGCCTGCCATGTATTGAGGGAGGTTTTTTTCTTCATTTTAGCTAATAGCACTCGCTGTAGTCAAGTCCAGCCTGCACTGACACTGACAGTTGTTGAAGCAACAGCAACTCATCCATAAAGTAGGACATGGTAAAATTCAGGCCCTAAAAATGGGTGCTCCTGAGGATGATAGGGTTGCAGAGCTCTTCAGGTGACAGCTTGCTAGCTAGCTGTTTCCACAAGAGAATAAAATAAACAGTAAAATTGTATTAAGGTTAAGTGGCACCCTTTCCTTGCTACCATTTTCAGAAGTCACTATGGCAAATGGGAAATGTAGGAGCTATATCATGTGTAGATACAGACACACAAATGCACATAATGAGAAACCAACATAAAGGTCTATTGTTAGAAATATAGGAACTGGAAAACAAACAGCTATAACCTGCGCATGTGCAGTGCCTCATTACTTAATGTAATGGCCATGATTTTACCTCCATAAGAACAAAATTAGGTCCATCTGTTCTTAACTTACTGGCAATTCCTTGCTCGTGATTCGAGCCAGTTCTGTGGCCCTCATAAAGCACAATACATCTTTGATGGAAACTCCTGTGGGATGCTGTTGGTTTCAATGTCAGCTTGATCTGGGTTTTCACGCTCAGGAGTTTAACAAAACATGGCATCATCATTCACAGACCTAGACCTGGACTGCTTGTTACTAAAAAAAATGAACACATTAAAACCCTTTAACATCCACACTAAAGATTTCATGCTGATGTGGAAGTATGGGGACTACTATGGGCAGTGCTAGCACTTCTGGCTAAATTATATGAGCTTTTCCCTGAAGACCGAGTTCCCAGCACTACGTGACTGCATTTGACACACAGTTTTCACTAGCAAAAAGGGAACAAGCAAACAATGGGGAGAAAGCCCGGATTTTTCCACTCCTGCTTTTTTACAGGAGAAGTTCAGAATACAGATGTTAAAAGGCTGTTAAAAGAATCCAAAGTTAATAAAAACATTCAGAATGTGTTAAAATCTATAACAAACATATATTATAGTATATAATACATGTAAATGTTTAAAATTTCGACCCTGTCTCATGAGGTCTTTTTTTTGCATTTTTAACTCTTGGAACTGTCAATATAGTGAGAAAGACTTAAGAAAATAACTGTACTTACATTACAGGCAGTTTTCTTCTCTTTTCTCCTCCAGGACATCCTTCACTTCAGTGGTTCCTTCTGCACATCAGCAATTGAAAGGGGGTAGAACACAGGGGAAGGTATCTTCCCCTGCAGAGTAAATTCTGACATCACTCAAACAATCCTAATTTTAGGCTCATTTTGATAAAACCACTATAGCTATTGCTGGGAATAATTTTGTCCATACCATTCATTTTTAGAGTGAAATTGGGAGATTTTAAAAGGAGATGGGTCTGATCAAACATACCTGGTTCTGCTTTGAGGAGCTGGAACAAACAGGGTAACTCCCTACAATCTACAGCTCTTTTGGTCTTTCGGCTTATTATTTCTACTGAGAAATGGAGAGGAAGCAGGGTCTCATCCTCCGTCTTCGGAGGTCCATCAGGAACTTGGTGCCTTTCGAAGATCCTGTGATCTTTTAGTATTATACATACAATGTTTAAAACAAAGGAACACAATCTTATCTGAGGTCTAGAGTCCCTTTTGTCCTAATTTTAGTATTAGTACTAATTAGTGTATGCCGTTATTGGTGAAAGGATATTAACAGGCTTGCAGGACCTAAGAGAATAGATGAACTTGTACTTCAGTAGCAACTCTCTTGTTTTCTCAATTTGTTTTTCAATACTCCAAGAGATTGCATATACTTCTGTTTTAAACCTCTTCAGAATTGTTTTTTGTTCCTCAGGCTATTCCTTTTCCAATTATTTAGACTAAATACTAAGATATTGCAAAGTAGACCTTTTTGACCAGTTAGGTTGAGCTCTGTCTCTTTTTCTGCATCTCCACCCTCTTCAGCGTTATTCCCACCCTCTTTAAATAACCTGCAGCCTTCTCTTTGTCTAAATGATGCTAATACAAGATCCTATTAGGACAGTGTAAATAATGCATATCTAGAAATTGCACCATCATCAAGGAGCTGAAAGCAGCAACACCACAAGATTTGTGTTAGGAACCACTGTTAACTGCCTACAGGCAGTACGATACTTCATGAATTGTTTGCCACATTTAACAAAATGCTCATGCTCCTGGTATAATTTGCCTATTTATGTTTCCTCCATCGTATTTGGTCAGAAGTAGAAAACACAAGTCTTTAACAAGGAGTTTGTGCAAGTCTATAACCCTGCATCACTGTTGTTCTCTGAACTCTTTCTTCAGTGACATGGTTTAGATTTTGATTAACTTTTTTTTTTTCCTTTTTTAAGGGGGAGGGTTGACATCTGTTTTGCTTCAGCTGTCTAGGACAGGAAATAGAGAACACTTTCATAGCTGGATTGCTTGTCTTTACCGTCTACAGGTACCATTCATTTTCCAGCTGAAATATTGTTTTTGAAAGGTGTAAAATGATACTCCCTTTATGTCTCAAATTATTCCTGCAGCGTTGGTCAGAAAACTGAGGAACACCTAATTTTGAAGCACAGTCATAGGACCAGGACACAACTGTAATTCAATGCTCTTTATATAATGTTTTTCCCCTGGTTGTTCTGATGATGAAAGAAGTGCTGGGAATTTATGAACTTATTTAGCCAGTGTGGTTTTTGTGGTGGGTTTTTTTATCCATGAAATTGAAAAGTGAAGATGGGACAAGTCCCTGCAAACTGATACGCTACCTGATCTGGCCAGGAAAAAGTCATTCTTCAGAGTCCTGGTGTATTAACAGGGACAACATTTTTATTCAGTCCTATATGAACCCTCACAACTGGATTTTTCCCCTCATCCAAACTAGTACTCAGATTCGTTCTGTAAGGAACGCCCAGATCAGACCATAGGCAGACTGCAGGCAGACATGCATTCAAACTCTCCTCACTGTGGCACCGATTCTCCCCTATGATTTTCCCCAGTGACATAACAAGCCAGCTGTATGAGTGAGTCAGGACAATTACCTGGCTCTTTGCTTGAAGAATTGATCTAGGGAGGTTAAGGCAAATTTTGCTGGGTTTACTGTTATCAAAGAAAAAAAAAAAAAGAAGCACACAGGGTAAATCCATTGGAATTTACACCTTCTCAGGCTGCGATAACACTGTGTTCAGAAAACCTCAAGGTCAGAGGTGCACAGATTCACTGAGCATGAATCTATCACTCAAGATGTCACAAAACTGTTATTGATTCAAACTCTCCTCTGATTACAACTTCTCAAAATTCAAACCTCACCCACTAAGATTATTGAACAGAATTTGAGAAAAAGGCCAACAGTACCGTTTTAACATTCAGCTGCCTTGTTACTTGGGACAGTTGAGAAGGGAAAGAGCCCCAAATCTGGAACCACTTCAGAATACAGACCACTGTTAAGCTCAGGCTGTCTAAAAAATGAAGACAAATTAAAGAGAATGGAAAGTGATTTCCTGTTCCCCGTGTGCAGAATTACTTGACCAACGTTGTGAAAACTCCAACATTCATAACTGTAAAAGTCATTAACCAAATGTCCTCCAGCTTGAAGAGGTCTTGTTTCCTACATCTCATCAATACTTTAGACATGGGACAAGACTGCTATTTTTGACCACTATTCTTACGCCAAATTTTGTATTATGACCTCTGAAAAGCATTTGCTTAATTAACATAAGAAACAGATTATATTAGTCATTTCTGCTCAAGGCTTGTTTCTTTGTGGTGGGGAGCAGGTTTTTTGTGGGGTTTTTTTTTCAATTAATACTTCAGAGCAACAGCTAAGAATGGGCATATTTATTTCAAGAAGATGAGTTTGAAAAGTTGAGATGAAAAAAAAAGAAGGCTTAGAACAGTAGCTCTACCTTAAGTATCATTAGTTTTATGAAACTGTTATTAATAACTGTTGCACATTTCATCTGAGAACCGAAAGCTTCACCAATGTTGTTGCCTGCTGTATGCTGGTGGTAAAACTGATGGTTAAGAAAAGTTAAATCCAGCATTTAGTTTTTTTTAAAAAAAGATTTGTAAGTGAAATAAATGCTAAGTCTAAGTTCAATTCTCTGGATGCCTGCTTGCCTCTGGCCGTGTATATGTAGGACACAAACTGGACAGCCTCTCCCACCAGAGTTTCAGCCCATGCATTGTGCCTGCTCCCACCCCATGACAAACAGCAGTAGCACAGCTTGCTCTCTTGTCCTGTGGCTGCACCAGACCTCGTTAGACTATTTCATGGTTACGCAAGAAAATGGTGACAAGAAAATGTCTGAAAGACAGTGGTGTCTGAGGTCCGAGTCAGACTGCTGAACTGTACCTACAGCATGACACCTGCACAGGGACCTACACCTAATACCCTTGTGGCAGGAAGGTGAGCAGTTACTTACCTGCTCACCTGGAAATTGCATTTGCTTCTTCCAGTCAAGCACACCGCTTCTCCATGGCCACATTTAGGTAAGCATGAACACAGCTGTACCCCAGAGCAGATCATTTTTTAACTGTTACGCTTAGTTCACACTGAGATAAAACCATTTTGTTGTTGTTATTGGCCAGTACACTGGTATTTAAACTTGTGGGGTAAGCAACTCTGTCTTCTTCAATAGACTAACAGAGGACACGAGCCCTAGACCAGGCTCTGTAGTGCTCTTCAACACTATGCTGTCTTAAAAAGGGACAGTAAAAAAACACAAAAAACAAAAGAGAAAACTTTTCCATATCTATTGTTTTAGGGGCTCAGAATCAGACTTTTGCCTGGTGTCACGTGTATCAATGGAAAGAATGTGTCAGGGCTGCAGGCTGTCCCCTCCTTCTCCTCCCAGTTTCCATTTAAAGGCCCAACACATTTGAGCAGAACAAATCTGTTTCCTATTTTCTGCACAATAGGGATGCAACTTTTAGCTTCAGGGGACCAAAAAACCAACAACTCAAAGCAAAGTGCGTAAGTTCATGAAACAACCCTCAGCGCAAGAGAGACTGCAGAAACTAGAAGATTCAATAGGAGACACACAGTGCAATAAAATTTGCCAGATGTGAAGTGAACATCGTGGGAGCCAGGGGACTCGCAGGTTTGTTCTTTTTTCTAGCATTTATTTCCTGGGTGCCTTTGAGTAAGTGAAAGAAACCTCTCTTCAGCTGGCTGTGGTGTGTTCAGTCCCTGACTCTAGAAGTCACACAGATTTCACGTTGCCTCAGATTACCAAAGTGAGGGCAATAACAGTCCACCTGTCTCTTCATGCTCCCAGTTTCTTACCGCAATTACTTTTTTCTTTCTTTCTGTTTTTATATAAACACAAGGATAAGGCTTTACTAAGACCTAAATATTGGTCCTGAACACAAGGATCTGACCCTGAGCACCCTGGCCTGACTTTGAAGTTGACCTTGGTTTGAGTGTGGGGTTGGACCAGATGTTCCCACCAACCTAAATTAGCCTATGGTTCTATTTCACAGCAATAGAAATTCAGTGTGTGTTTTAACAAGCAGATAGGTTTGTCATGAAAGTCTTCACATTGCTGAACTGCAGCTGTGGGATACAGCCAACTTTCTACAGCTCCTAACCCCTTCTTGTGAGAGGTTACTCATGGTGACTCCCACATCCAACCTGGATTCGGCAGGCTCATAGATCTGTGTATAGTGAGCCATAACCCATCTCTCACATTAAGCAGGAGGTGCAGTTAAGCCTGTTTCTGATGTGAGCTTTCTAGGAACAGCAAAGACAATTTGTGAAGGCAATTGGTTCTTCATGAAAACTAGCCCCTTCCTTCCCTCCTCAGATAACTGCGAGTAACTACAGATCCTCTGACTTGGAAAGGCTTTGAGCAAGTCTCCCAGTGGTGGCAGATCTGGAAACCCTGAGCAAAAAACTTACCCCCTGCAATTAAATAGCTCTGCTGTGCTTACCAGAAAGGGATCATGCATGCATTGCCTGTGAGCAAATAGTCACCAGAGAACACACCGAATTTGCAGCATCCATCTCCCCTCCCCGTGAAACAATCCATCAAGCATTGACTAAATGCTGTGGCTGCAAAAACTAAATGAGCTTTCTCTCCACACGAATAGAAAAAACATCTCTTGCTGCGTGTCCGAAGGAAGCCCGTAGTCACCTGCTTTTGTTTGCTTGTGTTGTTTCTGTGATCTACTGAGGATACATGGTAAAGAGCCGCAAAAATCTTGCATACTGGTCAGGAAAGAAGTGAAGCAGCAACAGGGAGGTTCAATATGTCTGGGTAAGACAAAGTGCAAATCTGAGACAATTACAACTAAGCGGCGCAGTCTGGAAGCAGAAAGTTCATTTCTGATGTCAAAAAGCCTCATCTCCCCAAAAGACAGGTAGCAAGAAAGAATCTGAAGCAGAAGAACTACCTCTGGCCAATTGCAGTGATGCTTCTGAATGATCCACCATTCCCAGGTCCTTGGATCCATGGCCTTCACATGCACGTAGTCATTTTTACAGATGTCTTTTTTTCGGATGACTGAGTTGAGACACTGAAACAGGCTGTAGTTTAGAAGGATCTGTGAATCTATATTCTGGAAAGATTAATATCAGTGTTTCCAATTTTTTTTTTTAAAAAAAGGTAGTCCAGATACTGTATTGCTAGCTTTTCAAAATCAGAATACAGAAAATTATAGAAGCTTTAAAAAAAACACCTTCAACATGGGAAGGTTGAAGGGTATTAATATTCCAAATCAAACAGTGCCTCGTAATCCTAATTAGCCCTTATTCTCTTTCCCCACATATGCACACAGAAACTTAACTTCTGGCTACAGATCTGACATCCTTCATTATTAAAGGGGGAAAAAAATCCCAAATAAACTGCAGAGCACTGCAATACCCAACTAGGTCTCCCAGGAGGAGGTCACTTTTTAAGAGATGGACGCTACAAGTACAATTCAGCTGGACTAGAAATCCAGTGTAAGAACTTCAGGGTGACTTGCGGAGTCATACACTCCTGCAGCTACAGATGTACTGCTCACATGGTTTTACATTAGGGGACATTTCAATCTACAAGCTGCCCATTGGTTTACCGCAACATTTATTCTGGTCACAGCTGAGAATATCTATCAAATTTCAGGCCCTCTCTGCAACATTAGGTGGCACATAACTGAAAAGAAAAATGGAAAAACTTCAGTGACTGAAAAGACGGTGGAGAGCTTTTAATAGCTGTGCTACACTGAGAAACTGTTAGTTACCCAGTGACCCCTTATTCTGCAGTCATCTCGGACACAACGGATTACATCTGCTCTTCCATCTTACATTTGGTAAAAGGCAGAAGAGAGAAACAAGGAAAAAGAATGAACAGCCAGAATAACGACCCCTTAAATTTATGTGGTGCCTTGTATCCCAACATTAGCGACTTCAGGGATGATATGGAGACCCATTAGCAAAACGCAGATACTCCTGGAGCTAAATATATGTTCATAAATGGAGTGAGAAAGACCAGAGCTTGTTAGAATATCATCAGTTCTGTCAGCAAAGAAGTTTATGTGATACATACATGCATTAACAGAAGCAGGCAGGTAATCACACCCTATTTCTAGTGAACACAGTCCTCAGCCTGCTGGCTAATTATGTCAGCATCAAACCTCGAAACTAGAGACACCAAATACTCATCTGAATCACATGACAGCGTTTTTTTGGCTCATGGTGGTTCAGGCTCGATGAGGCTTCAGAATGCAAAATGCCATTCAGAGCTACCTTTTAAATCTTGCTATTTCATTTTCATATCTCTGCATTCTTCTGTCACGCTTAAAAAAAAAATCACCACCAACAAAAGACCCTCCAGCTGCTCTATGCCCTCCACCTTTCATCCAGCATAACAGAACATCAGCAAGAACTAACTTACACCCGCCCTTGGGAGAGAAGCCTCCTGCTTTCCTCTAACTTCTGCCATGTGCTGCATCCCAAAGATGAAACCTCTCCAATTAGAGTGAATTACCCTGTGCTGTGTCTCACCAGGCCATGAGGTGCTTTGATGGCAAATGTGGAACAGTCTAGGCTGCAGTCACAATTTCTTCTGTTAGCTCCCTGATTAGACAGCAAATTGATGACAGCTGTTAACCAGGCAGTGCTTCACCTGGCTTGCTATCATGCTGCAGATTGTCCATCTGAGTTTAAGTCCCAGCAGGTAGCTCCCGTTTCATATCCATGGGACACAAAATCTTTATTTTTATGGGTCCTGGGATTCGCAGGTCACCTTCTTACCTGTGGGATTACTTGCTTGAGTGAATGAGAGCAGCAGGATCCACGCAGTGGGCACACTCATACTTTAACTCCAGGTTGACATAAAAATAGCTCCTGACAAACACACACACTCACACTTCCCCAGTGCCACGTAAGATTATGGACAGATGGGGCAGAAGAAGAGAAGGAGCAGCTCTGAAGGTTTCCTTGTCCTGTGGTAGGCCTGCTGTTAACAAATATGGCTGCAAACAGAATTCTTATGTATCAATATCAACCCTTGAACATGAAAATATTAGACCCAGCACCTTGAAATTATGGGACCACTTCCAATATTTACCTATTTTTAAACGTAACCACCTTGGCAACATCTCTTACAAACATCACTACCTAGTTTAAAACATCCCTTGTGAACAAGAACAGCAGTTTAACCTGCAGGGAAATGCTGAAGTCACCTGGCTGCAGTGAAACTGCAGGGGGTTTGGGGGTTTGTTTTTTTGGAAGCAAATGATTCCTGCCAGGATTCCTTTTTTTTTTTTTTCCCCCTCCTGAGAATGGATTTTTTTTTTCATTCGAGTTAAATTCCTACTATGAAAGGCTTAGGTTTTTAAAGAAACAGTTAAAGTTATTACATTTCATAGGTAAAGAAGGGTTGCATGAAAAAGGGAATTCCCCACTTAAGAAAATGCATTAGCCTGTGAGAAAGATATTTATTTATATGCATGTATATGTGTATATACACACACATGAATTTCACCAGCTTTATGAAAGCTCTTTGTAGAGTAAGTTGGTGAGAAGTCAGCCCTGAAGCAGCTGAAATGCTGAGGAACAAGGGCAACTTACCACGGATGAGCAAAGCAGCAGTTGGACTCTCTTCAGAACGACATACGTGCGCAAGGCCACACACGTTCAAGAATTTGGGGTGCAAAAGCAGTAGGACGTAAGGCTGTACTCTTCTTTTTTATTGTTTTTAAAGGCACCACTGAGCAGCTCTGCCTGCAGGTGGTGGAACACCTCCAGATGCTGCTGTGAGGGCAGCTCCGAGCAGATCAAAAAGCATCTCTTTTCCACGGACGTTCCCAGGAAGCAGCTGGCAGCCGTTTGGTGTAGCTGGTTAATGCAGAGGACCCAGAGGAGTCGGTGCTTTGTACCACAGTGCTTGTGAATGTCAAAGCTGTGCTTGGCAGCGCTTTCTCACTGTGCAGAAAGGCCCAGTGTAACTCAGGACTAGGTTGAAGCCTCAACCAGCTCCAGCCAGTTCTGCACAGGAAGATAAGTTGGTCTTTTTAGCACCACTATTATTAATAATATTCTTAGGCTGTCTGAGACAGCAGGAAAAGGGGGCTTAAGATATCCCTTAAAAGAGACAAGCACACAGCTGGCTGCTGGCAGCAGCGGTGAGCATCAAAGGGCTTGGAGAGGAGGAGGGAGCCAGAACCATCTGCGAGGGAGGTGTTTCCGTGGCGGGCGCCGTCCCGGAGGGACAGAGCAAAGGAAACAACACAAAATGATTCAGAAATACGATTTCAGGTTGGGAGAGCAGAGGCAAGGGATCTGTTAGGAAATACCGACTTGCGCAGGAGAGACGCCACAAGAACTTGGTGTCAGAAATGGCGCAAAAGCTCCTGCGTGGGACAGGGAGGGCAGCTGCTGAAGACAAGGACACAAGCAATGGCCATGGCAGGAGTTTCTTCAATCACACACGGCTGGGCAGCAGCAGAGCCATTATGTGCTCATGGCTTAGTCTAAAACAGTGCTAAACCGAGAACCTAAGATAACTGGGGGATGAATCAGAGAGTGCGCTGGAGAAGGGCTCCTGAGATGTATAGCTATGACCCTGAGGCTACCTATAAACCTGCGTTACCGTCCTGCTAATCTCTGCTGGATCTCTCCTGCGAGCACTGAAAGCTGTGCTGACAATCCGAATTTACTGGGGGTCTAAGAAGATTTCACTGGAAATATTACGGTACCATTAACCTTTTTTGTTACCATGAGCTCGAAGCTGGCTTATCCAGAGGCCTGATACTCCCTTCCCATCCGTCTCCTGTCCTGCCACACACATGCAGAATTTTGACCCTTGCATCCCTTTCCTCCGCTCTCTTTACAGCTTTCGAGTCACACTGGTCTTTTCGCTCTGCCCGAAGCAGCAGCCTAGCTCCACTGGCAAAGAACACAAGGACACTCCGCCCAGCCAAGGCACGCGCTTCTTCACTTTTATTCTGTACATTTCCACACAAGTCACAATACAGAAAAAGCGTCCAAAAGGAGCAGCAACCAGCTCTTTCACTGTATACAGATTTCCTCCTTCCCCCAGTTTAAAATCTCCTTGTTAGCAACACAGTGATCAAGATACTTTGTATAAATAGGAAATGCAAGAAAATCAGGGAAGAAAATACTTTCTCACTTTGTTACAAAAAAACCCTCCCCCTTCCCATATCCCCCTTCACTGCTGATCACCTGGACCCTGATTCTCCGTTCAACACGTAGCTCCGTTTCATGGGTGCTGCTGCGTGCCTCGGGTTCCTTCTGCCGGCTGGCAGCCTCAGGACGCACAGCTCCAGGGCAATATGCGTGGGGTCAGGCAGCGTTTGTGATGTTCTTACAACTCCTGGAACACATGTGGGTTCAGATAATAGGATATGTACAAATACTGGAACTCTGGATGCCCATGAAATGTTGGCTGAATATGCACGTTTGTTATTTGGCTTTACTACTCCATTCAGGAGACTAAACACATTATGGAGTGGTCCCAGTTCCGACTTCTGTCACATCTTGATTCACCTGGAGTGAATTCAGTGCAGAGGAGACCAGGATCTGTCTTTTGTCCTTCCTCCATCACCTCCAGGAAGCAGCAAGTGAATATCCACTCTACAGCCTGATGGAAACTCAGCCTTTCCGTTATGAGCCTGTTCATCACCATCCCATGTGACGACTACTCCTTCTTAGCCTTGCTCCTTTTTGCAGGAAACACAGGCAGTTCCCTAACTCTGTGCTAACTGTTGTCCTCGTTCTTTATCAATTTTCATCTCTCATTTGCCAAGTGGCCAGAGGAGATACTAATGTGAAGGCCAGAGACTCTGCTCCCTCAGATGTTTGGCTTCATTCCCCAGAAAATTTTTGCATCAACAAACTAAAGTGGTGATTTCTGGGCTG
>Ga0181612_150199_pt1 | contig 14904 bp, 11 predicted proteins | sample HoacroProtozoa21_FD_119630 | JGI IMG/M metagenome (GOLD analysis project Ga0181612, IMG submission 119630) | Hoatzin crop microbial communities from Cojedes, Venezuel. Combined Assembly of Gp0051906, Gp0051904, Gp0051908 | reverse complement strand
TGTTACTGTCCCGTGGCGTGTCTGGCTCGTGGGCGCCCTGCCAGAAATCACCGGGGAGGGATGCGGGCACAGGGTAGGCACAGAATCTGAACGGGGTGCTTTCTTCACTTGCTCGATTACCATGAGCAGGAACAGATGAATCGGTTGTGCAGACAGTTAAATTCTCGTCAGTAGTCTTCAGAGCACACAAATTAGGTGTGACCTTTGCAGGCCTGTACAGACAGCGCAGCGCTGAGCGTCTCTCACTGTGCATTGTGAGTATGCAGGCAGAGACCGGGCTGGTGCACACAGCTCCAGTGGCAGGAAAACCAGCAAGCCAAAAGATACGCAGCCATCTATGCATACTCCTGTTTGTAGGAACATCTGCAATAGTTCACTTTATATTTGGTGAAGAATTGCTGCTAAAAGAGCATAACCTGTCCCCCTCCTCCCCCAGTTGTGCATTGGACTTAAAAGGTAGTAAGCGCAAGTGTGATCTTTGGCCAAAATGTGCTCTTAACTCCATCCTGAATTGCAGCAGGAGGTGATGGAATGTAGCAGAAAAAATCCACTATAAGTATTAATTATAACAGTTCTTGTTATAAAAAAGGATTTTTTTACAGTGAGAACAATCAATCACTGGAACCGCCTCCACAGGGGTGTGGTGGAGTCCCCATCACTGGAGATTTTCAACGTGTGACTGGACAGGGTGCTGGATAATCTCATCTAGGCTCCCTTTCCCCCAAAAGATTGGACCAGATGATCTTCGGAGGTCCTTCTGACCTTGACTGTCCTATGATTCTGTGGTTAGCGCTTTTGTATTTCCTTGGCCTGGCTCATCTTAGATTGTCAGCTCGCTGTCAGAGGCTCAGGTCTCGGAAGAGCCTGAAGGCAGTCGTGCCTTATCTCTGTGTTGCAAATTTGCAGATTTCTGTTGTCTGACTCGGAGCAGGACTCAGTGGAGGACTGGCCTCGCTTGTTATGTGGCTGTCATGAGGTTAGACTAGATCTTCTGTGAAGACAAAACCCTGTTTACCGGTAAATCGGAGCAGCGTTTATAGGGAGTAGAAAAAGAATAAAGTGTCAATCTAAAAAATGGCGTTTTCCCTGTAACTAGCAAATATTTTTTTAAAAAATACTTGAATGTCTAATGCTAAGCTTACTGTGTTGTCTTTTATATTCACAGGTATATTTTGAAAACGGTAATTCTGGGCCAGATGCTTTCCTTGTTTATCTGTGGGACTGCTGTTACAAGCCAGTACCTAGCAGAAAAATACCAAGTGAATACTCCAATGTTTCAAAGTTTTATCAACTATTCTTTGCTGCTTCTAGTTTATACAACAATGCTGGCATTTAGAACTGGTATGTGAAATATGGGATGGGAGATTCTGGTTCATCATTTTTTTTTTCTCTTCTACATTTTCCTTTCAGATTTTGAAACGAAAGAACTTATTCAGTACTCGTCCTAGTTTTTTAAAGTTCTTGTTGAAATTCCTGCTTTGTGATAGCATATGAAAATGAATTTCACAGGTTAAATGTGCATTTGATTTAATTTCATATCTGTTCAGAATTATGTGCTCTTTGGTTTCAAGTCCTATGTTGTATTAGGGAAAATAGGCTTTGTGGTAACAAGCTTCTGTACCAGAGGCTATTTAATATTCATCCTAATCTTATTAATTTACTCTTTAAACAATTCTAGTGGTTTTTTTCTCGTGGAAGAATTTCTGTGCTTTTCGTCATTTGTGTTGTCTTTTCCAGGGCTGCACTGTACTGTTATTGTATCTTTTCTAAGCAGGGGCAACCGAAATCAAACATCTCAGTATTATTTATGCTTCTAAAAAGCAAGATTCCTGTGCGACGCTTGGTTGGAAAGAAACATATATTGATTGCTGCTTTCTTCTGAACAGGCAGTGACAGCCTTTGGCAAATTTTGAAGCAGAGGTGGTGGAAGTATTTTTTTTTGGGACTGGCTGACGTTGAAGCCAATTACATGATTGTAAAAGCCTACCAATACACGACCCTCACAAGTGTGCAGGTAAGGACCAATCTCTCTTTTTGAACTGTTGCTTTTATTACAGTTTTGGACTGGTTTCTGAAATGAGATTCATGGGACAGACACGGAAGCTATTTAAGCCTGAAAAAGCTTTCCAATATCTATTTTCTCTCTGCAGTACATGGAAGAGCATCCTGCATCATGAATAATGTTTCCAGGAAGCAGAGAAAATTGGCTGGTGTTACCCAGTGCCAACTCCTGAGTTGAACTCTAATTATTTTGATAGAACGCACTTCTAAGAGTTTGCTGACAGCCACTCAGGTTTTTCTCCTGACAGAAAATAAAGATTTAGGGCCAGATAACACTCACTCAGTGTGGGTTCTTGCTGATGAGTGATGTAGATCTCTTGGCTGGTCCCAGAAGCTGTGGGAGGCACTGTGAAACGTAACCCCATAACGTGAGGCCACACTGAGAGTTAGCTGGTGTCGCAGACCGTGCAGTGAGGGATTAGCCTTGTGGCTTTTGGATGTGGCGTTTCAGTCCAGGCCCATCTCTGGGAGAGGTGGAAGGGAGGTCAGCATGCCAGGCTCCTGAAGTGACAGTGGACATCCTCTGCAACACCAGTACTTGGTGCTGTGCCACTGCACTAGGACAGATCTCATGTTCTGAAATGGTTCTGTGAACAGGAGGGCTAAGGCCGTGGTTTTGTTGTCTCCCTACACAGACATAAGCTGCTGGGAGAGTTCCTGCCTCCAGCTGCATGCTCCTGAGCTTCCATGGCCATATTCCCTGAGCGAACTGGCTCGGCACTGACGAAGGTCAGAGTAAACCCTGCCTTTCGCTGGACTACCGGCGAGCGGTGTCAGGCCCAAGGTAGTTCGCTGTGTGGCTCCACAGCTGCTGCTGCTGGAGCGAGGGAGGGGTTGGTGCAGAAGCACGGTGGGAGAGTGTGTCCAGGGTTGTGCCAGCCTGCGCCTGCTTTTAGCAACGGTGGGTCTGTGGCTGGGGTGGTGGCCCCAGTCACCTAAATAAAAAAAATAATGTACCATGTAGGCTGCTGGTTGGAAAGGGGCATTCAAGTGTCAGTGTTTTACAGAGTCACAGTAACAAGGGTTAATATTTAAAGGAATTACCTGTAAAGTAGTAAACTCCTGTGGTCTGGGTTCCCTTTAGAGAACTGCAGTAACTTTTCCTTGCACTACTTAAATACCAGTAGTGTGTGCCTGATGGATTACTGCTGTCACATTTCCACTTACGTGTTGTGACTCATTGGGCCTTTAATTTCCTTACAGATAATGCCTAAGAAATCAAAGCTTTAAGAGTGACATGTTTCAGTCTCAAGATCAAGTTAAGCTAATAATTAAGACACTGTTTGATCATATACTTTACAGCTGAAAAAGCCAGGACTTTGATCGAAGTTCTCAGAAGTAGCAAAGCTAGTTCCCATGATTTCTTTCATAGGAATTAAGAAAGAATAGATACAGTAGGCTGTCCTGTCTGATTGCCAAACTCAAGCATTTGCTGAACCTTTAACCCCTGTGGTAACCTTCAGACTGATGCTTCTTTAAGTGGCAGTTCAGTAATTGCTAATTTGTTGTAACTGCCTGTTGCCGTAAGGTTTCTTGCACATTCTCTGAAATCACCAGTTTCTCACTATTGCCAGAAATGAGATACAGGACAAAAAAAAAAAGGCTGTGACTTTCTTCAGTGCAAGGCATTTGATATCTGTCAGTAGCAAGCAGTTCTGCAGCTACATCAGAACCTGTGGTTTGGGGCACCCAGCGTGATGGCCTGTCTGCAGCACTGGCTGCGAGTGGATGCCCAGGGAGCATAAGAACAACGTGGGAGTCTATGGCACCTTCCCGTATAGAGGGGAGTCGCTGTTGAAATGCTGGCTGGCTAGAGCTCCAGCTCAGCCCCAGGAAACCTACCTTCAAAGACAAGTTTTCTTAGCTCAGCAAGGAACTTCCATGTATTTTCTCGGACATACGCACAAAAGCAAAACTGGTTTCCCTTTAGCTATCAAATACTAGCGTTGCACGGAAGGGGTTGGGAGATTTTTAAGGAGATAACATCGGGATGGCAGCTCTCGTTACTCCGTAAATAAAGAATAAGACTTCATTCCACAACTGAACCCTTCCTGTTCGGCTGTGGCTGAGGCAATGCCAGTGACACTTTTTGCTGCCAGTGTGCTTCTGTCTTTTGGCAGGGCTTGACTCTGCTGCCGTGTGACCACGTATTTCAGAACTAAACCCAAGCAGTGTAGCTGTGGTTTCATGTTGTCAGCGTGGTTTTAGGCACAATTAGCATTTGCTCTATAGATAATTCAGGTTGGAGGTACTTTATAGGTAGCTGTTGACAGAATATCAGCTGATGGAAGAGCGTTAACCTCAAGAGAAGATGCAGGATGAGCCCCTGGGGCTGCCCGAAGGGAGCCATGTGGGGAAGTGAGCAGGATGAGCTGTTGAGCTTTCTTGCTCTCAAAGGTGTCTGGAGCTGGCAATTATAAGCAAACCCATGACCTCCAGCAGTCCCTGGTCGTTTATTAACCATCTATTAAAACATCTTTTAATAATTTACTCACCCTATCTTTTAAAACCTTCCTATAAACAGAGTGGCTAAAGCCTGGCCTGAGTCCAAACATTTGTAAATCCAATCAACAGGTTATCTGGTTTTTTTTTTTTCCTTGCAAAAATACAGGCTAGAACTGAAAAAGGTGAGAGTTTGCCAAAGCTCTGCTGGCAGTGGTGATCAGTATTGCAGTGCTGCTGTAAATGTCATAAAACCTGAATAAATAAACTTTATTCTTTTAAATGGTTCCATTGACACAACTCATTGTGATGTTACATCTGCTTTGCACCTCTTTGATCTTTATCCTGCATAGAGGAGAGCATTTTCCACCAAAGAGCTCTGTAGCGTAGCAGATGAAGGGAAGACAAGGTAGTTGGAAATCAGATTTCTGCTGTCTGTAATTGAGGGAAATGGGGTAATGGTCCCCTGGAACAGATTACCAGCATGTATTCTTCATCATCTGGTGCCTGTGTGGTGTCCTGGCTGCAAGTCCTCTAACCAGGATGCTGTAGCTCTACAGTGTGTTGTTGGTCTGGATGGAGCAGTTCCGGCATTACTGAAAGAGCTCGTGGTTTGTTATCTACTGCTCCCTTGCATCTTAATTAAGATTTTATTTTTTTTAAGGGCATTTTTGTTCCCCTCTTGCTGTTTGGGTTGAAAAACTGCTTGGAGGTTGGCAAGCTGCATGGTAAAATCTCAATTAACAGAGAAGTGAAAGTTTATGTATTATACTAATAGAAGAGATGTCTGCTACCAGGGGGTTAAAATTTTTGCTTGCTGATTTTTGTAATATTTCTTAGTTTCTATGATTACAACTTCATACCAGAGAGATCAAATACATTTCCATACTCAGGAGAGAACTTGTTCAGACCAAAGGTGGAAAAACAGTCATGAGAGCTAAATAATGTATTTTGTAGAATCAGATAAATGATACTTGTTGTTTGATACTAGTCAAAACAGACACATTTGGAGGAAACGTTAGAAGGTTTTTTTGATCCTAGACAAAAGGTTAGATAGAGAAGAAGGCCTGTGACTAGATAGAAACTCACAGCATGATACTTTCAGGACAGAGCAAATACGTTGAAATACATGGTATGACACATTAGAACTTGTGGGGTTCTGATGTCTCATAATACAGCCTAGGCAAGTGCTTTTGCACAGACTCCTCAAACTGGACAAGCTGGAGGCAGCCCAAGGAGCAAAGACAAATAGATGGAAGGATTAAAGAGCACCAGTTAGGATTTAGTCCGTAATAAGTCCCCTGAGTGCTGTGCTGGTAAGACTTTAATACGTGCAGTTATGAACAAGTCAAAACAGACATATCATGAAAGTCTTACAAGTTTGGTTCAAACCCCTGGGGATGATGGCTGGAGTAATGGAAGCCAGCACAGCAGAAGACTGCGGTGGTGCGCTTCAGCAGGCAGAAGTTGGCAATGAACATTAAGGACTAAGGGCTCTTGTCTTGCTTGTAATGGTTGTGCTCTGGTCCTGCTGACCTGGACCTAGGACTTCATAGTGACTTCAGGAGGCCAGGTCTTAAGGGCTGAATATTAAGAGTAATTCCTGAGCAGTCTTTGGAAGGTTGACTGTATGTTCTGCTGTAGACTGTTGCCTTAAATGTTTTCATGGCGCTCTACAAAGGCAGGTCAGAAGAAAATACACCTTTTTTTACCCTAGTCAAATTCAGAAACAAAGTCTATTTCACTGAATTAAATATTAAACCAATAATGATTAGCTCTGTTCTTCGTATTATTTGGTTATTTTGGGACATTATGCCCATCTTACCCTTCAAGGTGTTTTTCTGTATTAAGTACACAGCTAACTCTTGAGTGTTTTTCTGTATTAAGGGAGAATGGGTAGAAGATGGGTGGGTCTTACAGCAAGGCAAAGATGTGTAAGATTTTAGGAACAAAAAGATAGGGAATGATGAAGAAAGGAAAGAGAAGTCGGTGCTTGCAGCTTGTTGTGGAGCACAGACATCCTTACACCATAGCTGCTCAGTCTGTCCGGGCGGTGCCTGCAAACACATGTGAAGTGCTTCAAAGCTGCTGCCTCGTGTGTCTCTGCTGCTGGGACATGGGTGAATTACGGAGTCGGTTACCTACTTCTGACTAACTGAGAGTAATGAAAATGTGTTGGTGGATTTAATGTGATTTTGTGGGAAGCTGGAAGATTGGGAGGGTGGCTTTAGGAAAGTTGTTCTTTGTACATGGCTTCCAGGTTATGTACCCATTTCTTTTCAGTAGGATCCACTTGGGGGGAAAAAAACCTCAAAAACAGAACTACAGGGTCAGATTCTTGCCCTAGTCACTTTGATGTAGACTCAGGTCAGTTGTATCCTTTAATATTCCAGATTTTTACTTTGTGTGCATGGAAGTCTAAGTTCTAATTACAGATTTGAGGAGGAGTGAAAAGACGAGCTAGACACAACCTGGTGGGGAGAAAAGGAAATGTCAGTGAGCCACCTCCTTGTCTTGGTGTCGTGGGGAGCAGTGTGGTTTCAGAACCACATCCGCTGTCCTTTGTGAAGCTGCAAAGGTTGATCAAATACGTCATTAGAAGAGTTTCTAGATCAGTGCCTTCCTACCAGGAAAGAGTGGACCCCCTGCCCCCACTCCTCCTTCACTTGCAAAATGCTTTTCATGGCAAAAATGTGGGTCTGACCCTTCTTTGAATCCATTGGGGTTGTTTTGTGGCTTTCATTAACGTGGTAGCGATGGCAAGTAAAATCATTTGCTTTCAGGACAGTACAATCCAGATTCAGGGTGGGTTTCTAATTCAAACCATTTCTCTGCACACACAGCTGCTGGACTGTTTCGGAATTCCTGTGCTGATGGCTCTGTCGTGGTTCATTCTCCGGGCAAGATACAGGCTGATCCATTTTCTTGCTGTTGCCGTCTGTTTGCTGGGTGTAGGAACAATGGTGGGTGCAGACATTTTGGCAGGGAGGCAGGACAGCGAAGGTAAGGAGTCCTCTGTCGCGGGGGGAAGAGTGGAGAGACGGTTCCCATGGTGGGCTAACTTAGAAAGGAGAAAGAGGAGCAAATGCAGGGGGAGTGGATACAGTTTCATTTTAAAAGAGAAGAGGAGAAGACACGCTGCTATTTGTATTTCTTGTCCAAGAAGATAGTGGCTGAGGAGATGCTGTTTATAGAGAGCTGTGGAATTTCTTTACTTGTAGGTTCGGATTATTTCTTCCACCTTAAAAGAGAAACACTTGTGTTAAGCTTAAATGTTGCTGCTGTTCATCAGACCTGAGGAAAGGCCTCATTCTTGAAAGCTTGTTCGCTTTTACTGATCATGTGATTCTCTGATAAAAGATGCTACCTCTCCCTGCAAATCTTGCTGCGCTTACACTGTGTCAGCCTGCTACCAGCCAGACTTCTCCAATTTGCAGTTTTCTATAAGCATAGATAGCAAATCAAAAGTTACTGAAAAGGAGGCTGGCTTCTCCGAGTTACCTTTGGCAGACCCAGCAGAAATACTCCACGTATCCCTAAGGCCCACAGGTCACAGCCTGGAAAGCAGGGGCTTAGCCCGGGAGAGCAAGAGGAGACATGGGCAGGGTGCTGGGGACCTCTGGGAGGGAGGCTGGGCTCCGGGCACCAGTGTCCAGCTGGGTGCAGGTGAGGGCAGGTCTTGTCTTCTCTGCCACAGATGCCTAAATCAACCCATATTGTAGTGATCTGATTTTGGAAAAGAATTTTGAATTTCCAGAGCCAGTGGGTACAAGGCAAGGTAAATTTCAGGAGGAGAGGGACGGGGCATTGCCTTCATTGGGCAGCAGAGATAAGCCTGTCTGGCATTATTTTGGGGCCTCACTGTAGGTAAGACATCTAGACAAACTGAGGCTTAGCTTTAATGCTATGTGGTACCTCAGTCCTGAGGGGGAAAAATCTGCTTTCCCTGAGACTTTTAAGACAGTTGTGCTTTATTTGCTGACCTGGGTATCCTTACTACTGCTTACCCTTATATTTCAGACATGTTTTCTTAGTGATTGCCAACTGGCTTAGGGAAGGAAATTTTAAATCGATTCAAGGATTTAAACAACAGTGATCCTCTTGCTATTTAGCTGATGCACAACAGGATTTACTGGATGAGTGATTCTATCACAGGGAGTCCCATTTGCACAGTATAAATAAATTGCAGCCGGACACATGATGCCTCCCATCTGCAGTGCCCACTTAAGACCTGTCGTAAACCTGAAGCTGAGTCCAGGTCCCGCTGAAATCAATAGGCTGATTTTAGCAAGACTTGAATCAGGCCTTACTGCAAAAGCAGGGGCAATATTCATAAAGGTGGAGAGCATCTCTACCCGGGAATTTTCTGAGGTCCCTACAGTGCCTAAGGTCAGCAGAAGCAGAGTTGGACCAGGCTATACAGCAGTGGCTTGATCCAGATGAGATTTAAATGCCGGGTTTAGCTCATTCCAGACAGAGTAGGGCGAGGCAAGCAGGTAGCAGAGTCTGTGCTCAGACACCGAGCCACGCATCTGCACACACACGAGATAGTTCCTTTCCCCTTACCCTTTCCCCTTACCCTGGAAGGTGCTAGGAGAATAGAGATGTTAGAGATAAATTTGCTTGTCTTTTTAAGGAAAGTTCAAAAGTGTTTGCAGCATTACCCTTATTGTGGATTAATATTTCTGTACAGGTAGTGACGTGGTGATTGGAGATGTCTTAGTGCTTCTTGGTGCTTCTTTGTATGCCATTTCTAATGTGAGTGAGGAATACATTGTGAAAAATCTGAGCAGAGTGGAGTTTCTAGGAATGGTGGGCTTGTTTGGGACTATTATCAGCGGTCTACAGCTGTAAGGATCTAATATTTATTTTAAAACTAATTACGAGTATTCTACAGATGATCACTTGTCTACCATGAAATTATGTTGTTGTTATTAAATTAATTCTTTGTTATGTCTGCATTTGGCCTGTATTGGGGTCCTTCCACACTTGAATTTTATTTTTGTTGCTGATCAGCATCTGTTTTATATCCTTTTTATTTGCACTACTCTTATTACAGCAATTCTAAAGCTGAAATCCTACAATTGAACATGTACGATACTTGGCTGTGGTTTTGATTTTTTTGATCTTCATGAGGACACTCAGTATGCTGAGGGCTGGTCACAGGAATGTATTTCTTAATGGATTTTCTCTGTGGAAAAGTTTAGGATATAATTTTTAGCGGGAGGTCTTCCATGTTAAACTTCAGTTTAAAATGAAGCCGTGAATACTCTTACAAATAATCACGTTAGAGTAACAGACCACATGCACTTAAGACTGTCTAATGAATTTTATGTTCCTCATTTCTCATCATTATAGTTAATAATTCGCTCAAATGGTGTATCAAATACAACTGAATCTCTGAAGGATGAAAAAGCCTGGGAAGAAGGCATAAGAATTAAATAAAAGTGCTCTTGACTTTCAGGCACTTTAATTTTCAAGTCTTATTTTCATGCTTGTTAGATGTTGGAGTTAGTGTCATTCAATAATATTTCAAACAAAAAATTAAGGGATTATAAATCAAAATATTTCATACATATTTTGGTAATTAAATTCTCTATTTGAATGTGATTTTTTTTTTTTTTCTTTTTTACTCTGTTATATCTTTTCTCTAACTCTAGAGCCATTGTGGAACATAGGGAGATAATGAGAATTCAATGGAACTGGAAAATTGGTATGTGTATGACACATGATGTGCATTTTTACAGAACACTGGAAAAGAGAATCATTTAGACTTTGAATGTTTGGGTTTTAATTTTCTTTCTGTGGATATTAAGCAGCATTCATATTATATTGTCACCAGTTTATTTTCTGCAAACTTTGCAGCTCAGCAAGGAGATAAGATTTGCAGGACTGAACATTAAAATCTTTGAGCGCAGGTTTTACATTTTACATATAACATGAAATAATTTTTCAAAATAAATTGAAATAAGTAAAAATTAAACCTGTTTAATTACAGACGTGTTTGGTGTTGGAACACCACAACAACATTTTTCTGTTGTCCTTCCTAAATGACATACTGGAAAAATGGATTTTGTGACACATTTTGACCTCAACAGAACTGTACGATATTAAGTAATGTGGCTCTAAATTTCTTCAGCCAGCTCTTACATTAACTAGGAAGGAACGAGAACTTTCTTGAATAGATAAGGTAATTTTTGCAATACAGGGTAGTCTTGGAAAAGTAATATTTCTATCATGTTTTTCTTAAATTTACATTCCCATATCTTTTAGGAGACCTTATCCTAGAAGATAAAAATGCATATTTTTAAAGCATCTAAAGAACATCAGTGTTCTTTAAAATCATTATTCCATGCCGTGGGAGTAAATTGTCACCTTGTTTTACAGCATTACTGTTCACAGTCTTTGCCCTGTGCATGTTTGGGCTGTATAGCTTCATGCCAGTCGTGATTAAAGTTACCAGCGCAACCTCGGTCAATCTGGGTATTCTGACTGCGGATCTCTACAGTCTGTTCTTCGGGCTTTTCCTCTTTTTCTATAAGGTAAGTACCTTCAGTCTTTCGCTATCATTTCAGTTATGTTTTTACTCCAAAGCTATAAATAAAGCCTAATGTTCTTAAAAGCCCCTGAACAGTCATTTGCACTTGTACATTTCTACAGCTTGAATAGTTCATCGTTGGCAGATGTCAGTCAGAAGGAGTCATGCTTAGTTAATTAGATAGCATCACACCGTTAGGCAGACAGTGATTTTCAAACAATTTCACACTTGATGGAATATGTCAACATTAATGTTAAGAGATAGTTTGTAACTTCCCGAGGTGCTCAAATGGTAGAGTTCTTGCTGTAAGTCCTATGTGGAACTGTGTTAGATTTGGTTCATCTCTCCAGGTCTCCAAAGAGAGAGGAGCAGTTTGGCTTGATTTCGAGAAATCAATATCTTTTTAGAAATTTGGTCTGTTCATTACCAAAATCTTGGGATAAGAATCAAGCTCTCAGTGCTACTGCTAAGGAGAGACTAAAGGAATTGAAAAAGATGCAGATAAATATATTACTCTGTACACTAGCCAAAACGTCGTTAGTTTTCTTGCTCTCTGAAATATTTTTGTTAGTGTCTATTCAAGCTAAAAGACAGGCCTGAAAAATTTTCATTCCGCCCTACGCTTTTCATCCAGAATCATTTGTGGGAACTTAGCTCGTTACAGCAATTGGAGTAATTGAGTTAGGGCTCTAGTGAGAAGCTTGTGAACTTTGCTTAAGGACTTAATTTGTATTATTCCATGTGATTGCTTTTTCTTCAGCATTATGGAGAGCCAGAAGCTTTTATGTCAGATTTGTTTCTGAAAATTAAGGCCAATTTATTTTACAGCACAGAGGTCTGGTAATGGTAGGATCTGACTACAGCTAGATTTTCCTTTTCAAGAGTCTCTTAGCTCAGCTTTCCTCCCTGTTCTGGGTTCCAAAATTTGCTCCAAGCTACAAAGCATCCATTAGAAATGAATGCAGAAATAGAACCATACTTACGTTCCAATAATTAAAAAAATCCTTTCAAAGTAACTGTCAAGCATGTATTTTGGCACCCAGATGGCTGAACTAAAGAAGTGATTGTAAATTTGTGTTCATAATAGTAAGGAGGAAGAAGTAAGCAAAAGCTTTGGAAGGGATGTAATAAACTTTGACTTTTCAGGATTTTTAGCTTATTGTGGGGAGAGGTTTCCTGGGAGCAGATCATCCCATAATTACTAACTGTGAGGTATTCCGATAGCGAAAAGGAAAAATGAATTAGAGAAGACTTTGAGGTTGTATTATGAAAGAATTTCAGATATTTATTAAAATAGGAACTTGCACCTGTGGTTAGAAACAATGAAGTAGCAAAAAGAGGAGCAGTAATAATGGCACCTCTTTAGTAATCAGAGGATCTGAGATAGGTTAGGAACCAAAAACTGCAAGCACCTGATTTTGACATGGCTTTTAACATGACACTGAGCAGTAGAAAAATCTTATTGCCAAGCTAACACTATAGTTTCTTTACCTATGGGGCAAAGAAACCAGGCAGGACGTTTCCTGGATTAAAAAGCACGCTGCACACAGGAACATGTATTCTGCACACCTGTTTTGATGAGTTTTTTTTTTTCTTTTACTCCATAATGAATTTTTGCTGTGCTTGTCTGTTCCTAATGAGCTCATTTTATAGGTACCTGTAATGCTTCAGGAGATATTAAAAAACAGTCTTCAAATGTTTTCGTTGTATGAACTCCTATGGAAGGGTGTACACTGCAAACACAGACACTAGGTGGAGTTACAGTCCTCCAGCAGCATTGAAAGTAGTCTTCAGGCTTGAGAGTTCGCATGGGGATATAAGCTGCACAGGTACGACTGAAGTCAGTGTCTGAAGCAATGAAGTTGCTGCAGTATTTCAAATGAAAAAAAAAAAACCACACCACCCAAAAAAACAAACAAACAAAAAAACAAGAAGAAAAAAAACCAGGAAAAGACCACTGATGCCTCCCCAAAAACGAAAGAAAGGAGAAGAAAAAAAAAAAAAGAGCGTAGGCCTGTTGGAGCAGCATGGTCAAGGTTTCCCTGTGCCAAGAGCTGCAGAGGTGTAGGCAAGCCTTGAAACACAGCTGTGCTGCCACAGCCTTGGCACCCTGGCTTGGTGAGCGTGTCCGCTCATGGAGGGGTTAATTCTGAGTAGGAGCAGAGACTCCTACTGCCTTGTACGCACTGCGAGGGGGGTCTGGCAGTTACTGTGGCCGCCCCGTCTCGCTTGCCAGCCATGTGTCCTTCCATGCAAGCACATGTTCACTCACGGCCTTCGGCTGCACTCTGGGGAAATTGTGCAGGCGCCTTGATACAGACCCAAGCTCTGCCCCTTCGATGGGAATGGGCCACGGATGCTGCTGCTGCCTCCAGCAGGAGATCTACAGAGCTTGGTGCTTGCTCCTGCGCAGGGAGAACGCTGGAGTCCAAGCTCCTCCAGGCACACAGCCAGCCAGGTGAGGAGGGAGGGCACCTATCACAAGGCCACCGTGTTTCAGTCTGCTTTGCCTTTTGCATGGTACTGTCCAAGGGTTTCTGAGCAAAGTGACTACCAGCTAGGAATTGCAGTGCCTGAATCGTAGATGCCTCAGTCTTTTTTGGATCACAGTCCTCCGTCCAGGTCCTACCATTCATTTCTTCCAGCTCTGCTGCTTGGTAAACTAGAAGATATTTGTCAAGTATGTCTAAGGAAGCTAAGGAGCTTAGGGAATTATTGACAGTGGGATGCAGGATGTGCTGTGTCCTTCACCCTACTGTTTAATCAGTGTGGTTTGGCCAAGGCAATATGGTGGACTTCAGCAAATCTGCTGAAATGCATTCCTGGCTGTGGATAACTTGAACACTTTGTATTCTTGAATCTGGTGTTATGAAGTAAGCATTTCCTGTTCTGTCAAGGTGGATGAATCTCGGCAATAGTTGGACTTCAAGCAGGCAAGTGAATGGTAGTGAACCAAACGCCTGATGTACCTCCGTAGTTCAGACTCTTACCTCACGTCGCTCTTAACAGAGAGCACAAATGTCGATCTCCTGAAAGGAACCCCAGTCTCATAATACGTATCTATCCCTGCAGCTGGTTAAGAGAGCTGTGCAGAGAACCAGCTGCTCTGGTGAATGCAGTAGCATGGCGAGATTCACCTCTTGCCAGGACCTGGAGTATTTGGCTGTGCTGAAGCAAAATTCTTTTAGGGGTGCAGTGTTACAGCATTCACGTGTGTAAACAACTGTCCTTCAGTATCACCATGTTTGCAGCCATTTGTTCCCTCTGTCGAGGTGCTTGTGTGTATATGAAGGAGACTCCCTGTCCAACAGTGTGGAGGATGAGATGGAGAGAAAACCAGCCAGCAGCTTGAGGCTATCAGTGGATGGAACTGTTGACTTTTGATTTTTCAGACCTGAATACAGATCGTGGTGATAATCCTCATTAAAATATTTTTAAAAAGGAAGGGTGGCTTTCACATTCTTAAAGCAAGGCAGTGCTGACATGTTTTCACATCAGATAAGACTTAATGCATTTCTTCCTTTCCTCTGCCAGTTTTCAGGTCTTTATATCCTGTCCTTCGTTATCATCATGGTGGGCTTCATCTTGTATTGCTCCACTCCGACTCGGACTGCAGAACCCACCGCCTTGCCACAGCCCAGCAGCTCTGGCTTGGACAACGCTGCACTGAAGCTTGAGGAGAACGACAGTGAAACTCCAGCCGTAACCGTACAGTTCACAAGAGGAGAAACTGTGGTGGTCAGCACTGATTAAAGAAATGGCAGCATTTCAAAATTGATCTTTTTTTTTTTTTTTTTTTCTTGCCAAATTTTTTCCAAATTTTAATTGGGGGAATTTTTTTCCGGCCAAGCACAAGCACTGTG